>ERZ772807.1545-NODE-1545-length-12645-cov-6.617951_pt1 | contig 12645 bp, 13 predicted proteins | sample MGYA00511472_ERZ772807 | MGnify/ENA primary metagenome ERZ772807 (study PRJEB29015, sample SAMEA2737947) | human oral metagenome | biome: human oral; feature: human-associated habitat; material: dental | place: China | collected 2039 ...
CTCCCGCCGGGATCATCCCGGCGGGAGGGGCTTCCTCCGCTTCTTACTCGGCGTTCACGCGCCGTCGCGCCGCGACGGGCCCGGACGGGCCTTCAGCGCCTCGACGACCCTGGGGAGGCCGCCGACCGCCGCTGCTGCCACTGATACCCATGCGGCACCGGCGCCCTTTCCGATGGCAGCGAGGAAGGCTGCCACTGCCATCATGAGCAAGGGGACCAGCGACAGGGATATCGATGTCCACTTCAGGGCGGACGCCTCGGCGCGCGTGGACCGATGCCCGTCCTCGATTGCCGCTTCCTGGGCCTTCTCCGCCATTCGGACGATGCGCTCCGCGCACCCGGGCAGGACGCGTTCGAAGCCCGCGAGATCCTCAGGATCGGGCAGTGGACCAGAGCGGCTTACAATCCTTTGGTGGGCGATGAGGGCTTGGCCTGCTGGGTCATCGCCACCCGCAAAGACTTGCCCGTCAAGGCCCACGCCTGGGTGACTGAGTCCTGCTGGGGCGTTCGGATCCGCCGGTAGGTCTGCGGGGTCGGACTCATGGCCAGGCGAGCACCCCGGGCCATCCCCCTGCGGACCGCTTCGCTGATCGGCGTCATTTTCGGACTCCTCTCCGTTGTCCCTCATGAGCTGCTTCTCCTGCGCATTGCGCACGTCGCCTTGCTGTTTGGGCATTGCCTCATAATACCGCACAATGCCGCACACGGGGCGCTGACGCCCGGCTCCTCAGTCCTGGGGCTCCTCCCCCATGTCGGCGGGGTAACCGAAGTCCTCGTCCGTGCTGCCCGCCAGGGCCGCCATGCGCTGCTGCTCCTCCGGAGTGGGACCAAAGCGCGGTAAATCCCGCACCCCCACCCACTTGGTGCGATAACCCATGGGCGAGTCCGAGTCCACAGGCTCAGATACGGCGCTCGCGGACGCAGCCTTCACCTCGCTGCGGCCAGACTCAGCAGCGATCCGGCGCTCCGCCTCGGCAAATACGTCGGAACCGCGGAGGCCGAGGGCGTGCGCAATTGCCAGGACGTGATCGACACTCACGGCACGCTTGTGCGCGAAAACGCGAGAGACCTGGGCTTGAGACACGCCCGAGCGGCGCGCAATCCAGACCAATCCCACGCACAGCGCACGGACGGCGAGAGTAAGCTCTCGTTGCGCTCAGCGCTGGAAGCGGCGCACGAAGTTACGCAGGATGAGGCGCGAGGGGTCCGTGTCCACGGTGGCGACCTGGGCGCGGATCGCCTCGGCCTTCTCGGCCGGATAGTAGCGGTCGGCGTACTGATCGATGCGGATGGTCACGCCCTCCAGGTCCATCTCGGGATGGAACTGGGTCGCCCAGGCGGCCTCGCCGACGCGCACCATCTGGATGGGGGTGGCGTCCCCCGCCAGGAGCACCTGCATGCCGGGCGCCAGCTCGCGCACGGCCTCGTGGTGACCCACGTAGGCGTGGAAGCGGTCGGGGGTGCCCTCCAGCAGGGGGTCCTCGCGCCCCGCGTCGGTCTTCGTCAAGGCGATCCCGCTGATGTCCTCACCGTGCTGGGTGTCGAGGACACCGCCCAGGTGCAGGGTGAGGGTCCCCAGGCCGTAGCACAGACCCAGGACCGGGAAGGACTCGGCCAGGACTCGGTCGTAGAAGGAACGCAGCCATGCCTCGGCGCGCACCTGCCGCGACTCCTTGAGGTGATCATCGGCACCCGCGTCCCACGGGGATCCGCACACGAAGGCACCGGAGTAGTCCGACAGGTCCAGCTCCGGCAGGTCCCGCTCGATGCGCACCCGGCGCACGCCTTCCTCCGACAGGCCACAGAATCGCGGAAGGTCGGCGCTCTCCGAACTCAGGACGGGGCCGTCATCGCGCGAGGTCAGCATCAGGAAGGGCTTCGTCATGCTCCCCATGCTATCGGCTGGCACCGGGCTCGCACCGGGTGTCCACGTTCCAAGCCTGCGTGACACCGCCGGGGCTCAGGACGCGCGAGGCCGCCGGAATTCCCACGCTCCCGCGCGCGGGACGCAGATGCGGGTCCACTCTGCCACACTGGGGTCATGTTGATTCTGCACACCTCCGACTGGCACCTGGGGCGCACCCTGCACGGCGCGCCCCTGGGGGACAGCGCGGACGCGTTCATCGACTGGCTGGTCGCTCTGGTTGGCGAGCGCCGCGTGGACGCCGTCTTAATCTCGGGTGACGTCTTCGACCGGGCGGTGCCGCCCGTTGACGCGCTGGCGCGGATGCGTTGGGCGCTACGCAAGCTGACGGCCATCACGACGGTGATCCTGACGTCAGGCAACCACGACGGGGCGGCACGCCTGGGCCTCTTCGCCGACATGCTCTCCCCGTCGCTGCACGTGGTCACCGACCCCGAGGCCATCGGCAGCGCCGTCGAGGCCGGGGGCGCGCTCGTATACCCGATGCCCTACCTGGAGCCGGACCTGGTCCGCCAGGCGCTCTCCGACCTGGAGACCGACGGCGAGTCGGGCGCCGCCCCTCCCCTTCCACGCTCCCACCAGGCGGTCATGGCTGCGGCCCTGCGTCGCGTCCGCCAGGACCTGTCGGCCCGGCGCGAAGCGGGCGATCAGCGCCCCGCGATCGCCATGCCGCACGCGTTCGTCACGGGCGCGAATCCATCGGATTCGGAGCGCGACATACAGGTTGGGGGCGTTCCCTCGGTGTCCGCCGACCTTTTCGACACGCTCGGGGGCGAGGCCCCCCTGGCCCACGGCCTGGACTACGTGGCGGCCGGGCACCTGCACCGCCCGCAGGACGTCGCCGGTGCCAGCGTCCCGATCCGCTACTCGGGTTCGCCCATCGCGTACTCCTTCTCCGAGGCCGGCTCTGCCAAGTCCGTGACCCTGGTGAGGACCGACGACACGGGCGTGGCGAGCATCGACGCGGTGCCGATCCCGACTCTGCGCGCCGTCGTCGTCCTGGAGGGGACGATGGAGGAGCTGCTGGCACGCGCGCCCCACCAGGACGGGGATGCCTACGCATCGGTGACGGTGACGGATCCGGCGCGCCCCGAGCGCATGGTGGCGCGCATCCGCGAGGTCTACCCCTTCGCGCTCGTCGTCGTTCACCGTCCCGCGCAGGTTCCTTCCCTGGCTCCGGCGCGGGCAGTGTCGGCCTCCCGTGACCCTCGCGAGGTCACGGAGGAGTTCTACGAGGCCGTGGGGGGACGCCCACTGGACGCCCGGGAGCGCGCGCTCGCCCAGGACGTGTGGGCTGCTCTTCGCCGGAAGGAAGCATCGTGAAGATCCGCTGGCTGCGTATCACGGGAATCGGCCCCTTTGCGGGCACTCACACGGTCGATTTCTCGGCCTTCGAGGACTCGGGCCTGTTCCTGCTGGATGGCCCCACGGGGTCGGGCAAGTCCACCCTGATCGACGCGATCACCTTCGCCCTGTACGGGGACGTGGCGCGCACGAAGGACGCGTCGAAGGATCGCCTGCGCTCGAACCACATCGGGGATGAGGACCCCTCGGAGGCGGACCTCGTGTTCGAGGTCGGCTCCGGCATCTATCGGGTGAGCCGCACCCCCGCCTACACGCCGGTCGGCAAGAAGTCCCCGCGCAATTCTCGCGCCTCCCTCACGCGCGTCGTGGAGGACCCGAGTGCGCCCGACGGGTGGCGCACCATCGAAGCGCTGGCGTCGGGACCCCGCGACGTCGGCTACGAGATCCCCCGCGTCGTCGGGCTGGACAAAGACCAGTTCCTGCAGACGATCGTGCTCCCGCAGGGGAAGTTCTCCCAGTTCCTGACCTCCACGTCGGATGCCCGCGAGCAGATCCTGCGCGACATCTTCGACACGCAGATCTACGTGGACTTTTCCAAGGCCCTCACCGAGGCGGCGGCGGCGTCCAAGCGCGGCATCGAGGAGCGTCGCGTCGCGGCCACCGGCGCCCTGGAGCAGATGCGCTCGCTCGCCGCTTCGCTCGCGGAGCGCGACGGCGCGCCACCCGATGAGGAGGCCTCGGGCGCTTCCTCCGAGACGCCCTCAGCGCTCGGGCAGGCCGACGCGCTCGACGCGGGCGCGCAGGACCCCGCCCCCGTGCGGCGCTGGGCGGCCCGCGCGTGCGGGGACGCCCGCGGAGCGCACGAGCGGGCACAGGCCGGTTCCCTGGACGCCGCGGACCTCGCCCGCGAGGCCGCCCAAGCCCTGGACCGGGGGCGGGCGTTGGCCGCCGACCAGGCCGAGCACGCGCGCACGACGGCGAGGCTGGAAGAGCTGCGCGGAGCCGAGCCGGAGATCGACGCCCTGCGCTCGCGAGCCGCCAACGCCCGCCGGGCGCTCGCCGTCGCGCCCTACGCCTCCTCCGCGGCCTCCGCCGCACGCCGCCTGGAGGAGGCCGCCGACCGGGTTGCGTCCTGCGCCCGAGACCTCACCGCCGAGGAGGACACTCCCCTTCGCTCAGGCGACCTCACACAGGAGGTCGTGGCAGATCTTCTCGCACGAGCTCAGGCGTTGAGAGACGAGGCGACGCGCACCCTCGGCGCCCTTGAGGCCACCCTCGCCCAGGAGCGTTCCCTGCCGGGCCTGCGCGAGGAGGTTTCCACGCTGGAGGAGGACCACCAGGGAGCGCTCGGGGCCGTCGCCACCCTCGAATCGCGGCGCGACACCCTGCCAGCGGTGATCGAACGGGCGCAGGCCTCGCTCGCGCTCATGCGTTCGGACGCCGACGCCCTGCCCGACAGGCGAGCCGCGTTGCACGCGCTGGACCAGCGCCTTGAGGCCTCGCGGCAGGCCGACCTGCTGCGTGCCGCCCTGCTGGGGGCCTCCGAGGAGCTGCGCGAGGCAACGGCGGGCGCCAAGCTCGCCAACGCCGCGGCAGCCGACGCTCACGACCTGTGGATTGCGCAGAGCGCCTCGGCGATCGCGCGCGAACTGGAGGACGAGGTTCCCTGCCCCGTGTGCGGCTCTCCCGACCACCCCTGCCCTGCTCCCCCGCTTGACGGGGAGATCACGCGCGAGCAGGTCGCCGACCTTGACCGTGCGCGTGATCGGGCCGAGGACGCTCTGCGTGACGCTCGTTCCACCCATCAGGACATGGTGCGCCGCATCGCGCAGCTCAACGAGGCGGCCGCGGGGCCGACAGCTCTGCTGGAAACCCAGCGCGACCAGGCGGCCGTGGAGGTTGCCGCGCTCGACGCGCTCAAGCCCCGAATCGCGAGCCTCGAAGAGGACCTGGCGCAGGTGCGCGAACAGCTCGACGGAATCACGGACGAGCTGACGCGCGCACGCGAAAGGGCGGCCTCCCTGGCTTCCCAGCTGGCAGAGCGCCGATCCGCCCTCGCCCACACCCAGCGCCACGTGGAGGGCGAACGACAGGGCTTTTCCTCCCTGGAGGCGCGCGCCGCGCACCTCGATCAGCGCGCCCAGCGGGCCGCATCCACGATCGGCGCGTGCTCCGACTGGGATGGCGCCCGGAGAGCACACGACGAGGCTCTCCGTTCCCTCGCGCGCGCCCTGGAGTCCCAGGAGCTCGCCTCCGACACGTGGGAGGACCTCCTCTTGACGCGCGAGGAGGTTGACGCGCTCGAGGAACGCATCAGCGAGCACGAGAAGGAGCTGTACGCGACCCGCGAAGCCCTCGAATCCGACAGACTCGTCCGGGCTGCGGCCTGCCCCGAACCCGACATCGCGGCCCTCGCCGATGCCTCGCAGCGCGCCGGAGACGCCAGCGCCGAGGCCACCCGGCGGGCCGGCAGACTCGAGCAGCACTGCGCGCAGCTCGACGCCGCCTACGAGGTCCTTGACGCATCGCTCGCCGCTCTCGCCGACGCACGCGAGCAGGCCGGACCCATTCGACGCCTTGCGGACATCGCATCGGCGTCGGGTCCGGAGAACCTGGTGGCCACGCCTTTGGCCGCGTGGGTCCTCATCGCGCGCCTGGAGGAGGTTCTCGCCTCCGCCAATCCGCGCCTGGCGGCCATCTCCTCGGGGCGCTACGAGCTTATCGCCGTCCCGGACGATGGCACGTCATCGCGCAAGTCCGGCCTGGGCCTGGCGGTCATCGACCACGACACGGACTCGGTGCGTAGCCCCCGGACCCTGTCGGGTGGGGAAACGTTCTACACCTCCCTCGCCCTGGCCCTCGGCCTCGCGGACGTCGTATCGGCCGAGGCGGGAGGCGTCGAGCTGCGCACGATGTTCATTGACGAGGGCTTCGGGTCCCTCGACTCACACACGCTCTCGTTGGTCATGGCGCAGCTGCAGGCGTTGCGCTGCGCGGGCAGGACGGTCGGGGTGATCTCTCACGTGGAGGAGATGGCCAGCCAGATCGCGGATCAGATCCAGGTGCGTCCGCTGGGCGAGCGCGGGTCGACCCTTCGCGTACGCGCCTAGCGCGCAGGCGCTACTGCCGGGGTGGGCGGAGCTGGCCGTGTCCAGTTGCCCGGCGGTGCGACCGCCTCGGGCGGGGCTATTGCCGGTGCAGGTCCAGCAGAGCTGGCCGCTCGGAGGTGTCGAACCACGCCAGCGACGACTCCCACAGGTCGGCCACGGCGCGGTCGGCCTCTTCCTGGGTGCTCGCGGCCAGCACCGCGCGTGCGGCTGGGGCCGCGTCGGGCAGGTCCGCGAGGATAGCCGCCACGTCCGACCAGGTGTACTCAAAGGCCGGGGCGGCATGGATCCGGTTGCTCAGTTCCCGCCCGGGTTCGAGGGCCTCACCGGCGGGAGTATCGACCGCGAGCACGACCCTGGCCGCCCGCGCGTCGGCCTCGCGGGCGAGCTCAAGGGACATGAGGGCGGCCTCGGTGACGGCATCGTCTTCGAGCACCTCAACGTCGTCGGCGCTCATCGCACCATCGGGCAGGCACAGCACGCAGCCCCGAACGGGGGGCAGCGGGACGGATAGCTCGGACAAGAGGGCAGGAACGTAGACGCGCATGGTCACAGTGTAGGCAACCACTGCCCCACAATCGTCTCCAACGCATCGGTGGCGGTGCAACGGGTCCCGTTTTCTCCCAGTGCCTTGCCCCGCAGGCAGGCTCGCGCAACCCCGGGGTCTTCCGGGACGACGTGGAAGATGCACTCGGGCATGAAGGCGCCGATCGCCGTCTGGAGGGAGGCCAGCGGACGCGGACCAATCGCGTTGGTGCTGACTCGATTGACGATGATCTCGACGGGCGTGTCACTCTCCTGCTGCTCCCACCAGCGCGCCAGGTGGGACAGGCGGTTGATGCCGACGATGTCCCCGCGGGCGACGACGATGATCCGGTCTGCTGCCGCGAGGACCCCCGTGCTCGCGTCGTCCCGATTGGCTCCGCGCCCGGGCTTCTCGAGGGAGGTGGCGGCGACGTCGATCACGCTGTATCGCGCGCCACGGCGTGCCGCGGCTACGATCGCCGCGATACCGCTGCGGCTGACCTCTCGCCAGCGGTGCGGGGTTGCGAGGCCGGTAATGATGGAGAGGTTGCGGGCGCGTTCCAGGCTCGCGGCGGCCACGTCCTGCGGGGTGATCGGCCCGCGCGAGGCCGCGCGAGCGAGCACGGAGAGGCCAGAGGCGTGGACGGGAAGTCCGAGCAGGTGTGCGACGGTGGGATTGCCCGTGTCGGCATCCACGAGGAGGGTGGGAGCGGTGCGGGCGAGAACCGTGGCGATTCCTGCCGCGAGCGTCGTGCGTCCGGGTGCTCCCGACGTGCCCCACACGGCCAGCACCGATCCCGGGGGCGAGGGAGGGGGTGTCGGAGCCGGCGGGCAGGTCGGCGCGGCGGGGACGCGCGGGGTCTTCGTCGCCGCGATGAGGGAGTTGACGACCTGCTCGGGGCTTCCGGGAGCCGCAACCGAGGCGACCCCCAGCGCGCTCAGCCTGGCTCGGTCGCCGTGTGGAGCCAGGGCTATCACCGACATGCCGGATTCGCGCAGGGAGTGGATGGCCTCGGCGGTCAGGTCCGGATCGGCGCCGTCGACGACGGCGAGGTCAGCGACCCCGGCGCGCGCGGCCGCGATCACCTCCGCGAGGTCGGCGCAGCGCCGGACGATGGCCAGTGTGTCCGAGCGGGCTTGGATGGCCTGGATGATGGGGGCTTCGTATCGCTGGTCGGCCAGGAGCGCCACCCCGTGGATGGTGCTCACGGCGACCCTACCGGGACGGCCGCCAGGGAGTCGGCGGAGGTCTGGGCGGCGAGGAGGGCCGGAACCGAGTCGGCGTCGGCCAGGATCTCGATGCGTTGTCCCCGGTGCGTCTGGGAGGACGAGGCATCGATGACGCGCACGAAGGTGAAGGTTCCCTCGATCTCCCGCGCTTGGCTGTCGGCTTGGTTCGGGCTGCGGGCTGGTGTCGCCCACAGCCGCAGCCGCGTCCCATCGGCGACGCCGTCGGGGAGGCCCGCGCTGACCGTGACGGCGACTCGGAGCACGGAGGCCTCGGTCCCATTGCCGGCCGCGTCGGCGAGGTCCTCACGCATGATGAGTTGGCCGGGAGTCAGCACGCGCGCCGCTCGGCTTCCCGCGGGGACCTCGGAGCTGGGAGCGTAGACGGAGGGGTCGACGCGCAGGACGACTTCCTTGACGTTGTCTGCGGTAATGGCCTCACCGGGAGCGATGGTGGTCGTCACCGAGTAGACGCGGCTCCCTCCCCGAAGGAGGCCGCTGAGGGCGCTAAAGGCGATGACGGACGCGACGACGAGGACCACTCCGACGATGAATCGACGGTCGATCTTCCCGGGGATGCGCGTCGGAATCGACACTGATGCGGAGACGCGTTTCACTCTTCTATGATGCACGCTCGATCGAAAAAACGGAAGGTTGTTGAACATCCATTGCAATCAACCGCCCGTATCGATTGAATCGCACGCCAAAAATTGTCGACTCAAACCAAACAAACGGAACGAGGCCAACTGATATCATATTGTCATGGCAACACGATTCCTCACTCTCGCTGACGTCGCCGAGACCCTGAATCTCACCATGTCAGCCACCCGCGCCCTCGTTTCCTCCGGCGAGCTGCCCGCAATCCAGGTGGGCGGCAAGCACGTATGGAGGATCGAAGAGTCCGTCCTGGAGCAGTTCATCCAGGACCAGTACGTGGCCACGCGCGAGCGCCAGAAGGCCGAACGCGCCCACTAGTCGCACGACCACCGCTGGCCGAGAACGCGGAGTCGACGAAGCCCCGCAAGCGCCAGCGAGATGACCACCTCGCGGTGGTCGTCGCGCCCGTCATCGCTGAGCGACCCCCCATCGAGGATCAGATCAACATGGTCGGAGAAGACCGCGTCAATCACCCCTCGATGGTCCCCAGCGTCGGACTCAATGACGACACCGACCCCGCGCGCCCCCAGTTCGCGCAGGACGTGCCCGACGCCCACGCCTGCGCGCACGCCCCCTTCACGGACCGCGCTGCGCCCGAGCGGCCACGCACCGACGATGGCCGCGTGCATGACGAGGCTGTCCCCCTCGCCGCCGCGGACCAGAATCCACGTCCGCGTCGAGTCGAGGATCGTTCCGGTAACGACGCCACCCCCACGCAGCATGAGGGTGACGGGACCATCGGATCCGGCGAGCCTCGCCGACAGTGTGACCGAGGCTCGCTCGGCGTCGGTGAGCTCGTCGATAAGGTCCTCGAGTTCGCGCTCACGAGCCTCATCGAATCGCGCTTCGAGTTCGGCAAGGAATCCTGACATGTCCATATCCCTACGATGCCACACTCGCCACCTCGAACAAGACATATCACATTAAGAGACACGAACTGTAATGGATTGACATCGACAGTTTCATCGGTCATAGTTGTCCTATCGAATCCGTCCACTCGATGAAGAGTTCACCATGACACACGATTCACCCCATCGATTCAGCCAGCCGCAGCTCGGCGACGCATTCCTGTGGCTCGTCGGCGCGCCGCTTGCCATTCTCGACGCCCTCTACCTGATCCACCTCGCTCCCCCGCTCTCCCAGGCGCAACCCGAGGCGCTCGCGATCTGGGTCCTCGGACTCGGAGCGCTCGCCCTCCTGGCGTGGAGCCTGGCCTGTTCGGCGTGCGCCCACCTCGCGCTCCTGCGCATCGCCCCGCCCGCCCTGCGCCGGGCGGCACAGTCGCTCGTTCGACGCTTCGGCACGGGACTGTCGCGTTCGCTGCTGGCCAGGGCGGGGGCCAGCGCGCTCATCGGATCCTCCCTCGTGGCCGCCGCTCCCTTCGCCGCCCTCGCGGCGCCGCCCGACGCAGCGACCGGGGTCTCGCTCACGTGGGCCGACGAGCCGGGCGCAGCCGACGGCGCCACGCCCTCGCCGGCGGAGTCCACGGGCAGCGAGCACGCTGCACCCACCGACCCCTCCCCCACATCTCCGACTCAGGTCACGGTTGCGCCGGGAGACTCCCTCTGGTCGATTGCCTCCGCGTTGAACCCGGACGCAGACGACGCCCGCATCACCGAGGCATGGCACGCGATCCACGCCGAAAACGCGGCGAGCATCGCAGACCCCTCACTCATCTACCCCGGCCAACGCCTCACCATCCCCCAGGACCTGTCATGAGCACGCAGATCGCTCCCCGGCCTCGGGCGACCCGACAACCGTCGCGTCGCCCCAGCACCGGCCCGGCCCCCTCCCGTCCCACTCCCGTCTCGCCCTTCCGTTTTGGGCGCGACTCGCGCCTGCCCGCCACCGCGCGAGACGTATCTGAGCACATCCGCGATCCCCTAGGCCTCCGCCCCGAGCTGCCGGATCCGGGCGCCTGGGCGGCCACCCTCGCGCGCGCCATCGTCGAGGTCGTCACGGGTGCGAGGCAGGCGCAGCAGCTTCGCCGCTGGCTCCTGCCCGAGATCTACGCCGCCCTCGTCACCGTTCGCCTGAGCCCGTGCGCCCGCGGCACCAACCCCATCCACGTTCGCACCTGTCCCATCGACGACAGGCGAACGGAGGTGGCCGTGATCGTGGCCACCGCCTCCCGCACCTACGCGCTTGCTCTGCGACTCGAAGAATACCGGGGCCGCTGGATGACGACGGCTCTCGAGCTCGCATAGGGCCCCATCCAACCGCCTCACCGGACAGGAATGGGTGCACTAACGGGAGTGAGGGGATCGCGTCAGATCCCCTCACTCCCGTGACAACGTTCAGCGGCGGCGACGCTTCTTGGCGGCCCGACGCTCGGCGCGATTACCCTTCGGCGCGCCAGCGGAGGAATCGCTCCCCTCGGCGGACGAGTAGGTCACGCGAGTCGGCGCCTTCTCCCGGCCCACGTTGCCCATGACGGAGCGGGCGTGAGCGACGGCCTCGCGCGCGGCCTCGGCGGCCGCAGAATCGAGTGCGGCGACCTCTTCGACGCTGGGCTCGCTGGCCGCGCCCTCGGAGGGGGCGAGCGTCGCACGGGCGATCGACCCGCCGGCCTGCTCCTCGGCGGAGGCCAGCGCGCGTTCGAACTGCTTGGCGAAGCTAAAGACCTGCTGGACCGACTCCTCACGAATGCGCTCCACCATCGCCTGGAACATCTGCGCGCCCTCGTCCTTGTACTCGACGAGCGGGTCGCGCTGGCCCATCGCACGCAGGCCGATGCCTTCCTTCAGGTAGTCCATCTCGTACAGGTGCTCGCGCCAGAGCCGGTCCACCACGGAGATGACGACGCGGCGCTCAAGGGCGCGCATGGGTTCGTCCCCCAGCTGGGCCTGCGCCAAGGGATTGGCGTTCAGGCGATCCTCGGTGTCGGCGTACACCGCGTGAATGTCTCCGACCAGCTCGTTGACCAGGTCGTCGCGAACCAGCGAGGACGCTCCGCCGTGCTCCTCCTGGACTTCCTCGATCGACACCGACGGCGGGTAATAGCCGCGCAGATTCTCCCACAGGGCCGGCAGATCCCACTCGTCGACCGGCTTGTCCGCAATGGCCTCGTCGACCAGGCCGGTGACAAGCGACTCCATGAACGAGCGCAGCTGGGGGGCCATGTCCTCGCCCTCCAGGACCTTGCGGCGTTCCCCGTAAATCGTCTCGCGCTGACCCGTCATCACGTCGTCGTACTTCAGGACGTTCTTGCGGATCTCGAAGTTGCGTGCTTCGACCTGGTGCTGCGCCGACGCGATCGAGCGCGACACCATGCGGTTCTCCAGGGGCATGTCCTCCGGGTAGGCGCCCGAGGCCATGATGCGCTGAGCCATGCCCGAGTTGAACAGGCGCATCAGGTCGTCCTCCATGGACAGGTAGAAGCGGGACTCGCCGGGGTCACCCTGACGTCCGCTACGACCGCGCAGCTGGTTGTCGATGCGCCTCGACTCGTGCCTCTCGGATCCCAGCACGTACAGTCCGCCGAGCTCGCGGACCTCCTCGCGCTCCGCCTCAACCGCTTCCTCCGCGGCCTGGAGAGCCTTGGGCCACGCCTCCCGGTACTCCTCGGCGTTCTCCTTCGGGTCGAGTCCCTCCGCCTCGAGGTTTGCCTGAGCGAGGAACTCGGAGTTTCCTCCCAGCATGATGTCGGTTCCTCGGCCCGCCATGTTGGTGGCGACCGTGACCGCTCCCTTGCGCCCGGCCATGGCGACCACGGCCGCCTCTCGGGCATGCTGCTTGGCGTTGAGGACCTGGTGGGGAATGTGCTTCTTCTTCAGCATCTGGGACAGGAGTTCGGACTTCTCCACCGACGCGGTGCCGATCAGGACCGGCTGGCCGGCCTCGTGGCGCTCGGCGATGTCGTCGACGACGGCGTCGAGCTTGGCCTCGACAGTGGTGTAGA
>ERZ772807.1550-NODE-1550-length-12623-cov-11.165102_pt1 | contig 12623 bp, 13 predicted proteins | sample MGYA00511472_ERZ772807 | MGnify/ENA primary metagenome ERZ772807 (study PRJEB29015, sample SAMEA2737947) | human oral metagenome | biome: human oral; feature: human-associated habitat; material: dental | place: China | collected 2039 ...
TGACGATGCTGAAATAGCCATCCAGCTTCAAGGCTTTGAGCAGTTTCACGGCGAGGATTTCGTTTTTGTTGGTGATAACGGCAAGCGGGATGCGCAGCGATTGCAGCAGCCCCAAGCCTGCTTCGGTTTCGGGGTAGGCGCGGGTGTGGTCGGCGATATGCTCGGCATAGTGTTGGATAAAGGCGGTGTAGCCTTGTTGCCATTGCGCGTCAGAAGCGGTGCCTTGCGGGTTGTCGGTGAGGGCGCGGTGCACCAGCACGCCGATGCCGTCGCCCACATAGCTTTGCACGGTGGTGGCGGGCAGGGTTGCCATGCCGAGCGTTTGGCGCATGGCGTTGGCGGCGGCGGCGAGGTCGGGGATGGAATCGCAGAGTGTGCCGTCTAGGTCAAAGGCGACGGCTTGGATTTGAGTAGTCATAGTTTTTCCTTTCGTAAACAGGGTTATGCTGCGCATCATTAGGCAGTCTGAAAATGGGTTATCAAGGTAAACACGATTAAGCCAAATTAAGCCACATAAGGCAGCCTGAAAATGATTCATACAGCGCGTTTCAGACTGCCTTTGCCGCATTCACCACCGCCGAAACCTTAATCTCCACCAACCATTCCTCTTTTGCCAACTTCGCTTGCACGCAAGCGCGCGCAGGCGAATGTGCCGCATCCACCCAAGCGTCCCACGCCGCGTTCATCCCCGCATAATCCGCCATGTTCGCCAGAAAAATCGTCGCCTCCACAATATGCGCCTTGTCCGAGCCGCATCGCGCCAGCCAAGCATCAATCTGGCGCAACACATCCGCCGTTTGCGCCGTGATGTCGTCGCCCGCCTCAGGCACCATGCCCGATAAAAACACAAAACCATTGGCAACCACCGCTTCCGATAAGCGCGCGCCGCAGCCCAAGCGTTGAATCGCCATTGCCAGCCCTTTCATATAAACCAGTCGCCATTTTATCACGCAGCCTGCGCCGCCGCGTTGCCAAACGAAAACCGCCCCACATCATGCTATCATTGCGCCCATTGTTTACCCCATTTTCAGGCTGCCTAATCATGACCACCCCCGCCCCGCTCAACCCGCTCACCATCCCCACACACGGCACCCACCTCATTGAAGCCAGCGCAGGCACAGGCAAAACATGGAACATCGCCGCTCTGTTCACCCGCCTTGTGCTGCTGGAACAGCAAAACGTAGAAAAAATCCTCGTGGTAACCTTCACCAAAGCCGCCACCGCCGAGCTCAAAACCCGCCTACGCGCCCGCCTAGACCAAGCCCTCACCGCCCTCAAACGCACGCCCAACGCCCAAGCGCAGCCTGAAATCCTGCGCCAAAACAGCTTGGATGACAAAAACCGCCCCGACGACTTCCTCTTCAACCTGCTCACCCAAGCCCTCGCCAGCGAAAGCCAAGACCGCCTACAACTGCGCCTCACCGCCGCCATCAGCAATTTTGACAACGCTGCCATCTACACCATCCACGGCTTCTGCCAACGCATCCTGCAAGACTTCGCCTTCTACTGCCAAACCCCCTTCAACATCCAGCTCAACGAAGACCCCAACGACAACCCCAACCTCATCGCCATCCAAGACTACTGGCGCACCCAAATCGCCTCCAACCCCAGCCAAGCCCAGCTTGTTTACCAACACAACCAAACCCCCGAAAAACAACTGCAAGCCCTATCCCCCTACCTAGCCCGCCCCTATTTGCAATTAAGGCAGCCTGAAAACGCCCACATCGCCCAAACCCAGCAAGCCTTTCAACAAGCATGGCAACACGTCCACGCCCGGCTGCCCCAAATCCAAGCCGCCTTCTGGCAACTGCATCCCCATCTCAACAAACAAAGCTACAACGCCGCCCGCTGCGAAGACCGCTTCGCCCAGCTCCACCAATTTTCAGGCTGCCCCAGCCCCGCAACCATCTGGCAACTGCTCACCGAAAGCAAACACATCCAAACCATCTTCACCGCCGAATTTCTGCAAAGCAAAGCCAACCAAGACAAAAAATCCAAACAAAAAATCCAACTGCCCGCCGAGCCGCTTGCCCTGATTGACACCACCCTCGGCGCACTCGCCACCGCCGCCCAAACCCACCTGCAAGCCGAAAGCCAAGCCCTCATCCAACTCTCCCACAACATCATCCACTACCTGCGCGCGCAAAACGAAGCCAACAAAAAAACCAGCCCCAGCCGCCAATTTGACGACCTGCTGCTGGATGTTTACCACGCCCTCAGCCCCGAAAAACCCCACGCCCAAGCCCTCGCCCGCGCCCTATCCGCCAACTGGCAAACCGCCCTCATCGACGAATTTCAAGACACCGACCCCCTGCAATACGCCATCTTCCAAGCCGCCTTTATGCAACCCCAAAGGCAGCCTGAAAACGAGTGCAACCAAAATAAAACCGCCTTCTACATGGTCGGCGACCCCAAACAAGCCATATACAGCTTTCGCGGCGCAGACATCTACGCCTACCTCGCCGCCGCCGACACCATCCCCCCCGCCAACCGCCACACCCTCAGCCAAAACCACCGCAGCCACGCCGCCCTTATCCACGCCATCAACGCCCTATTTTCCCGCCCCAACCCCTTCGCCCTAGATAAAATTCCCTACCTCCCCGCCCGCGCCGCCCGCAGCCAAAGCAAGCTCCCCAGCGGCGCAGCCCCCCTGCGCCTCACATGGCTCAACCAAGACCCCACCGCCGACGACAGCGACACCCTCACCCAACGTGCCGCCCAATGGTGCGCCCAAGAAATCGCGGTTACTTTAACCGCCCACGCCCAAGGCAAAACCCCCATCAGCGCAGGGCAAATCGCCATCCTCGTGCGCACCCGCAAAGAAGGCACGCTGATGCAACGCCAGCTCAAACAGCACCACATCCAAAGCGTTCTCCTCAGCCGCGACAGCATCTACGCCGAAGAAGAAACCCAAGCCATCTACGCCCTTATCAGCTTCATCCTCAACCCCCAGCGCACCCAACACCTCATCTACCTGCTTTCAGGCTGCCTCTACAACCACACCGCCGCCCAAATCCAACAGCTCAACCAAAACGAAGCCCAGCTCACCCAATGGACCGATGCCGCCAACCAAGCCGCCCAAACATGGCAACAACACGGCGTTTACACCGCCCTGCAACAATTTCTCCGCCAATCCCAAGCCGAAACCACCCTGCTGTCCCAACGCAACGACCGCACCCTCACCAACCTCCACCAAATCCTAGAAATTCTCGCCACCCAAGACGAAAAAGGACAGCCCCCCAGCGCGCTTCAACAATGGCTCGGACAACAAATCCAAGCCAGCCAAAACCACGCCAACCCCCAAGACCACGCCCTCTTGCGCCTAGAAAGCGACGAAAACCTCGTCAAAATCGTAACCATACACGCCTCCAAAGGGCTGCAATACCCCATCGTGTACTGCCCATTCGCATGGAAAGCCAGCAACCAACAAACACCCGAATGGCAAATCATCCACCAAAACCACCAAGCCCAACTCATCCACAAAACCCAGCTCACCGACAGCGACCAACAACAAGCCCAAACCGAACAACGCTCCGAAGACCTCCGCCTGCTCTACGTCGCCCTCACCCGCGCCGAAGAACAGCTCAACATTTACATCGCCAGCTACCCCCAAACCGACAACAGCCCCCTCGCCTACCTCATCCAACACCAGCAACCCGAAAAAGGCAAAAGCAAAAAAGACGAATACGCCTACATCCAAGCCCAAGCCAACCGCCAAAGCTGGCAAAACTTCATCGCGCAACACCCCGAGCACATCCAATGGCACGACACCCTCACCCTGCCCACCTACACAGGCAGCCTGAAAACCGAAAACACCAACCCAGCCCAACCCCATAACACCCAACCCACCTACCAAGCCACCCTCATCCCCCCCCGCAGCTACCGCCCCCCCCAACACACCAGCTTCACCGCCCTCAGCCGCCACAGCGCCACCCAACCCACCGACCACACCCCCCTAGACCCCAGCGAACAAACCACCCAACCCCAACCAAGCAGCCCAAACCCCAACACATCCCCCACCATCGCCCAATTCCCCCAAGGCACAGCCGCAGGCATCTGCCTACACAGCCTACTAGAACGCTACCCCCACGCCCAACCCAGCCAACAAAACCTCCCCCTCATCCAAACCACCCTAGACCAACACAACATCAACAGCCAACAATGGCAAGACACCATCGCCCAGCTGATTGAAGACACCCGCCACACCCCCCTCTTGCCCCACACCAACCTCAGCACCCTGCCCCCGCAAAACATCATCACCGAGTTCGGCTTCCTACTGCACACCCAAAACTTCACCTTAGGCAGCCTGAAAACATGGTTTAGCACCCAAAGCAACCTCCCCCCCGAAATCATCGCCGCCGCCCAAAACCTCAGCTTCCGCGACGTACAAGGCTACATCAACGGCTACATAGACCTGCTCGCCCAAACCCCACAAGGCGACACCCTCATCCTAGACTACAAATCCAACTGGCTCGGCAACAGCCCCAGCGACTACACCCCAGCCGCCCTCCACCAAGCCATCGCCCAACACCACTACGCCCTACAAGCCCTACTCTACGCCATCGCCACCGCCCGCTACCTAGCCAGCCGCAACGCCCCACCCCCCACCCTCCACATCCGCTACCTCTTCCTACGCGGGCTAGACGGCATCACCAGCAACGGCGTATGGCAATGGGACATCCCCATAGGCAGCCTGAAACAATGGCTGTAAAAACCTGCATTCACTATTTGCATAGGCAGATTTGATGACATAAAAGCGCGGATGCAAAATAAAAAAACACAGCAAGGTTGGACACCTTGCGAGCATTTTTAACGCAAGCAACCGCGTTTTTAGAGCATAAAAATGCCTATGAAAAGAGCGAATGCAGGTTTTTAATTCAAACTCAATCACGCACCATACTATCCATCAAATTAACCAAGTTCCGCTTCTGTTCTTGGTTTAATTTATCCCACAAAAAAGCCAAACGAATTTTCAATTCATCTGGATAAATCGGCACATAGCGTCCATTTGCCATTGAATCGGGATTATCTCCTTGGCTACTGCTAAAAAAACAACCAATTGGCGTATCCAAAACCAGCGCAATATCCGCCAAATATCCAGCATTGATTTTTGCCTTACCGCGCTCATACCGAGAAAACTGCTGCTGCGAAACCCCAATTTTCTCTGCCACGCATCCGCGCTTAAACCCAATTCTCTACGTCTTTGTTGTATTCGCCTGCCAATTTCTTTATCTATTTTGCTTGCAACCGATTTAGCCATTTCCCACTATTTCCGCAAATTTGCATTTAATTTAAACGGCAGCATTTTTTTGGGTTTTACATTTTGCGAATACATCTTAAAAATTATTTTTTAATTTTTTCACTCTTTTAAACACATAAAGGAAAACCATGTCTTTTAAACGTATTCTCCCTTTAACTCTTCTTGCTCTCCTACTCACCGCCTGCGGCACCCTAACAGGCATCCCATCCCACGGCGGCGGCAAACGCTTCGCCGTAGAACAAGAACTCGTTACCGCATCCGCACGCGCCGCAGCCAAAGATATGGATTTACACCATCTACAAGGCAGGCGCGTTGCTTTATATATTTCCACCATGGGCGACCAAGGCTCAGGCACAATAACAGGCGGACGCTATTCCATCGATGCCCTTATCCGCGGCGAATACATCAACACCCCGATGCCACTACGCGCTACACCTATCCCAGCTACACCACCACCGCCACCACAGAATCCAACGGCTTAACCGGCAACACCACCTCCACCAGCCTACCCAACGCCCCCAGCCAAAGCCGCACTCGCACCAACCACAACAACAGCCGCAGCAACATCGGGCTCAACCTCAACGGCATGGGCGATTATCGCAACGAAACCCTCACCACCAATCCCCAAGATGCCAGCTTTCTCAGCAACATTATTCACACTGTATTTTTTCTACGCGGCATAGAAATCGTCCCACCCCAATACGCCGATACCGATGTTTTTGTGAACATAGATGTATTCGGCACCATCCGCAGCAGAACCGAACTGCATCTTTACAACGCCGAAACCCTCAAAGCCCAAACCAAGCTGGAATACTTTGCCATAGATCGCAACAGCAAAGCCCTAATTATTCCGCCACAATCCAGTAGCTACGAAGCCCAATACCAAGAACAATATGCTCTATGGATGGGACCGTATAAAACACAAAAAAGCATTCAAACCGCCGATAAGCTGATGGTGGATTTTTCCGATATACAGCCCTATGGCAATACCCCAACCGAAGCCACACCTGCGGCATCAATTTCAACCCAAGGCAGCCTGAAAACGAGCGAAGCGAGTTTTAACAAAACCACCACGAGCGAAACGAGCTTAAACGAAGCCGAACCCAAAATCGCCATCCCCGCATCGCCCCATAACGAAATCATCCGCAAACGGCAAGAGCAATCCTAATCTTGTTTAGCCACCCAAGGCAGCCTGAAAACCTAAATGAATGCAAATCAGCCATTCATTGCCCTTTTTCAGGCTGCCTATGCAAAAAAGGAAACCATCATGCAAACTTCAATCTCTAAACGTCTCTCCAAACACACCCTTTTGCGTAGCCTATTTTCTACGCTGCTTGCTCTTAGCAGCCTGAACCATTTGGCACACGCCCAAAGTCCCATTCAACCGCTGCAAAACGACCCTGCCATTCGCCAACAGCTTAACCGCAAAAACTATGAACCCAGCAACACCCCCAACCCCAATAATCTTTTTCCATTTGGTGGACATCGTGGCACAGTAGAACACCGCACAGGCAGCATTCGCATCACCAACAATCAAACCACCCCGCTCGGTGGTGGTGTAGAACTGCAACAACTCAACTACAAAGGCGAAATCGGCTTCCATACCCGTTTTACGAACCACGGTTGGGAAGTTCATTCTCCCTTTGATGAACACGCCAGCAAAACAGGTTATGGCAAAGGACAATCCATATCCGATGGCTATGGTCCATCATCCTATGCCTATACAATTAAAGGCACAATGGTGCATCCAGCCGATGGCTACGAAGCCCCACAGGGTGGCGGTTATCCCACCCCATCCAAATATGGCGCACATGACCGCTATAATATCAAGGTGAGCGGGCAGGCAAGACGGATGGTGCAAAAGCCGTTAGATAGAAATTTTGGTTGGAAACAAGCATGGGAAAATACCAAACACGCAGGTAGGACTGGGATTGAAAATGCCATCCATGCGGGCAGGAAAATGGATACACCGCTGGTTACCTACGACCGCAATCAAGGATTTTGGACTAATTCGCAAACCAATATCCGCAATATGTTGGGACGGATGAATGGCAAAATAGAAGGTGCTTTGCTGATACCCTCAACGGGATTGCATACTGCTGTGGGGTTAGGCAGTGCTGCTGTTGATAGCTACCAATACAACCGCGATTACCAAAACTATAAAAAAGACATCCAACAGCAAAAAAACATGGATGAGCGAACCTTGTTTTGGCATCTATATGGCATGGGGGAACAATACACTCAAAAACAACTTGGCAAAGAACCGCTGAAACAAGTTGGGCAGGATATTGCAGAAAAAGCCAATAATTTTGCTCAAAAATACCCTACTACTACCGAAGCAGCAGAGCTTGGCTTTAACCTTTGGGGTGCTGGTGTGGTGGGTAAAAACTCGGTGGCAGCGGTAGCAAGAAGCGGGGCGGATGATTTTGCTGGGGCGGTGGCGGCTAGAGCAGCGCAGCAAAAATTACCTAATGCAGGTTCTGTTAGCCATGTTAATCCAACAAAATCTGATTTTAATTGCACAAACTGTGCTTTTTCTGTTGATAACCAATTAGCAACGGGAGCAAAATCTAGCGCATTACCAAGAGAAAATGGTGTACCATTTTCTGAATTAAACAAGCTATATGGTACTCAATTTAGTAATGACATGAGCAGACATCAAATAGAAAATTTGTTAAGAAGTTATGGTAATGGGACACGAGCAATTATTTATGGAGCTGATAAGACAGGACAATATGGACACGTTTGGAATGCAACGGTACAAAAAGGTATAGTGAATTATATTGATGGGCAAACTGGTAAAGGAGGTGCAAAGAATTTTGATACTTTCAACAGAAATTTGCGTGTAGGTATTACTAAAAAAGGAATTGAAAATGATTAATTTAGATACGGCTATAAATATGGCACAGACTTATATTGATGAATCTTTAAAAAATGACCATGAATATACTATCTGTGATGATGAAATATTTGAAGATGATGGTGGTTGGTATATTCCATTTCAGCCAATGAAATTTATTCAAAGCAAAAAAATTGAAGACACTATTGTTGGCAACTGGCCCATTTTTGTAAGTTATCAAGGAAAATGTTTTGGAATGTGGAGACCAACTAAATTGGGGGGGCGTCCTCCTATTGATGAAAACATGAAATTTGGATGAAACCTAATACTTATCAGTAATCACAAAATAGGCAGCCTGAAAACCATAATCCCATTTTCAGGCTGCCTTTTATTAGCTTGTTTATGGATTTTCAAGAGCAGCATCTTGGGCGGAAATAGCATTGCGCTTGGCTCCGCTAAAACCGATGCCAAAAATGCCGATGCCTTATGTGCCTGCGGCAGTAGCGAGAAGTGGGGCGGATGATTTTGCTGGGGCGGTGGCGGCTAGGGCGGCGCAGCAGGCGGCTAAAAAAGCGGATGATGTAGTTGCTGCTACTGCTCAAAAAGCCAAACCAAATGTCGGTGTGAATGATTTACCTAAAAAATCAACGCCCGTGCCGCGTAAGTCCGATGTAAGCAAAACACCAAATATCAACAAAACTCCTGATGCGCCTAATTATCCAGCTCCTGCTGTAAGCCGTGCTGCTCCTGATGTTGTAGCAGATTATCAACGCAGAGTGGATAGTTTGCGAAATGAGTTTTCTCATCCTAATATTCAGAGATAATGGTAATGTTGCTATTGCTGATATTGATATTAACGGAGTAAATATTGATTCTATTGCAGCTCACAGTAGAATTCGTAAACAAAATAAAGGTTTCTCTGGTGATGGACAAACAAAATTTGATTCAATAGAATTGCCCAGCCTAAGAGAAGATGGTTCTTGGACATCACCATATAATAGAAAAATAGATACCGAGTATCAGATATTTTCGAATGTCGCTGATAGACTAGGAGGTAATTATCAAGCAAAAGGTAAAATTACGATATATTCAGAAAAAGAAGTTTGCGCTAGTTGTTCGGGTGTTGCCCAACAATTTAAAGCTAGATACCCTAATATTTCTATTCAAATAATTGATGGAATGGGAAAAATCTTAACCTACTAAGAAAATGAGTGTATTGACATGGAAAGAAAAAATTCATATTCAAATATTAAGTTATCTTACTTTGATAGTGCATTATTTTACTGTAGATCTAAATTTAAAGATGGTTATATAGAAAAATGGAATATTGGCAATGAAAGTGAATTTGGTTTTGCTTTTGACGATATGCCAAATTTTAAGCATCCATTAGAGAATCTAATGTTAATAGTAATTGTTGTTATTCAAAACTCAGGGAGATATTCTCTAACCCATACTTCCTGTTTAGAGAATATAAAAAAAACAATTACCGAGTATACTTTGGAAAAGCTAACTGCTGACTTACTTCCAGAAGAAAGGGAAGATGAATTTGGCTTTCTATATGATTTAAATTTAATTTTAGAAAATCAAAAATTGGAGGAAAAGTAAATTAAACAAAAGCAAGTTAGCACCTAACGAAAGGCAGCCTGAAAACACCCAATCCTATTTTCAGGCTGCCTATCATCAATAATGCTGTTGCCACAGGCTACGACCGCATTATGTTTGATGCTGGCAAACAATATATAAACGAAAAAGCACAACAATACCAACAATGGGCAACCGAACACCTCGAAGTCAACGAATACGTTAAATTTGCCGCATATAGCGGTTCGGCTTACGCAGGCTATAAAGGCACAGCAGCAATTGATGCTGCATGGGCAGCCCGAAAAGCAGTCAATAACGCCATCAACGAACGTGCAGCGGCTAATACCAGCAAACCGACACCATACAAAGCACCTGCTGCGCCGAGTGCGAATCCGTCTGCTTTTATGTTGCTGTACTGTCTCTCCGTTTTCATTGCTGTAAACCTACCCACCATCAATGGCGTGCTACATCAAACTCCAAATTATCAATCAGCCGCGTGTTGCCCAATTTGGCGGCGGCGAGTACCACCAGTTGCGTGTCGCCTGCTTGGGCGGGTTTCAGGCTGCCTGCTTGGCGGATTTCAACGTAGTCCACCGCCCAGCCGTGCGCGTGCAGTTCATCGCGGGCGCTTTGGGCGAGCGCGGCAAAATCGTGGTTGCCTGCTTGCGCGGCTTGGGCGAGGGTTTGCAAGGTGCGGTATAGGCGTGGGGCTTCGGCGCGCTCGGCTTCGCTTAAATATTGGTTGCGGCTGGATAGTGCCAAGCCATCGGCGGCACGCCCTGTTTCCACAGCAACGATGCGCACGGGGATGTTTAAATCGTCCACCATGCCGCGGATGATGGCGACTTGCTGATAATCTTTTTTGCCAAAGCAGGCAACGTCGGGCTGCACAATATTAAATAGTTTGCTGACCACGGTGGCTACGCCGCGAAAGTGGATGGGGCGGGTAACGCCGCATAATTCGTGTTTAAGCGCGGGCGGTTCAACGAAATATTGCTGCTCGCCTGCGGGGTAAAGCTCGGCTTCATCGGGGGCGAAGATGGCGGCAACGCCTGCCGCTCGTAGCTTGTCGGCATCTTGCGCTAGCGTGCGCGGATAGCGGTCAAAATCTTCGCCCTGCCCAAATTGGATGCGGTTCACAAAAATGCTCACCACAACGTGTTCCGCTTCTTGCTGGGCGCGCGCCACAAGGGCGAGATGCCCGTCGTGCAAATTGCCCATGGTGGGCACAAACGCCACGCTGGATACGGTTTTGCGCCATTGGCGCAGCTCGGCGATGGTGTGAAAGATGTGCATGATGTTGTCCTTAATACGATAAACAGTTCTCAGGCAGCCTTAATGGGATGCAATCGGCAACCTGAAACGGGGTTGGTTGGAAATATTGGTTTGGTTTAACTTGGCGCAATGCTTTGCCTGCATTACGGTCTTGCGTTTTAACTTCGTTGAAGCCTGCGGCTTTTAGGCTGCCTTAATGCGGCGCGGCGGCGGAATAATAGGCGGCTTGTTCTGCCGCCTTACTTATTGCTGCTGCAATTTTGTCAATTAAATGACTGCTGCTGCAATTCTGCCAATTCCGACTGCAAAATCACGCCGAATTCGGCATCCAGCACATACAAGCCAGCTTCCAAATCGCGCACATAGTTTTCCAAAAATTCGCGCAGGCTGTTGGCGGCTTTTTCACGCGTCGAATCATCGTGCCACATTTGGATGATTTGCCCTGCCGTGCCTTGCTCGCTGGGGTCTAGGTCTATCATTTTGCCGTTGCCGCCGCCATCGGCTGAAAGCGGAATCCATTTGGGATTCCACCAAAAATCGGGCTTGATGCCTGCGTCTTCGGGTTGGCAGCCGAAATCTGTACCGTCTTCGTGTTGGAATGAGCCTTCTTGGTAAAGCTCTTGCCAAACCTTGTATTCATCAATTACGCGCTCAATAGAGAGCCATTCTTTGCCTGCGAACACGCCAAATATATCCGCCTCGCCATCGGCAACGCGATAAAGTTCTTTAAACTCTGCGGGCAGCGCATAGCCGAGCGTTTGTTCCAGCTCGGCAAAATCGGCTTCGCTGGCACCTGCGTTAAGGTCAAGGTTGATTTCCAATTCCTCAGCGGCTTGGGAATAGCGCTCAATAAGCGCGTCAAGCTGGGTTTGCATACGGCTAATCAGGTTTTTCATGGCATCCCCTTAGCGGTGGGGTGGATGATTTTCAGGCTGCATCAAGCAGATAGGCAGCCTGAAACGGGGGTTAATGCGTTTTCAGGCTGCCTCAATGCGCGATGCTTAGGCAGCCTGAATGGCTTATTCGCCCGACACTTTCTCTATCCCCTGCTCGGTTTTAACCGTTGCCGCCAGCGATTCAAGATAGCTTTGAATCAGGTTCTCGCCCATTTCTTGCGCCAGCCGTAGTTTGGCGTTGGCAAGGTCTTGGGGGCTGTTGAGGGTTTGGATGGATTGCACTTCCACCAACTGCGGCGCGGCGGGCAAATCCAGCACGGCGTAGGCAGGCTTGCCGTTTTTGGGGACGGCTTGCATAAAGGCAAGATAGGCATCGTCGCTTAACACTTGGCGCATTTTTAACGGCTCAACTTGCACCACGGGCGACCATGCCACCGCAGGGTTGTTGCCCGCTGCCAATTCTTTTTGCAGATTTTTGGCGTATTCCAGCGCAAGGCGGCGGCTTTCGGCGAGTTTAAAGCGCTCTTCCACGCGCGATTTGGCTTGCTCAAAGGTTTCGGTGCTTTCGGCGCGGGTTTCGGTGGGGCGCACAAACCATGTTTCGCCATCCACATTGATGGCGGCGGAGTTGAGTTTTTTGCTGAACACATCGCCCGATAGCAAGGCATCCACCACGGCGGCGGGGATTTTCAGGCTGCCTGCGTTGGCTTTGGTTGCCCACTCGTTTTGCGTTTGCACGGTTAAGCCAAATTGTTGCGCGGCAGGCTGCAAT
>ERZ772807.1551-NODE-1551-length-12623-cov-4.536362_pt1 | contig 12623 bp, 10 predicted proteins | sample MGYA00511472_ERZ772807 | MGnify/ENA primary metagenome ERZ772807 (study PRJEB29015, sample SAMEA2737947) | human oral metagenome | biome: human oral; feature: human-associated habitat; material: dental | place: China | collected 2039 ...
TGCCGAGTTGCCGCTGGACGTCCAGCTTGAACACACCGTCGCCGAAATCGCCCCGTCCGAACGCTCCGGTATGCGCGTCGAATTTAAAATACACCGTACCCGCGCCGCCACCATGACCTTGAAAGACGGACAAAACCAATGGCTGCCGGGCGGCGGTACCATTGCCGACGCACAAGGCGCCCCCGTTGCCGTTACCGGCTTCGACGGCAAAACCTATATCGAAAACATGAAAGAGGGTAAAAACAGCTTCACGGTTGCACTGCCTGAAAACGGCGGCAACTGTTCGTTTGAAGCCGATTACCCCGAAGAACGCAATCCGGACACTCTGCCGGATTTGGGAGACATCATATGCAAATGATAATGAAAAAAGGCCGTCTGAAAACTGCAAACCGCCTTCTGCGGCAGACTGCATTGCCTGCCGTATTCGGACTGCTGTCGCTGTCCGTAGGACAAGCGTGGGCGAACAGCGGCGTAGCCGGAAGGTTTGTGCAATGTACGGCGACGGTACAAGGAAACGGAACCGTCAACGGCAATCCTGCCTTGGTATTCGGAAGCCAAGGCAACGGCGTCAACCTTCTGAACAACAACCAGCCGGAAGATATTCAAGCCACCATCCACTACCAATGCGCCAATAACGATGCTTATACCGTAAAAGTGCGCCTGTGCTTCAATATTGACGGGGGTCGAAGATTTACAAACATATATACCCCCCGAAAAATGGTTCATAGCGGGAATAACGCCCAAACACTGCAACTATCCTTACTTAAACCCGATAATACCAACTGGGGAACGGGTAACACGCCAAACTCCCCCAGCAGTGTCGGAACAGGTGTCATGCGTATCGGGCTAAAGGGCACCTTTACTGGCAGTATCCCCATCAGAGCTAGATTAGTCAGCGGGCAAAGCAACACCATCCCCACTACGGCTTCGGATTATTACATTGCAGACTTTACCGGCGGCTCCACCGTATTAAACTGGAAGGCAGAACGTTATGGTACTCCTGACCCTTCAGATTGCGGAAACGACTTGAATACAGGACAACGCTTCCCTTTTGTCGTCCAAGCCCATGTTGCACCCGTCTGCGAAATCACCGCCGCCGACGACATTGACTTCGGTACGCACACCGCAGGCAGTACGGATCTGAAACAGTCGGGCAACCTGACCGTCCGCTGCACCAACAGCACCCCCTATTCCATCGGGCTGGTTCCCTCCAACGGCAACCAAGATGGCAAAGGCGAAATGAAATCCCTCAACCATGCCGCGACCAATACCGACAAAGTCCCTTACCAATTACGCAAATCTTCCTCATCAAATGCCCATTTCTGGGGCAACAACGAAAGCGGTTCGGGCAGCGTCAAATCCAATCAGACCGGCGACGGCAACGAACAGACGCATACTGTCTATGCGGAAGTGAGGAGCACCGACTACACCCCCGACGAATACCGCGACAAAGTAACGGTGCATGTGAAGTATTGATAACTCGGATTCGGTATTTATGGAGAGTCGTCATTCCCGTGCAGGCGTAAATCCAGACTCTGCAAGGCTGCCGCAATGTTTAAATATTGCGGCAACGCCTGAAACCTAAATTTCTGCCTGCACAGGAATGAGCATCCTTTTCGTGTAAAAAACGTCACTCGGCCATTAGCCTGCCCAAAAATTTTCAGACGGCCTCTGATTTTAAAGAGGCCGTCTGAAAACCATTCTCCCTACTCCCAAATATTCGCCTTTTCCACTTCCCGCCAAGCATCGAGAATCAGGCTGCCGTCGTTGTCCTTCAGCAATGCAGCATCGGAAAGCATACGCCGCCAGGTTCGGGCGTTTTTCAATCCGTGCATGAGGCCGAGGCTGTGGCGGACGATATGGCGCAGAATAGTGCCGCGTCCGGCCTGAATCTGCGCGCGGCTGTATTCGTATAGCTTCCGAACCAAATCGGCATACTCGACCGGCGGGCTGCTTTCGCCGTAAAACAACCGGTCCCAGTCGCGCATAATCATCGGATTATGGTAGGCTTCGCGGCCGACCATAACGCCGTCAACATGCCTTAAGTGTTCCGAAATTTGTCCGTTGGTGGTAATCCCGCCGTTGATGATGATTTCAAGTTCGGGAAAATCTTGTTTGAGACGGTAGACATAATCGTATTTGAGCGGCGGCACTTCGCGGTTTTCTTTGGGCGACAGGCCGTCCAACCATGCGTTGCGCGCGTGGACGATGAAAGTCCGACAGGCCGTTTTTTCATACAGCGTACCGACGAACTCGGCGGCGACACCGTATTCCGTCTGGCGGTCGACACCGATGCGGTGTTTGACGGTAACAGGAATATCAACGGCATCCTGCATGGCATTGAGGCAATCGGCAACCAATCCGACCTCGTTCATCAGACATGCGCCGAACGCGCCTTTTTGTACGCGCGGACTGGGGCAGCCGCAATTAAGGTTGATTTCGTTGTAGCCGTATTCTTCGGCGGCCTTGGCGGCTTTGGCCAAATCGGCCGGTTCGCTGCCGCCCAGTTGCAGGGCGACGGGCTGCTCGCCTTCGTTAAACATTAAAAAACGGTCTTTATCACCGTATATGATGGCTCCGGCATTAATCATTTCGCTATAAAGCCATGCGTTTTCAGTAATTTGTCGCGCCATATAACGAAAATGGCGGTCCGTCCAGTCGAGCATGGGCGCAACGGAAAGGCGGCGGGGAGGCAGTCGGGACATGGTTTGGCGTCTTCCATATAAATTTCAGACGGCATTATAACAGCCAGCCTTACTTCGATGCCGTCTGAAACGCTGTAACCGTCCGTAATCACACATCGTAAAGAAGTGCAAACGTTTTCAACAGTTTCCCGTATAAATTTGACTTTCCTCAGTTTCCAGCATTGATATTGCTTTTTTACCAGCGTAATATGTTAACATTTGCAGAAAATGGGATATTATCTTGCATCCATGCAGATTTCCATTTGCAACATATGCCTAACTTTCTGTTTGTTAACTTTTTATATTTACTTGCTAACCCTTAAGAGGACTTATCATGAAAGCGTTGAAATCGTTTCTGATATGGGGCCTGGTGGTGCTGGTGGGCGTAATCGCCTTCGCCACCTTGGCCTTGAGCCGCGGCGAGCACATCAGTGCGGTATGGCTGGTCGTCGCTGCGGTTTCGGTGTATTGCATCGCCTACCGTTTTTACAGCCTCTATATCTGTAAAAACATTCTGGAACTCGATGCGCGGCGCATGACGCCGGCGGAACGCCACAACAACGGCGTGGATTATGTTCCGACCAATGAAAAAGTTTTGTTCGGTCACCATTTTGCGGCCATTGCCGGTGCTGGTCCGCTGGTCGGCCCCGTGCTGGCGTCGCAAATGGGTTATCTGCCGGGTACGCTGTGGATTATTTTCGGCGTGATTCTGGCCGGTGCGGTTCAGGACATGATGGTGCTGTTTATTTCGATGCGCCGCGACGGCAAATCGCTGGGCGACATCATCAAACAAGAGTTGGGAACGACTGCGGGCATCATCGCCTCCATCGGCATCCTGATGATTATGATCATCATCACTTCCGTGTTGGCCCTGATTGTGGTGAAAGCGCTGACCCACAGTCCGTGGGGTACGTTTACCATTGCGGCAACCGTGCCTATCGCGCTGTTTATGGGGGTTTACGCCCGCTTCATCCGTCCGGGACGCATCGGCGAAATTTCGATTTTCGGTTTTGCCGGCCTTTTGTGCGCAGTGATTTTCGGTAACCATGTCGCCCAAAGCCCTATCGGCAACTGGTTCAACTTGGACGGCGTACAGCTTGCCATCGGCATCATGCTTTACGGCGGCATTTCTTCGCTGCTGCCGGTATGGCTGTTAATGACCCCGCGCGATTATCTGGCCACCTTCTTGAAAATCGGTACGATTCTGGCTTTGGCCGTGGGCATCATCATCGTCGGCCCCGAGCTGAAAATGCCCGCCGTTACCCACTTCATAGACGGCAGCGGCCCGGTATTTGCAGGCGGACTGTTCCCGTTCCTGTTCATTACCATCGCCTGCGGTGCGGTATCCGGCTTCCACGCGCTGATTTCTTCGGGTACGACACCGAAAATGATTGAAAACGAAACCCACGTCCGCGCTATCGGTTACGGCGGTATGCTGATGGAAAGTTTCGTGGCGATTATGGCCCTGTCGGCCGCCTGCGTGCTGGAACCCGGCGTGTACTTCGCCATGAACAGCCCCGCTGCCTTAATCGGTACCGACGCCGCAAACGCAGCCCAAGTGATTACCAACCAGCTTCAGGTTCCGGTCGATGCGGCTACCCTGCTGAATACCGCCAAAGAAGTGGGCGAACACACCATCTTGTCCCGCGCGGGCGGTGCGCCGACTCTGGCCGTAGGTATGGCGCACATCATGAGCCAACTGATTCCGGGCGAAGCAATGATGGCCTTCTGGTACCACTTCGCGCTGCTGTTTGAAGCCATGTTCATTCTGACTGCCGTTGACGCGGGTACCCGTACTTCGCGCTTTATGTTCCAAGACCTGCTGGGCACATTCTCCAAATCGCTGGGTACCACCGGCGGTATGCCCGCCAACGTAATCGCCACCCTGCTGACCGTCGGTTCGTGGGGCTACTTCCTCTACACCGGCGTAACCGACCCGCTGGGCGGCATCAACTCGCTCTGGCCTTTGTTCGGCATCGGCAACCAGATGCTGGCGGGTATCGCGCTGATTATGGCGGCGGTAGTTTTAGTGAAGATGAAAAAAGAACGCTTTATCTGGGTTCCCATCATCCCTGCCATCGGCCTGCTGGTTACTACTGCCGTGGCTTCCGTGCAAAAACTGTTTGACGACGATCCGCGCGTCAGCTTCTTGGCACATGCCGCGAAATACCGCGAGGCAGCCGCAGCCGGACAAGTTTTGTCTCCTGCCAAAGACATTTCGCAGATGGGGCAAATCGTGCTGAACGATTATGTCAACTCCGGTTTGTGTGCCGCCTTCATGCTGGTGGTGCTGTTCGTCGCCATCTACGGTTTGGTGGTTGCCCTTAAAGCCCGCAAAGTCGCATGGCCGACCGCCAAAGAAATCCCCGCAGTCTACCGCGACGAGGTGCAGAACAATGAAACGGCTGCTTAAACATCCGTTGGTAGGCCGTCTGAAAAAGGCCTACCGCAACGCCTGCATCGCCGCCAACTACATGGCCGGCATCCCCGACTATGACCGTTACGTCGCGCAACAGCGCAAACACAATCCGAACGCGCCGGTCATGACGAGAAGCCAATTTGTAGACTACTGCCGGATAAAGAGTAACGGCAACGGCCGCTGCTGCTGAAGCCGCTATGACAGCAAACCCCGTACGGAGCAAGCCGTACGGGGTTTTTATTGCCGGATTGTATCGGTATACGACACGGTCTAACAAACGGCAGGCATACAAAAAGCACTCCGCAGCAAACTGCAAAGTGCTTTTCCTTTTCAGACGGCCTAAGCGTCCAAAGCGATATTATTAACGGGCCCGGCAGGAAGTGTCCACTTTGTTGCCGTACGGATCGATAAACGAGAAGAAGGCCTCGTCTCCTTTCTGATGCCATTCCGCACCTTTGCCGAACAAGCCTCTGCCGGCGGTATAGCGTTCGCCGGAACCGGATACGTCCGAAGACAATACGGCGCGTTTATCGTCCAGACGCAATTCGATACGGTCGGGACTCAGGCTGCGGACTTGGACGGAAAGGCCGTTTTCGCAATTGAATTTCGAATCAATCCGGCTGTTTCTGCGGGAACGTCGGTCATCACGGTAATCGCGATAGTCCCTATCGTCTCTGTCACGGTAACGCGGGCCGTGGTCGTAATGGTCGTAATCGCGCGCGCTGTTTTCACGCGAATAATCGTCGTAATACGGATCGTCGGCTACCACGCAGGCACTTAAGGCCAAGGCGGAGGCAATCGCCAGTAAAGCTTTTACTTTCATGTATTCGCTCCTGTAAACGTTACCTGTACCATACAGATAATCTGTCGAACATTATTATGAATATGCGCTTCGACAGGCAAGCCCGTTTAACCCGAATTTACCAGCAATTAAACAGGGAAAACAGTATTGGGGCAGTCTGACAACTCAATTTTCAGACGGCCCCGCTTTCCGCCTTCGGTCAACCTATGGTTTGCAGGGAACCGTCCGGCATAACCAGCCAGATTCTCGCTCCCGCCGCTCGGGAGGCCGTCTGAATATCCGCCTCATCCATTATTGAAAACGCGGTGGACAACGCATCCGCCGTCGCCGCCGTCGCCGCCATTACGCTGATGCTACGGTAACGCGGCGTGCTGACACCTGTGCGCGGGTCAAAAAGATGTGTGAACCGGCCCGCTTCGTCCATCGTCGTGCCGTAACCGCCCGACGTGGCAAAGGCTTCGTTTTGCAGCGGTACGGTCAGCAATACTTTTTCCTCATCCGACGGATTGCGGATGCCGACCTGCCAAGTATGGCGTTTATCCAAATCCAATCCGCGGATTTCGCCCATATCGACCAGCGCACGCCTGATGCCGTTTTTCCTCAGCAACTCGACGACTTTGTCGGTGATATAGCCTTGTGCGATGCCGTTGAGCGATAAGCCCATGCCTTTTTTGGCAAACGCAACGGTCCGGTTGTCGAAACGGACATTATCAAACCCGACCAAACCCAGTGCTTTCTCAATCTCACTTTGAGGCGGAGGAGTTTCCGCATTCGGATGGCGGCGGAAATAGCCGGCATACATGTCCCACAACGGCTGGATAGTCGGATCGAACGCGCCTTTGGTCATCTTATGGATGTCGCTGCTCAAGCTCAACAAGGCCAGCATATCGGCGGGCGGATCGTTCAGACGGCCTTCACGGTTCAGCTTGCTAATCAGGCTGTCGTCCCGATAGAGGCTGAATATTTTTTCCAGACGCACCACTTCTGCCAACACTTTGCCGACCAGCAGTTCGGCGGTTTTCCGGTTGGTATGGTACAAACGCAGTTCCGCCCCCGAACCCAAGGCAATGCCTTTCCAAACGATCGGTTCTCCATCTTCGGTCGGTTTGGTTTCACCATGTCCCTGTTGCCGTCGCTTCCATACGAACGGCAGCGAGGCTCCGCCCGCGACAAAGGCGGCAATGGCAAAGAAACGGCGGCGGGTCAAAGGAGTGTTCATCGGTTTTCCGTTTTAAATTTTCAAAATGCAAAGATACGGCCGCATGACCATAAAACATAAAGCCATGACTGGAACCAGCATGGCTTTTGCGTTTTCAGACGGCCTATTTGAAGATATAGGCTTCCGGCATTTCGTCGAAACCGACGACCTTGCCGCCCTTCTCTTGCGCAAATTTCTCGGCTTTCGCCTTGTCGGCAAACGGCAGCGCGTCTTCCGCCCCCATGCCGCCGACAAAACCGCTTTCAATCACATAATAGGCTTTTTTCGCGTCTATCCATGCGTTGTCGGCGTTCGGATTTGTCCAATCGGTAACTTTGCCCATATCGGTTACATAAATCATGCTGATGCCTTTCGGCTCCTCGGGCAGTTTGGTATAACCGAACATCTGCTTGATGGTGGAAAACCAGACGGGCCGGTCGGGTTTGCCGTTCAGGAAAATCTGCGCTTTCGGGCCGTTGTGTTCCGAAAGGTTCATGGTGCAGTAGTGGCCGACCGAAGCATCGGTAATCTGCTGCGGTGCGGGCGGCGCGGTATTTTCGCTTTTGCCGCTGCAGGCCGCCAGCAGTAATACGGTAAAAAGTGCCGATAAGGTTTTCTTCATATCTGTCGCCTTCCAAAAATCCATGCCGCCAGAACCAGCGGGACAAAGACCCACAGTACCTGTGCAGCCAACAAAACGGGGACAGTCAGGCTGATTTGTTCGCTCAACCCTGCCATACCTGCATACATAGCGGTATTTTCGTAACCCGTCAAGTTAAGCAGGCGGTAAATATCGGCCGGATTGAGCAGCAAAATACCTTCAACCACGGGCGCGGTAATGGTTTGCTCGCTATCGGCCACCAAAACGCCCAGCAAGGTCATATCGAAAATCACCACGAAAAACAGCCATACGCCGATAGCGACACCCGCCGCCGTGCCGCGTTCTTTGACCTTGGCACTGATAACATAGCCCATCGCCAGAAACGCCGCGCCGAGAACGACGCTGGCGGCTATCAGCAATGCAAAGGGTTTCCATGCGGCGATGTCGATGCCGCCGTTGGCCAGTTGCAACGCGATACCCGCCAAGCCGTAGCCCGCTGCGGTGGCGAGGGTAAGGATGATGATGTGGCCGATGAACTTTCCGGCCAAAATCTGCACGCGCGACACGGGGTAACTGAGCAGCAACGCCATCGTGCCGCGTTCGATTTCGCCGATGAGCGCATCATAGGAAAGCAGCATGGCAATCAGCGGTATCAGGAAAATCGACAGGCTGGAGAGGCTGACGACGGTTACGGTCAGCGGGTCGACTTTAACCGAACCGGTCGGCGTGCTGCCCAGAAAACCGAGCGACAATGCCAGCGCGGCCAAAAGCATGGTGGCGGCCAGCACCCAGCGGTTGCGCAGGCTGTCGCGCACTTCTTTGCCGGTAATAATCCAAACGGGGTTCATACTTCTTCCCTTTTCAATAATTGTGCATACATATCGTCCAGCGTCGGCGTGTGGATGTCGATATAGTCGAGACGGCTCAAATCGCCCAGTTCGCCCAGCAGCGCCATGCGTTCTTCCGCTTTGCACTGCGCACGGTAGAGGAGGCCGTCTGAATGCTGCCAGCGTTCAGACAGCGGCATCCGCTCTTTCAGGCGCACGGTTACGGTGAGCGGCAGCCCGCTTTGGATGTGCAATTCGTCCATGCTGCCGTTGGCGACTTTGACGCCGTTCCTCATAACCACGATGCGGTCGGCATGGCCGTCCAATTCCGCCAGCGCGTGCGTACTGAGCAATACTGTCGCACCTTTGCCGTTAAGTTCGCGCACGACTTCGTAAAACATCTGTCGCGAGGCTGGGTCGAGGCCGGTGGTCGGTTCGTCGAACAACAATACTTTCGGTTCGCCAAGCAGGGCCTGTGCCAATGCCAAACGCTGGCGCATCCCTTTGGAATAGGTGCCCACGCGGCGGCCTGCGGCCTGTAAAATACCGACGCGCTCCAGCAGCTCCCTGTTTTTCGCCAGCGGCTGTTTTTTCAGTTTGGCATAAAACGCCATCGTTTCGATGCCGGTCAGTGAAGGATGCAGCGCGACGGTTTCGGGCAGATAACCGATCTGGGCGCGCACCTGTGCGCCCGCCTTGCTGCCCGTACGCTCGCCCAAAAGCATGACCTCGCCTTCGTTCGGCGTAATCAGACCGAGAATCAGCTTGATGATGGTGGATTTGCCTGCGCCGTTATGTCCGGCCAGACCCACGCTCTCCCCTGCCTTCAATACCAAATCGACTTGGTCGACGGCACGTTGTTCGCCGAAACGCTTGGTAACGTTTCTCAACTCGACATGGTTGGTGCTCATGAATGTTTCCTTGTGTATGGATTGTTTTTTCAGACGGCCCCGGCAGGCCTTCAGGCCGTCTGAAAGCAAAGACTGGCTTGGTGTGCGGGTGTTGCGCCGCAGCGGCTACATTCCACCGTCGCTGATTGCGCCGTTTCCTGCGCTATTCCATTCCGATTTCTGCGACTGTGCTTCCTTGATTAACCGGTCTTTCATTGCCTGATACTTGGTCATGGTTTTATTGACAAACGGTTTCATCAGCGGCTTGCTGTCGGTTACGCCGCCGGGCAGGATGGCGGGAAACTGCGACTGCGCCCATTTGACGATGCTGACCGCCGGACTGTTCATCAACAGCCGCGCAACGGGCGCGCGCCAAATGATTTGGTCGGTAACCCCGTTCGGACGGTACGCGTTGTCGCCGAAGCCGTCGCCGTCCAGGTCGAACGAACTGTTGTCGCTCCAGTAATTGCCGCGGCCTCCTTCGCCCCAGTCGAGGAAGCGGGTACTGACGTATTTGACCTGGCTTTCGTTGTTGATGAAGGAATTGTCGGTCAGCTTCGTGCCTTCTATGGCGGCGGTGAAATGGATGCCGATATTGCAGTTTTCAAAATAATTTCCGTGCAGGTCGTTGTAGTTGGCGTTATACACGAACACGCATTTGTCGGCTTTGTAAATCACATTGTCGGCAACGTCGGAATAGTTGACATAGTTGAGCATGATGCCTTGGTCGCGGCTACCGACGGCGATATTGCCATATATTTTCAGTCGGTCGGAAAACATCAGGGCATAGCCGATGTTGTTGCCCACGGAAATATTGCCGCTGACTTCGCTGTCGTTGGTGTACATATAGTGCACGGCATAACGCAGGTGAGAGAAGCGGTTGTTTTTATAGGTATTGTTGGTACTGGTATTGGAAAAAATACCGTCGCGCCCCTGCGAAATGTCGTTGCCGACCACCTGCGAACCGGGCGCGTTCCAAACGGTTACGCCGTTGCCGCGCTCGGCCACGCGCAATTTGGTGTCGCCGACGATTTTATTGCCGCGCACCATTGCGTTTTTCGGGCCATGCAGGTACACGCCTACCGAATTTTCCAGAATATTATTGTTTTCCACCAAGGCATTGGCAGCAGTTTCTTCAAGATATACGCCTGCATCCATTGCGGGCAGGCTGAGGCCGGATTGTGTAACGGTCAGATTGCGCAAAACAACGTTGGGAGAATGTACGGCAATGGTACGGCCGCTGCGGTCGCCTTGGATTTTGGCGGAGCGGTCGGCAGGACCTTCGATGGTCAGAGGTTTGTCGATATAAAGTTTGGTTTTGTACACACCCGAAGCCAGTTTCAGGATATCGCCTGCTTGGGCTTGGGCTACGGCTTCTGCCAGATTGCCGCCGGCCGGAACGGAGACGACTGCGGCAGAGGCCGTCTGAAACAGACCGCCGAGCATAAATATCAAGACGGTACGTTGCCGTAGGTGGAGACAGGATGGGGTGTGCATAGTTAGTTTCTCTGTTTTTCAGACGGCCTCATGCGGATACCGCGACACAAAGGCAGGCTTCGTTACGGCCGAACCGATAAGCGCGTTCTCAAAAGCGTCGATTATAGCAAAACCGCCTGTTGCCAAACGGCTTTACTATAAAGAGGCCGTCTGAAAATCCAAGTCTTTTCAGACGGCCTGCTTGTTTAAGCCATCAAACCGAAATTATTTGGGCTTAACAATCATCTGGCCTGACATTTCCATATGCAGCGCATGGCAGAACCATTGGCAGTAGTACCAGTGCACGCCCGGACGGACGGCTTTGAATGTTACCGACTGGGTAGCCTGCGGGCTGATTTCCATTGCGATGCCGTAGCCTTCCAAAGTGAAGCCGTGGGTCAGGTCTTCGATGGTCTCGACGTTGGTTACATATACGGTTACTTCGTCGCCTTGGTTCACTTCGAATTGCGGGACGCTGAATGCGGGCGCGACGGCGGTCATGTACACGCGGACTTTGTTGCCTTCGCGTATGACTTTGGAGGCTTTTTCCAATTCCACACCGTCTTTTTTAGCCTGTTCCACGGCATCTTCCCAGAACCACGGGTCTTTGCGGTCCCATGTTTTTTTCGGATGAACTTTGGATGCTGCAACCAAGCACAAGTCGTGCGGTTCGGCAAACGTCGGATTGTCGTGTACCAAACGCATTTGGTCACCGGAAATATCGATTAACTGGTCGCATTCGGGTTTCAACGGACCGGCGTTCAGGAAACGGTCTTTGGAGAATTTGTTCAAAGACACCAGCCATTTACCGTCAGCCTCTTTGGTTTCGCCCATCGTGGTGTGGTTATGGCCCGGCTGGTAGTGAACATCCAGTTTTTGTTTGACCGGATCAATCTTCTCGCCTTTGTAGGCTTTGATGGCGTCGTCAATATTCCATTTCACCATCTGACTGTCGATAAACAGCGTAGTGTAGGCATTGCCGCGGCCGTCAAACGCAGTATGCAACGGACCTAAACCCAACTGTGGTTCCGCCACGACGACATCGCGCTCTTTGATTTTACCGGCGAACAGGTCGTCCAGCTTACTCACGTCCAAGACGGTAACGGTCGGGGACAGTTTACCGTTGAGCATGATGTATTTGCCGTCAGGGGAGGCATTACAGCCGTGCGGAGAGTTCGGAACGGGGATGTAGCGTGTATAGGGGGATTTGGCTTCGGCACGGCCATCCAGCATTTTCACACCGTTGACTTCTTTGAAGTCGCCTTTTTTGATGCCTTCTTCAATGGCGGCAAGATTGAAGACCACACACCAGTCCTGCTCGTTGGAAGAAGCACCTTGTACGGTCAGGGCGCGTTCAGAGTTGTAGCAGGTAGAGAATGAATATTTGCCTTGGTAGTCGGCATCGCCGTTATCCAAGTTACCGTCCACCAATACCTGCCATGCAATGTTCATGGTTTCGCCGTCGATTGCGGTATAAACGGCATTCCAAGTTTTCGGGTCGTTCCAAGTACCGACACCGCTTACCGGCACGATGTGTTCGCCGTTGGCAAAGACGTAGCCGGTTTTCGGATAACGTTGCGGACGCAGACCATGTACGCCGGAAACATTAGGGATTTCGGTGATTTTGTCGGTTTTCATGAAATCCAGACGGATGCGGCAGACACGGTTGTTAGCCTTGTCGTTGGCATAGGCGTAGCGACCGTTGTAAGTTTGGTCGGTAAACGAC
>ERZ772807.1553-NODE-1553-length-12619-cov-7.379895_pt1 | contig 12619 bp, 8 predicted proteins | sample MGYA00511472_ERZ772807 | MGnify/ENA primary metagenome ERZ772807 (study PRJEB29015, sample SAMEA2737947) | human oral metagenome | biome: human oral; feature: human-associated habitat; material: dental | place: China | collected 2039 ...
GTTCGGGGAGGGCGGGGTTCTTTTCAATAGTAAAACCACCGCTTTTAGGGTTGTAGTTAGTAAGGTCAAAGGCTAAACCATCGATTACTTCTACTTTTAAGACGGCTTGAGTAGTACTGATATTAGGCAAGGTAATTTCTTTACTGCCGTTGTTATCAGTTTCTGCTACTACCATATGTTTAAACGTCTTACCTAAATCATCTGAGAGCAGGATACGCACTTTGGTGTCTTTGAAAATAGTATTATCTACGTTCCAACTAAGGGTGAGTTGAGCGCCTCCTTTGTATTCGTTTTTTGGGGTAGTCGTAATTTTGAACGGGGTACCGTCTTTTACCGTTACTTTGGTTTCAGCCAAATCGTATTGTACTATATAGTCGGCTGACGGTTGGAGTGGGGCATCGCTCACTCCCAGCCAAAAGGTAAAAGTACCCGTAGTTTGTTGTGCTAAGCCACTATTGGCTATTACACTACCTGAGTCTTTGTGGTACTCTGTTTTAATAGTTACAGGGTTAGCAGGAGTAGGTTTGTAGATAATGTATTGTGTTATAGGGGTTTCATCACCATTACGTACATCGTGTTGGTTTACGGCGTATAGCAGTTCTGCACTATCGGGGTCAATAGCAGGGATATAGAATTGAAAGAAAGTACCCTTGGGAATCGTATAATGACTTTTAATCTTGCTGTGGTCTATGCGAGGAGCTTGAGTAGTGAAAGTCTTGTCGTGAGCTTTCACGGGTACTCTTGTCAATAGTTCCCGTATGCGCTGAATGCTCGACAGCGAGAAAAAGTCACGCGGACTGCCATAGCTCATCACCGAAGTACCTCTGTCATACTCTGTCTTTTCACTATCGTAGGCTTCTGAGCCCTTATAGCTACCAAAAGTGTGTTTACCACCGAATAAGTGTCCTATCTCGTGAGCTATGACTTCTTTGGTAAGTACTGCTACGGCATCAGCTTTGGTATTAGCCTGATAAACACCTTTAAGATAAGCCAATCCTCTTACTCCTTTTTTTAAGGAAGCGGTATATGCAAGAGAGATACCCACGTCATAACTATTTTCTCCTATAAGTTCGTTGATAATCCTTGTTGAATTATTCTTAACGTAATCGGCATTGCGAAAGCTTGCAAAAGTCTCTTTGCTTTCGTCTTTGATGATGAGACGCTCATCGTTTACCAATTCAAAACGCACTCCCAAGTCGCGTAGGTACACTTCATTTAGGAAGTTTTTAGTATCTGCCCAAAACGTTTTTACTTTTTGTATGTTTTTCTCTAAGTGTCCTGTACTAAACGTACTATAAGGGATATGCATCGCCAAACGGTATACCCTTAGTGTTTGTGTGTTGGCAATGGTAGGAGTGGTTTCTTCGGCTAATATCGCAGGACGTGCTGTCGAACGGCTTGGGTGCGAATGAGGCGTATCGGTAGTGCCACATCGGAAATCTTTATTAGGCGAAAAGACCAATTGTCCTTTTTGCACGTTTATCTCATACGATTTATTTCGGTAGTGAAAACTCCCCGACACGCTCTGTCCTCCTACCGAAAGGGTCGCTACAAAATTGTCTTGGTAGTAACCCACAAAAGAGCGAATACCCTCTGAGGCAAGAGAGGTTTTGCGCTCCTGCCACTCAATGGCAATACTCTGTTGTGCCGATACTGCTTTTAGCCATTTATCCGCCTCGCTCTGTGCTTTCCCAAAGAACACACACCCTATTAGTAATCCTATTGTAATGATGTTCTTCATCCTTTAGTCTTTTAACTGCTCTATAAGTGCTTCTACTATAGCTTTTATAGGTGGGGACATTCGCGGTATAACAGAGTAAGCTCGTGCTATCAGTTGCAAACGAAGTGTCTTATCCTGAAATTGTTGTCTCCTTGCTTTTATAACTTCTGTAGAAGGCAAAATATTTATATCCCATTGCTGTTCCCTCAATGAGAAAGTTTCTAAATGTTTTTCAGCTTGATAATTGTAAAGATGTATTTTATCTACTGCTTTTTCGTTGTACAAACGGTCTAATGAGTGAAGTAAGCCTTCTACTGCTCTGTCGTGGGAATTTTTATCTGACAATCGTCCATATCCTTGAAAATCTTTTTCTTCTTGATAGCGCAAATAAAAACCTAATTCAGTAAAGAGTGCAGGAGCTGCAATCGCAAAAGCTTCTACATTAAAACCGTTTTCTCTAAAAGACAATGCCGTACGCAAAGGTACTTCAGGATTTCGCATAGTACCCTCTACAATGATATTGTATTTATGGATAATAGCCTCTTGTATGAGTGCTTCTGTAAAAAAGTTAGAGAATATTTGCGTCTCTGTTGAGTATCTCTCAGGATATTTTATAAGCTCATTAGCCTTAGGATGAAACTCTCTGTAAATATCTCCATTTACAAAAAGGAAATCTTTGTCAGGAAATTGTCTTAGGATAGCTTTTGCTAGCCCACTCTTTCCTGATGCAGGCTGTCCTCCTAATATAAAGGCAATAGGATTCTCTTGAGATTTTAAACCTGATAAAAGGTCTGTTTTCTCTCTTTCAAAAATATCCTCAACTTTATAGTACTCCATTCATTTGTTTTATTAGCGGACTATAATAATGTACTACTTTATCCATAACAGAAAGCCTTGCCATATCATCAGTACCATATAGCATTTTTTCTTCCTTTAAATACATTTTAATTTTTTGGTCTAACGCATCCTTCTCTACCAAATTAGTTAAAGTGGATTTTTCCTTAATAGCCCTTACTTTTAATGAGCCTACAATCTGTAAGGCTGTATCTAAACTAATAGGTTCTTTCATCATATACCTTTGTTATTTTAATTCAATGAGCATAGCGGTTTTAGCAGATATTTCTAAAGTGTCACCGCTCAGAGAGACCTCTTTCCCCGAGATAATATCTCTCCCCCTCAAAAATCCCGCCAAACTCTCGGCAAAGCGGTTTAGGTGGAGCGTTTGGCTCTTTTCGCTGTTGTTGAGCACTACCATTACGGTCTCGGTATCGTTGTAGCGGAAAAAGACATACACTTCATTTTCAGGCAAGTATTGCTTGGTTTTCCCGTAGTGAATTACGGCTTTGTCCTTACGCCAATTGAAGAGCTTAGCCGTAAAATCGTAATACTCTTTCTGAGTAGCCGTACGCCCCGAAGCGCTAAAAGCGTTCTGCGTATCGCCTGCCCAGCCACCAGGAAAATCTTGTCGTATATCGCCATCGCCCTTACTCTTATCGCCTGTCATTGCTATCTCGCTACCGTAGTACAATTGCGGAATACCACGTGCCGTTGCTAGCAAGGTAATAATCATCTTATAATCCTCTATCTTAGGATATACGTGATTGATACGTGCCGTATCGTGATTTTCTGCAAAGATGAGTAGATTGTTGATGTCTTTATACAGAAAGTCATTCGCAAAGTTGTCGTAGAGTTGCATCATACCTTTGTCCCACGAAGGTGTGGTACGGAAAGCCTCACCTATTGCACCGAAGAGCGGGAAGTCCATTACCGTAGGCAAGTAAGTGTTATAGCTTTGTATCGCACTAATAGGGCTATCCTTTTGCCAATACGACACTTGTGCGCTTTGAGTAAGCCATACCTCGCCCATAATGTTGAAATAAGGATATTCATCAGTAATAGCTTTCGTCCATTGGGCAATGCCTGCTTTGTCGTTATACGGATAAGTATCCACACGCAAACCGTCGAGGTCGGCGTATTCTATCCACCAAATCGCGTTCTGGGTGAGGTAGTTTAGTACCAATGGGTTCGCTTGATTGAGGTCAGACAAAGAGCGTGCAAACCAACCTTTTTCGCAGTACTTTTTGTCCCATTCCGAGGCATTGCTGTCCATCTGAGTAGTTATCCTAAAAGAGCTCTGTCCATAACCAGGAAATTGGTGTAACCAGTCGTAGCAAGGCAGGTCTTTCAGCATCCAATGCTGACTGCCCCAGTGGTTGGTTACATAATCTTTGATGAGCTTCATACCGCGCTTGTGCAAAGCCGCTGAGAGCTGTCGGTACTCTTCATTAGTACCATAACGCGGGTCTATTTTGTACACATCGGTTTGGGCATAAGTGTGATAAGAATGTTGTGGTTCGTTGTCCTCACATAAGGGCGTACTCCATATAGCCGTAGCACCTAAGGATTGTATATAATCCAAATGGTCGATAATCCCCTGAATATCTCCCCCGTGACGACCATCAGCATTCGAGCGGTTGAGTTTATCAGTAAGTGCAGGGTGTGAATCGTTGTTAGGATTACCATTGGCAAAGCGATCGGGCATAATGAGATAAATCATATCACTGCTATCAAAGCTCTTGCGATAAGCCGACCCCTCTCTGCGCGCTTTTAGTTCATAACTGACGCTCCCCACTTGTTTCTTCTTTTGCCATAGCGAAATGCTATAGTTGCCCGCTTTTTTATCCTTGGTGTCTACGGTTACAAATAGATAATTAGGATTCTCTGTTTTTAGCACATTACTGATAGGTAAGTCGCTTTCCACGCGGTATTGTGCTATATTTTTGCCATACAATAATATTTGTATTTCAGCATAGTGCATTCCTTCCCACCAAAAAGGTGGTTCTACACGCTCGATTTGAGCGTGAGCATTAAAAAAAGTAAATAGTCCCATAAGGATAATTATATGTTTCATAATGTTAATTTTTCCAATTTGTAAATTTGGTAATGAATCAATTACTTGATTTTTATTTTGATATATTCATTGGGGAATTAAGTTTATCTTTTCGGCAAAATTAAAGGTTTATTTAGTAATATACAAATCTAAGTTTTAATTATTGATAGTAAGCACAAACTACAAACTCTTACTAATAGTTTTCTAATCTGCTAATTGTGAATTGACAATAGTTTTGTAACTTTGCCCCGCTAATTATTTATCACTATGAAAATCGTTATATCACCTGCTAAAACTATTAACGAAACCTCGGCTTTACCTACTGAACGTTACTCAACGGCTATTTTTGCAAAAGAAATCGCTGAAGTACACGCTGCTCTTAAGCCGCTATCTCCCCAAAAACTATCGGATTTGATGGGGATTTCATCTAAACTTGCTGAACTTAACTGGCAGCGCAACCAAACTTTTGCAATGCCTTTTACTCCCGAAAATGCACGTCCGGCACTCTTTGCTTACGATGGCGATGTATATGAGGGGCTTGATGCCTATTCACTTTCTGAAACGCAAATTGACAAACTACAAGGCAGTTTACGCATCCTCTCTGGACTTTATGGAGTACTCAAACCATTAGATCTTATCGCTCCTTATCGATTGGAAATGGGCATCAAACTACCTGTAGGAAAGGCTGCAAACCTTTATGCTTTTTGGAAAGAGAAAATCACTCAAGCACTAAATAACGAATTACAAGAAGGCGAATTGTTTATCAATCTCGCCAGTGAAGAATATTTTAAGGCGATTGATACCACAAAGCTAAAAGTGCCTGTAATTACACCTATCTTCAAAGATTATAAAGGAGATACACTGAAAATTATCAGTTTTTATGCGAAGAAAGCACGCGGTCGTATGGTACGTTTTTTGGCAGAAAATGAAATTCAATCAGTAGAAGATTTGAAAGGGTTTAACGCTGATGGTTATGCCTTTGCAGAAAAGTTTTCAGAAGGAAATACACTTGTTTTTATTAGATAAAAAACTTTGCCAAAGGTTCTAATTGCACGTCGTGCTACAACTGCCTGTGCGGCTCGCACCTTTGGCAAAGTGTATGATATCAATCATTTTTGAGGAATATTGATAATAGTAAGTCTTCTCAATAATTTATTAGGGTCTTCTTTAGCATTTATAACTCCTATAATCCAAATTTTTGACAATTCTTCTACAATAAGAAAATAAATACCAAAGTGAAATCTTTTAGTAAAGCAAACACGCACTTGTTCTATTTCTTTTCTAAAAGAAAAGGGGCGACTTTTTATTTCTTGTATATAGCTATAAATCTCCTCATATACTTCAAATCCTAAATTTTCTCTTATTTTATTGTAGTAAACTACAATTTCTTCCAAGTCTATTTCGGCTTGACGATGAATCATTAGCTCAAAATCCATATCTTGCTCTCATTTTTTTATCAAATTCATCAAAAGCTCTTCCTGCTTGTTCAGGATTTTCTGTAATTTCATTAGCTCGTTTCAAAAGCACTTGCAAATACTCATTAGAAGTCTCACTATCTGAAATATTATAGTCAAAATCTATATTTTTCTCTTCTAAAAACGAAGTTAGCACTGTTTTTTGGGTTTCATCTTTTGGATATACTAATACACACATAATTATTCTTTTTTTGCAAAGGTATAAAAATTAATTGAAAAATCAGCTAATTTGTAAATTAATCACCAGTCCTTCGTTACCTCGCACATTAAAGACGGTGTTGTCGCTAAAAATAAGGTATTGCCCTTTGATGCCCATTAGTTTACCACTATAAGTAGGGGTTTGCACCAGTTGCAGAGAGCGCACTTGGGTAGGGTATTTTTCTACGGGAAAATGAATGTGCAAAGGGGTGATATCTTCGGTGATGTAAGGTTGTACTTGGTCGGGGACAAAGTCGCGCACCTCTAATTTTACTCGCAATAAATCTACGGGAGTGATTTGGTTGGTGAGCATTTTGCGCCAATTAGTTTTATCGGCTATATGAGCTTTAAGAGCGACTTCGGCAATGCCTGCCAAATAGCGATTAGGCACTTCGGCAAGTATAAGGGCTTCGTGCGCCCCTTGGTCGATCCAGCGGGTTGGAGCTTGTGATTTGCGTGTTACCCCCACTTTTACGTCGCTGGAATTGGCAAGATACACATAATGCGGTTGCAACTGCATTTGTTGCTCATAACCCAAATCGCGCTCTTCGATGTTTAAATGCGCTTTGCTAAGTTCGGGGTGCATCACCCAATCGGCAGTTTGAGGGACTTCAAAAAAACACTCTTTGCAATAACCCTGACGGAAGATAGGCTTATTTTCGCCACAATTCATACACTGAAAGCGCACAAATTGGAGTGTTATATCCTTTCCGATGAGTTGGTTCATCAGCACAAAATCGCCTTCCATTGGCAAGTAATATCGTATAGGGTCTGCCCATTCGGTAAGCATTTTCTGAAGTACTCCTTGAAACATAGTTTTAACAGTGAAATGAGGGGACAAAGATACAAAAAAAGTCCTAACACAACAAGTAAAACGATTAGCAAATTAACAGATTAAGAAATAGGAAGCAACCTCCGCTGGTGCGTTTCTTATAGCTCGTACCTACCTTTGAAAGAAAAAACAGATTACAGCAGAAACAGAAGATATAACAGTGTTATTTTTTACACAAGTAAGGAAAGGTAAAGAGTAGAAAGTTTAAAGAAAAAGAGATTTAAAAAGAATTAAAATCTGTTGTTTTTAGCTCTAAGTTTGTTAAAACTGTGTTAATTATTATCTTAGTGTAGAGAGATGTAAAAAATCTTTACTAATTTTGCACCCAAAATAAATCACTAACGATGTTTTTTACAGAGAAGATGAATAATTTAATAGCGAAAATGGCTTATAGGATTATTTTTGTGGTAGCATTTTTATTTGCTGTAAACCACCTGAATGCGCAAAGTACTCCCAAAGTGGGAATTACTCAATTAATAGGCTGTGGTATAGGTAATAATGTTAATAAGGCAGAGGTAACTGTAAGTGTAGACGAAAGTCTATCAGGTTACCAATACAATTTTGGAGGAGGCTGGGTAAATACCAATAAAGCTTGGCTTACAGCAGGGAATTATACTGTTCAAGTAAAAAAAGGAACTGAGTATTATCATACGTTACCTATTACAGTACCTACTAAGGCTACTGCACCTATCTATAATTCTAATATTATTTATAACTGTAATGGAACAGGAAATGTAACCCTTACCAACGACCAACCTACTTATCAGCATAGTTATACTTATAAAGGAGTTACGAAAACAGACCCACATTTTTCAAATCTTACCACTGGAGTTCATAGTATTTCAGTAACTTATACAGTACCTCCTACTACCAAAGCTATTATCTTCTATGATGATTTTGGAAAGAAAACAGGAAACGTTAAATCTGTAAAAAGTCCCTATGTAAACCAAAATATTTATTTTGACCCGATGAATGGGGCAAAACAAGTAAGACCAGATGGGGCTACACGTCCTAAAACTGTAGCGGATTCTTACTATGCCATTGGTAATAGAAAAGATATGATGGATGATGGAACGTGGCCTTATAGTCATTTATGGGTACTACCTAATGATAAAGATGGAGATGCTAATGGTAGGTTTCTGTGGTATAATGTAGACCTTTTTCAAACATCACCTGGAGAAACAAAAACGGTTTATAAACGCAAAGTAAAAGTAACTCCTGGACTTCCTATAGAGTTTTCAGCTTATGTATACAATCCTATCAATAATGCAGTACTTCCCAATGGATATAAACCTAATGTATATTTAAAAATCTTTCGTTCAGAAGCTGATTTTAAATCAAATACTCCTATGTCTTCTGAAAAAAAAACTATAGAAAAAGAGAAAGGAGGAAATCTTAACAATTGGACACATATGAGAATAACTGCCAAAGCAGGAGATTCTGATAGTGAACTTATTTTTGTTATATATATGGATGATAGAGGAGGAAATGACCTTTGTGTAGACAATATTTTAGTAACACAAACCTCTAAGAGTTGCCCTTTTACTCAGATAGTTCCTATAACTATAGAGGCAAATCCTAATCCCCCTACTATCACTACTCAACCAGTAGCTTCTGTCGTTTATTGTAAAAATACAACTATCGCCAACGCTCTTAATATAAATGCTACCACTACTACCGGTACTCTTTCCTATAAATGGTTTGAAAATACTACAAATAGTACTACGGGTGGCAATCAGGTAGCAACTACTCAAACCTATAAACCACAAACTACAGTGGTGGGTATTAAGTATTATTATGCAGTGGTAAGTAATGGTTGTAGTGTAGCTACAAGTACCGTGGCTAAAGTAGAAGTGCTTTTCCCCCCCGAAGTTACTCAAATCACAGCAACTCCTGCAACATTTAAGCAAGGAGAAAGTGCTTCAGTAGTATTTACAATCAAAGGTACTCCTAATGCACAAGTAACCTACAATATCAATGGTACAGGTACACAAGTGGTAACGCTCAACTCAAGTGGTACCTATACGTTGCCTTCTCGCACCGTAAACCAAACAACCATTCTCAATGTTACCAAAGTAAAATTAGGCGCTTGTGAGCAAAACTATACCGACAAGAGTGGCGGTATATTAGCGACTACTGCTAAATGTACTACCAAACCGGCTCCTCAGTTCCCTACCTCTTCTCCTGACGGACGAACAGCAGTAATGAATGGCGTTACGGTAACACGTACTTATTCAAAAACCTTAACAACTACTACTTTAGTATATGGCACTATAGATAATGATGGTTATTGTAGTGGAACTCCTTATCATAATTATACAATTATACATACTCATAAAAACTATAGTCCGAGGGTAACATATACTTTTAGCCAGCCAGTTACCAGCGCAGAGGTATGGCTAATGATAATGGGTAGTCCTTCAACTGTGAATGATAAAGTAAGACTTTCAACTAACAATGGTACACCTACTTTTACTAAAGTGTACGATTGTGCCGAAGGGAAGGGACAAGCAGGAGCTGCTTTAAGTAATGGAATAGTCACTTCACAGGATCGTATTATAACCGATGTGGCAGTGCGCGTAACCTCTAATACACCTTTTACTCAATTAATAGTAGAAGATATCAATGGAACTAATTCTTCAGGGGTATTAGTAGAACTTTGTCCTGCTTCTATCACTCCTGCTGAGACTATTAGTATCACTACACAACCGCAAAGCCAAACTATTTGTGCTGATAAGATGGCTACTTTCACTTCTAAAGCTCAATTGAAAGATGCTACAGGTAATATTCAGTACAAATGGCAACAAAAGTCTGATAACGGAACTAATTGGACAGATATAGCTTCTTCTGACGGAAGTATCGCAAGTGGAGGAACTGCCTCTTTAACAATAGCTGGAACTACTAACTATAAATATAGAGTAGTGTATAGTTATCAGTTTGCACCAGGCATTGTGGTTACAGCTACTTCTCAAGAAGCAACGCTTACCAAATTGCCTCCTGTAGCCTTACCTACCCTTATTACCGGCAGTAAAACTCTTTGTCCAACAGCAACTAACAATACAGTATCGTTTGCTAACTATGTAACTGCCCCTACGGGTACTACCTTGCTTTGGTACACTGCCCCTGCAGCTACTGTTTCAAGCACTACGGCACCTGTTATCAATACTCACGTAACCACTCGCACTACCCAAACGGCTTATGTACGCGCTCTTAGCACTGCGGGCTGTACTAGCGGTATCGTAACCGTTACCTTAACAGTAGACGATACCACACCACCTACTTTCACAGCACCTACTCCTTTAAATATAGTGTGCAACTCAACTACGGCTACTACGGCTATCAACAATTGGCTCGGCACAGCTACCGCCACCGATGCTTGTGGTGCGATAGCTACTATTACAAATAACTATACAGCTCCAGCTGACTTTTGTACAGTACCTGGCGGTATTATTACAGTTACTTTTGTAGCCAAAGACACTTTTGGCAATACAAAAACAGGTACTTCTACTATTCATTTAGGAGTAACTCCTTTAGTAGTGAAAGACGATACCTTTAACATACCTAACGGATTAGCTACTCAAACTACTACTAGCGTTCTAGCTAACGATAGTTTAGGTGGCAATACACCAACGGCTGAAAATGGTGGTACGGTAACTATTACCAATGTAGTACCCGCTGCTCCTATCAACGGTGGTAATGTTCCTGTCTTGAATCCAGACAACGGAGTGGTAACAATCCCTGCTAAAACACCTGCTGGTACTTATACCATTACTTATAAAGAGTGCGAAACGCTTAATCCAAATAGTAACTGTCAGACAGCTACTGCGGTAATTAAGGTAGGTACACCAACCATTACGGTAGTCCCTGACCCAATGACCGTAACACCAAGCACCACCACTCAAACCACCCCAAGTATCTTAAACAACGATAAGATAGGTGGTACAGTAACACCAACGGCTGGCCCTGGTGGTAATGTAACTATGACGGTTACTAACCCAAGTAATCCTGGCAACAAACCTACTCTCGACCCTAATACCGGAGAGGTAACCATTCCAGGCAATACTCCAGCTGGTACTTATACCATTACTTACAGCTATTGTGAGGTCTTGAACCCTACTAACTGTACCGGTACTCAAACCTTGGTAGTAACAGTAGTGGGAACAGCAACACCTACACCTACTCCGGTAGCGGTCGATGATAGAGCATCTACAGCAGTGAATACACCTGTAAATATTGCAGTATTACCAAACGATACCCTCAACGGAGCAACTACCCCTAATGTAGTAACCTCTCCAGCAAATGGTACAGTGATGGTAAATAGCGATAACACAATAGAGTACCGTCCTCACACAGGATTTACAGGAACCGATACTTTTGTGTATGAAATCTGTAACTCGGCAGGCTGTAGCAGTGCTACTGTAACGGTTGATATAGTGAATAAGCTTATCCCTTACAACGGTATGTCAGTAAATGGCGACGGTAAAAACGACCACTTCCATATTGGTGGTATAGAAAACTATCCGAACAATGTGGTACGTATCTACAACCGTTGGGGCGTGAAAGTATTTGAGGTAAGTGGCTACGACAACGTAACCCGCGTGTTTAGAGGTATCTCCGACGGTCGTGTGACAGTAGAAGCCGCCGATAAACTCCCACAAGGTACTTATTATTATGTGATTGAATACTACGATCAGAATAATAATAAACAATCTGAAGTAGGCTGGTTATATATCAAAAAATAGTACTTTTATAATAAACTAAAAAGGGCTGTCCAGAAACTCTCTGGCAGTCCTTTTTGTTTTTAAGCCTATTTCCTCATTTTCTTTACCTTTGGCTACTTCTGTACAGAGCTGAGCTTTGCGTTGGAAAACCCTTCTGAGGGTACGGCGCACATACATATTTTCATTGATCCACTCAGCTATGATATCCGACGCTCCTTGTAGGGCATCCTCGACTGTAGCGACCTTGTCTGAAAGATAACGCAAGGCAAGTTGTTCTATGTCAGCCACTCTCTGACTCATGAGCTGCTTGGCTAAGAGTTCTAAACCATTTTCCTTGGCCACATCGCCTTTAGTTTTGCGCTTTTTCTTATAGGGAAGGTATAAATCCTCCAATTCTGTCAGCTCATAAGAGGCTTCTATACGCTTGCGGAGTTCCTCGGTAAGCTTTCCTTGTTCCTCTACACTGGAAAGGATGGTCTCCTTACGCTTGCAGATATTTTCGTAATCGGCTTGTGCTTTAGCTATTTTCTCAATGGCAACCTCATCCAGATTGCCTGTTCTATCCTTGCGATAGCGTGCTATAAAGGGAATCGTGCAGCCTTCCGAAAGCAAAGTCAGTGTATTCTCAATGGCTTTTTCAGTGGTGGACACTTGAGCCTTAATGAATTGGATATTTGTCATGCTTAGAAAAATAAGGCACAAAGATAGGAAATAAAGTGAAGAGTGAAAAATGAAAAGTAAAAAGATTTCCACCAAAAAAGGCTGCCTTTTGGGGACAGCCTT
>ERZ772807.1554-NODE-1554-length-12618-cov-5.830534_pt1 | contig 12618 bp, 8 predicted proteins | sample MGYA00511472_ERZ772807 | MGnify/ENA primary metagenome ERZ772807 (study PRJEB29015, sample SAMEA2737947) | human oral metagenome | biome: human oral; feature: human-associated habitat; material: dental | place: China | collected 2039 ...
GATAGTATGGTATTTAACAGATTGTTTTAAGAAAGGGATAAAGTAATGAATGTTCAAGATTTAATTAATGAAAGCATAGAGCTATTTGAAAACAAAGAATTTGACGAAGCGATTGCCAAGCTGAATCAGGCTTTAGACGAAATTGAAGATAAAGATAGCCAAATTCAGGAACAACGTAGTATTCAGTTTTGGCTGGGCCGTTCCTATTTTGGACAAGCGAAGAAAGCCAAAGGCGAGGATTCTAAACATTTTTTTGGGCTGGCAGTTGGGCATTTCCAACAGAGTTTACGTCTTGTCAAGCAACGGAGGAGCAAAGACCGTATTCAAATCCAGCGCAGTACTGAATCTTGGCTAGGAGGTTGCTATTTTGAACAAGCGGTGAAAGCTGAAGACGAGGTTGCGGCTACGTTGTTTGAGCAGGCAGTTGGGCATTTTCAAGAGTGGTTGTATCTTGCTGAACAGTTGGACGATAAAAACAGTATTCTGCGAGCTAGGCATTTGCTAGGCCGCTGTTATTTAGAGCAGGCGATAAAAGCTAAAGACGGGGATTCTGAACTATTGTTTAAGTATGTCATGGAACAGTTCCAAGAGAGATTACGTCTTGCCGAACAGCTGGAGGGTGAAAACGGTACTCAGAAACAGATCAATGCAAAATATTGGCTAGGCCGTTGCTATTTTGAACAAGCGATGAGAGTGAGAGAAGAGAAGTTTAAAGAGGCTATTGAATCTTTTGAAGAAGCATTTATGTAGGGGACTTCTTTCCCAAATTTCAATTCAGAATGAGTTGTTTTAAGCTCATAAAGACAATAATTTATAAAATCTTTAACTTTCATTTTAGTAGATTTAGAAAGTGTAACTTTTTTTGAATTTACATCTCTTCCTGCATAATATAATACTTCTATCATTATTTTATCATCTGAAGATAATTTATCTAAATAATTTTTTATTACAGTATATTCAGTATTTTCACTAAATAAATCCTTAAAATTTATATCTGTACTTACAAAAGAAGACTTATTCGCAAATGGTTGTATTGCATTAATGAACTCTTTAATATTTTCCTTTGTGAGATTGTATTTTTCTACAAATAAATTAAAATCTTCTTTTGGTGCTTGGTATTCAACTTGATTGTCAATATCATAGTCTATTTGACATATTGAGTTATAAAACGCTAACATTTGATTATGAAAGTTATGAAAGTCCATTCTTAAATTACCATCATTGTTAGAAGTTAGTTTTTTAGTTATTGGATATCGCATTCGCATAGACCCTTCATCAAAATAATGCATTTCTTTTACGTATTTTTCTATAACATCAATATCTACTTTTGTACTAACTTTATTGATATTCATTTCAAGAATTGGTTTAAGTTCTTTCCAAATTTTATCCAAATAATGCCCCTTATCAAGAAACTTTTTAATCCCTTCTTCATTTGTTTTAGAGTATTTTATATATAGAAACTTTAATAACATTTCCATACAATGACGATAATTAAAGCAAAGAGGATAAATAAGAGCATCTCTATCTCCATTATTTCCTGTTTTCATTTTTTCATAAAGCACTTCCCCAGCTTCTTTATATGAATCAGCATACATAAAAAATGCAAACGCTTCTTTTCCTTCCCAACCAAAATGACTAAATTGATCATCTCTAATATTTACAAGTTCATTTGGTTCATAAAATTTAAACAATGTATCCATTTTTAACATATTATATTTTGCAAAATTGTACTAAAAACCCCACCTAAATTATTTATTAGATGGGGCTGTTAGTTATTATTTGCCTGCGGAGGCTCTCCGCTATTTTACTTCTTCGAAATCTACGTCTTGAACGTTGTCTGTATTGACGTCTTGTGCCCCACCAGTGTTAGGTTGCTCTTGTGTGGTAGAGCTACCACCTCCTTGTTGAGCTTTGTAGATGTCCTCAGAGGCTTGTTGCCAAGCAGTATTAATTTTGCCCAAAGCAGTCTCAATAGAGCTGAGGTCTTTGCTATCGTAAGCTGTTTTAAGTTCGCTAAGAGCAGTCTCGATAGCGCCTTTCTTGTCGGATGGGATTTTATCGCCAAACTCTTTGAGTTGTTTTTCAGTTTGGAATATCATCGCATCAGCTTCGTTGAGCTTATCTACTTTTTCTTTGGCTTTCTTATCAGCTTCGGCATTGGCTTCGGCTTCGCGTTTCATCTTCTCGATATCTTCTTTTGAAAGTCCAGAAGATGCTTCTATACGGATATTGTGAGACTTGCCTGTACCTTTATCAGTTGCCGATACGTTGATAATACCGTTAGCATCGATATCGAAAGTAACCTCAATTTGTGGTACGCCACGTGGGGCAGGCGGAATGTCATCTAAGTGGAAACGACCGATAGTCTTGTTGTCGTTTGCCATAGGTCTTTCACCTTGCAATACGTGAATTTCCACACTCGGCTGATTGTCGGCAGCAGTTGAGAACACTTGCGATTTCTTAGTAGGGATAGTTGTATTGGCTTCTATCAGTTTAGTCATCACACCTCCCATAGTTTCGATACCCAAAGAAAGAGGAGTAACGTCCAAAAGCAATACATCTTTCACATCACCAGTAAGTACGCCTCCTTGAATAGCGGCTCCAATAGCTACTACCTCATCAGGGTTTACGCTCTTATTAGGTTTTTTGCCAAAGAATTTTTCAACGGCTTCTTGTACGGCAGGAATACGAGTAGAACCACCTACTAAGATTACTTCGTTGATATCACTTACGCTGAGACCTGCATTTTCTAATGCTTTTTTGCAAGGTTCAATTGTGCGTTTTACGAGGTCGTCGATGAGTTGTTCGAATTTAGCACGGCTGAGCTTGCGCACCAAGTGTTTAGGACCTGAAGCTGTAGCAGTGATATAAGGCAAGTTGATTTCGGTTTCAGTAGTTGAAGAAAGTTCAATCTTAGCCTTTTCAGCAGCTTCTTTAAGACGTTGCAACGCCATAGGGTCTTTACGAAGGTCGATTTGTTCTTCTTTTTCAAACTCTTCAGCAAGCCAGTTGATAATTTTTTCATCTACATCATCACCTCCTAAGTGGGTATCACCATCAGTAGCGAGTACTTCAAACACACCGTCGCCAAGTTCCAAGATAGACACATCGTGAGTACCACCACCAAAGTCGAATACAACAATCTTATGGTCGCTATGGTCTTTATCCAAGCCATAAGCCAATGCAGCGGCAGTAGGTTCGTTGATGATACGTTCTACTTTTAAGCCTGCGATTTCACCTGCTTCTTTAGTAGCTTGACGTTGAGCGTCGTTAAAGTAAGCTGGTACAGTAATTACCGCGCTTGTTACGGGTTGTCCTAAGAAGTCTTCTGCAGTTTTCTTCATCTTTTGAAGAATCATAGCTGAGATTTCTTGTGGAGTATACAAACGTCCTTCTATGTCCACACGAGGAGTATCGTTGTCGCCACGCACTACTTTATAAGGTACACGAGCGATTTCTTTTTCCAATTCAGAAAACTTGTTCCCCATAAAACGCTTGATAGAATATACCGTGTTTTTAGGGTTAGTAACTGCCTGACGTTTGGCAGCGTCACCTACTTTTATTTCGCCACCTTCGGTAAAAGCTACCACTGAAGGGGTTGTGCGTTTACCTTCGGCATTGGTAATCACCACGGGGTCATTACCTTCCATTACAGAAACACAAGAGTTTGTGGTTCCTAAGTCAATACCTATAATCTTACTCATATTAATATTATCGTTTTTTTAAGTTCAACATTATTTTTGTAAGTCTTACGCTTACGTAGTTAGTAGCAGTCAATGATTGTGCCAAAGGACTAAAAACTGACAAATTGTCATTTTTAGTCATTAGTTGTTAGTAAGCGACTAACAACTAATTTCTATTTTTTATCTTCTGATGTTTGATTTCTAAATACCAATTGGTTATCAAAAGCATCTAATAAGATGACTGCATCACGTTGTACCGTACCGCTCAATATTTCTTTGGAAAGCTTGTTAAGCACTTCTTTCTGAATGATACGTTTCACTGGACGAGCACCAAACTGAGGGTCAAAACCTTTTTGTGCTAAGTAATCAATAGCCTCATCGGTAGCATCGAGCAAGATGCCTTCTTTGGCAACCATACGGAACACTGATTGCAATTGCAAACGCACAATACTACGGATATCCTTGGCGTTGAGCGGTGTGAACATTATAATGTCGTCTATACGGTTCAAAAACTCAGGACGTACAGTTTGTTTGAGGAGTTGTAACACCTCGTCACGTGACTCGTCGATAGCGCGCTCGGTATCCTTAGGATATTTTTCAAAAGTCTCCTGAATGATATGGCTACCCATATTGGAGGTCATAATGATAATCGTATTCTTAAAGTCGGCGGTACGACCTTTGTTGTCAGTAAGCCTACCTTCGTCGAGTACTTGCAACAAGATGTTGAAAGTATCGGGGTGAGCTTTTTCAATTTCATCTAAAAGGATTACAGAATACGGACGGCGACGCACAGCTTCAGTAAGCTGACCACCTTCGTCATAACCCACATATCCTGGAGGCGCACCTACTAATCGGCTAACAGCGTGTTTCTCTTGGTATTCGCTCATATCTATACGCGTCATTGCATTTTCATCGTCGAATAGATACTCAGCTAAAGCTTTGGCAAGTTCGGTTTTACCTACCCCCGTAGTTCCTAAGAAAAGGAAAGAACCTATAGGACGACGTGGGTCTTGCAAACCAGCACGACTACGGCGTATGGCATCGGAAACTGCCTCGATGGCTTCTTCTTGACCTACTACACGACGGTGCAATTCTTTTTCTAAGTTTAAGAGTTTTTCGCGTTCGCCTTGTAACATTTTAGCTACAGGTATACCTGTCCATTTTGCGACTACTTCAGCGATGTCTTCGGCGGTTACTTCTTCTTTTACAAGAGCATTTTCGTGTGATTTGCTGTCTAAATTCTTTTGCAATTCCACTAACTTGTCTTCCGCTTCTTTGATTTTTCCATAACGCAATTCGGCTACTTTACCGTAGTCGCCTTCACGTTCAGCTCTATCGGCTTCCAAACGGTATTTCTCAATAGCTTCCTTAGTGGTTTGCACTTCATCAATTACGCTTTTTTCACTCTGCCATTTAGCATTGATAGCGTTACGTTCTTCTTTAAGATTTGCCAAATCTACATATAGCATTTTAAGCTTATCTTCGTCTTTCTCACGTTTGATAGCCTCAATTTCTATTTCGAGTTGCATTATCTTACGGTCGAGTACGTCTAACTCTTCGGGTTTAGAATTGATTTCCATACGGAGCTTGGCAGCTGCCTCGTCCATTAGGTCTATTGCTTTATCGGGTAAGAAACGATTAGTGATATAGCGTTCAGAAAGCTCTACTGCTGCGATAATAGCCTCGTCTTTGATACGTACTTTGTGGTGGGTTTCGTACTTTTCTTTGATACCCCGAAGGATAGAAATTGCACTTTCGGTATCTGGTTCGTCTACCATTACCTTTTGAAAACGACGTTCGAGAGCTTTGTCTTTCTCAAAGTACTTTTGGTACTCATCGAGAGTAGTGGCACCAATGGCACGGAGTTCACCACGTGCTAAGGCAGGTTTTAAGATATTAGCAGCGTCCATAGCACCTTCGCCTCCTCCTGCTCCCACAAGGGTGTGGATTTCATCTATAAACAGAATGATATTGCCATCGGAAGAGGTAACCTCTTTCACTACCGATTTGAGTCGTTCTTCAAACTCACCTTTGTACTTCGCACCTGCGATAAGGGCACCCATATCGAGGGAGTAAATGACCTTGTCTTTTAGGTTTTCAGGTACGTCACCTTTCACAATACGGTGCGCTAAGCCTTCGGCTATAGCCGTTTTACCTACCCCAGGTTCACCCACCAACATAGGGTTGTTCTTGGTACGACGTGAAAGAATTTGCAATACACGACGTATTTCCTCATCACGACCAATCACAGGGTCGAGTTTCCCGCTATCAGCTAACTGATTGAGGTTTTTGGCGTATTTGTTGAGCGAATTGTAAGTATCTTCAGCTGAAGCCGAAGTTACGCGTTCCCCTTTGCGCAATTCTTGAATGGCTTTCTCCAACTCTTTTTCACTTACGCCTTGGTCTTTGAGGGCTTGGGCGATTTTACTGTTTGATTTGAAGATAGCCAATATAAGGTGTTCTAAGGATACATATTCGTCGTTCCATTTTTTAGCGATGTTAGCAGCTTCGTTGAGCATAGTGTTTGCTTCGCGTGAGAGCCCCATATCGCCACCGCTGACTTTGGCAAAGCCTTGCAAAGCAGTTTCTAACTGTTTATTTAATTGCTCGCGGTTGATATTCAATTTTTTGAATAGGAAAGGCAATACGTTCTCATCTACCTGCTCAATAGCTTTGAAGAAATGTTCGTTTTGCAATTCCTGGTGCCCGTACTGCTGGGCAATTTGCTGAGCGGTTTGTACCGCTTCTTGCGCTTTGATAGTAAAGTTATTAAAATTCATATATTTTCAATTTAGTGTGTTCAACATTTTATGATTTGTTCACTTCCAATAGGGCAAGAGTTGTGCCAACAGCTTTTAACTGACAAAAAGACAGTTTTTTAAAAGGGGTTTTGACCAAATGTAATACTAAATAGAAATCTGAATAATAATTAATGAATTGATTATTAGAAATACAATTTGCTTAACGAGAAATATATAAAAGGAGACAAAGTGTCAGTTAGTAATTAAATCTCTGTTTATTAACGAGTAGGTACTGATACCTATCTATTTTTTGAAGCTAAAAAGTAATAGTGCATCTGCTCTAAAACACTTACCGAAAATATGGGGTGGAATGAAAAAAGTTACTTGGCAGGTTGGAGGTTTCGGAAGATAACGGAGGGATTCGGAAGAGAAAATTTAGGTAAAAGGTAAAAAACAAGAGGTAAAGTAGCTGTTGAGAGGGTGGTGGTAGCTTTAGTAAGCTTATACGAATCTTGGAAGATAGATATAGAAAGGGTATATAAATAGTTAATAATGAGGGATTAAGAATGAGTAGAAAAAAGAGATTTAAGCGGATTTAAAGTAGAAGAAAAACGAAAATAAGGGAAAGAAGTAATCTTTTTAAAAGGGGAGTGTGGCGATACAAAAATGTGAGATGAGCAAAGGTAAATAGGAAAATAAGCATTCTTCAAGAGAAAAAAAAATAGATAGCTATTAGACTAAAAGACAAGGCGTATTTGCAGAAAGCGCAAAGACAAATTTAATATTACAATACCCAAAATACTAATAATACCAAATTAATGACGAGTTGCGAATGGCGAATGACAAGGTTGCAGGGAAGTAGCACGGGGAAACAAAATATAAAGCCTTTATATTGCGAATTGATATTTTTTTGTACCTTTGCACCAAAATATAGACAAAATGAAAGTAGCTGTGGTAATGGGAAGCAAGAGTGATTTGCCTGTGATGCAAGACGCTATTGATATCCTCAAGTCCTTTGGTATCACAACTGTGGTAGATATCGTATCGGCGCATCGCACGCCTGAAAAGCTGATGGAGTTCAGTAAGAACGCTCATAAAAAAGGCATTCAGGTAATCATTGCGGGAGCAGGGGGTGCAGCTCATTTACCTGGTATGGTTGCCTCGATGTCGCCTTTGCCTGTCATAGGTGTGCCGGTGAAAAGCAGTAACTCTATTGACGGTTGGGATTCTATCCTTTCTATCTTACAAATGCCTGGCGGAGTGCCTGTTGCTACCGTAGCTTTAAATGCTGCTAAGAACGCAGGTTTATTAGCCGTGCAAATATTGGCAAGTGCCGACGCTGAGCTCTTGCAAAAAATGATTGATTATAAAGAAAATTTGAAACAAGCGGTGCTTACTGCCGCAGCAACCCTTGACGATGAATAAAGATACTTTTCAGGGCTCACGTCTTTTATTATTAGACTTTGGCTCGCAATACACCCAACTTATTGCACGCCGTGTGCGCGAATTGAACGTGTATTGCGAAATGCACCCCTACAACCATTTGCCTGAGAACTTAGAAGACTTCTCGGCAGTGATACTCTCAGGTTCGCCTTATTCGGTGCGTAGTGCAGAAGCCTTGCACCCAAACCTATCAGCACTGAAAGGTAAAATGCCTCTTTTGGCAGTATGTTACGGAGCGCAGTATTTGGCACACTTTGGCGGTGGTGAAGTAGCCCCTTCGAACATACGAGAGTACGGGCGTGCTCACCTCACCTATATTAAGCCTAATGAACCTCTTTTTGGAGGGATTGCAGAAGGAAGTGTAGTGTGGATGAGCCATAGTGACACTATCAAACAATTGCCTACTGGGGCGGTTTGTTTGGCGAGTACTCCTGATGTAGTGAACGCGGCTTATCGCATAGAAGGAGAAGAAACCTACGCAATTCAGTTTCACCCCGAAGTGACCCACTCAGCCGATGGAATGAAGCTATTAGCTAACTTTCTTTTCAAAATAGCGAAACTTACCCCTAATTGGACGTCCGACAACTTTGTAGAGATGACGGTTGCCCAGCTAAAAGCACAAGTGGGTAATGAGAAAGTGATATTAGGCTTATCGGGAGGAGTAGACTCTACGGTAGCTGCTGTATTACTTAACAAAGCGATTGGCAAGCAATTACATTGTATTTTTGTAAATAATGGGCTCTTGCGCAAAAACGAGTTCGAAAACGTACTGAAACAATATGAGGGTATGGGACTGAATGTGAAGGGTGTAGATGCCTCAGCGCGTTTCCTTACTGCCTTAGCAGGCAAAACCGACCCCGAGGAGAAACGCAAAACCATAGGGCGCGTTTTTATTGAAGTATTTGATGATGAGGCTCATAAAATTACCGATGCTCAATGGTTGGCACAAGGCACTATCTATCCTGACGTGATTGAATCACTATCAGTAAAGGGACCTTCAGCGACTATCAAATCACATCATAACGTAGGAGGCTTACCCGACTATATGAAATTGAAAGTAGTAGAGCCTTTGCGTATGCTCTTCAAAGATGAAGTGCGAAGAGTAGGACGCAGTTTAGGCATCAGCGATGAACTATTAGGCAGACACCCTTTTCCAGGACCTGGATTGGCTATCCGCATTTTGGGAGATATCACTGCCGAAAAGGTAACTATTTTGCAAGAAGTAGATGCTATATTCATCAACGCTCTGAAAGAAAATAACCTATACGACAAAGTGTGGCAAGCAGGGGCTATTTTACTGCCTATCAACAGTGTGGGAGTAATGGGAGACGAACGTACCTACGAGCGTGTGGTAGCCTTGCGCGCTGTGGAAAGCATAGACGGTATGACGGCAGATTGGGTAGACTTACCTTATAAATTTCTGCAAAAAGTGTCTAACGATATTATCAATAAGGTGAAAGGCGTAAACCGTGTGGTGTACGATATCAGCAGTAAACCGCCTGCCACGATAGAATGGGAATAGACAATAAACAATTTAGAATTATCAATTAACACTAAAAAATTAAATCATAAGACAATATTATGAAACAACTTTTTACATTAGCTTTGTTATTGTGCTTAGGAGTTGCCTATGCACAACCGCAAACGTACACAGCAAATAACTATGAAAGTATTGAAAATATAGCTAAGACCTATCGCTTTTCGCCTGCTGACATCTTAAAACTCAATCCAGGGCTTAAAGATGGAGTACAAAAGGGAATGACTATCAATATTCCTATCAGTAAAGTGAAGCATTACAATACCCAACGTCCTGTAGGGTTTACGACTCACTTGGTAAAAGGAGGTGAGACTTTCTTTGGTCTGTCGCAAAAATACAATATCACTATTGATGATTTAAAGCGTTATAATTTAGACCTCTATATAAGAGAGTTACAAGAGGGTGAGCGCATTACTATTCCGCTATTTAGCAAAACAGCTGAAATGGTACAGAAAAGCGTACAAGGACAAAAGCGGTACGTAGTAAAACCGCAAGAAACACTTTGGCGCATTGCTAAAAATCACAATGTGAGTGTAGAGGAATTGGAAAAGCTGAACAAAAACGAAAAAGGTTTCAACCCTAATAGTATAAGAGAAGGGCAAGAAATCTGGGTGCCAGCCTCTTCTACCGATAGTACAGAGCCTGAACCACCAGCTCGCCCTAATACTAAGAAAGAAGTGGTGCTTTACCTTGTGGAGAGAGGGGAAGGATTTTACAGCTTAGAACGCAAGTTCGGTTTATCGGAAGCTGAGCTTGTGAAACTAAATCCTAGTCTTAAAGATGGATTGAAAAGCGATGCTCAAATATGGATACCCAAAGAGAATTACGAACACTATAAAAGTGCTTCGCAGAATAATACAGCAAACTACAACTTTCAGAATTCTAACAATACCTTGCGTTCAGCATCTTCACCAGCCAATGTGAAGGAGATATCTTATATTTTACCTTTTAAACTATCGGATGTCAGCACTGGGCAAGTTGCTATTATAAAATCTCGACTTACTGAAAACAAACTAACTCCTGTGGCTACCGATTTCTATTCAGGAGCTCTAATAGCTTTGGACTCTCTTCAAAAAATGGGATATAAGTTTAAAGTGAACGTATACGATAGTGAAGGTGACTTAAAGAAGATAGCTTCTAACGCCTCAGTACAGAACTCACAAGTAGTAATAGGTCCTTTTACCACCAAATCGTTTAATACTTTAGCATCATTGGTTACAAGTAACAATACGATATTATTAGCCCCCTTATCTAATAAGAATATAACTCTCAATCCTAATGTGTATCAGACCTTACCGAACGATGAGGTGTTACAAGCACAAATGATTGACTATCTGAACAAAAACTATTCAGATGAGAATATGATTATCTTAGCTGATAGCAAGAATAGTTCTTTACGTGAGAAATTAGAGCGTTCATTCCCTAATGCTAAGGTAGTAACTGAAATGTCAGCTAATGGATTTGTTAACGCTCTAAACTACAACAAGGAAAATGTAGTGTTATTACAGTCGAATGATATAGGTTACGTGTCGATGGCAGTGCGTTTGTTGCACAATGCGCTTAAATCTAAAAGGAACAACACCTTCCCTAAGATTATGTTGGCGACTGTGGATAGAGGTTCAGTATACGATTCTAATAACCTTTCTAACAACCAGCTATCCGATTTACGTTTTACTTATCCTACTGTAAATAAATATTCTAATGGTACAGATAGTTTTTCTGCGCGATATTTAAAGACTTATGGTATTCTTCCTAATAAGTATGCTATTCGCGGGTTTGACCTTACTATGGATGCTGTATTGCGTTTGGGAGTATCGGGCAATCTTACCAGTGCCAATACACGTATAGGAGAGACTTCTTACTTAGAGAATAAATTTGCTTACCTAAAAAATTTCTATAAAGGTGGTGGCTATGAAAACCAAGGCGTATATATTGTACAGTATGACAATATGGAAGTAAAAGAATTAAAATAAAACAAAATTATAATTAAAAATGAGAGTAGCAGTAGTAGGCGTTACCGGAATGGTAGGTAACGTGATGTTAGAAGTACTTGCAGAACACAAATTTCCTGTAACCGAATTAATTCCCGTAGCATCAGAGAAGTCAGTAGGGAAGAAAATTACTTTTCAAGGAACTGAATATACTGTGATAGGCTTACAACAAGCCGTATCGCTCAAACCCGATTTAGCTCTTTTTTCAGCAGGAGCTACCGTCTCAAAAGAATGGGCACCTAAGTTTGCTCAAGTAGGGACAACAGTGGTAGATAACTCATCGGCGTGGCGTATGGACGACACTAAAAAATTGGTAATTCCTGAAATCAATGCCGATGTGCTTACGAAAGACGATAAGATTATTGCAAACCCTAATTGTTCTACGATACAGATGCTCGTAGCTTTAGCCCCTTTACAAAAGAAATACGGTATCAAGCGCGTGGTAGTCTCTACTTACCAATCGATTACAGGTACAGGAGTGAAAGCCGTACGCCAGTTAGAAAACGAATACAAAGGAGAAAAAGGCGAGATGGCTTATCATTACCCAATACACCGCAATGTGATTCCTCATTGTGACGTGTTTGAAGATAATGGTTATACCAAGGAAGAAATGAAATTGGTGCGTGAAACTAAAAAGATACTCCGAGACGACAGTATTGCAGTAACAGCTACAGCGGTGCGCATACCAGTAGTAGGCGGACATAGTGAAGCGGTGAATGTAGAATTGAAAAAGGATTTTAATATTGATGAAGTACGTGCGCTCTTAGCACAATCGCCTGGGATTAAGGTGCAGGATAATACTGATACGAATACTTACCCTATGCCACTGTACGCTCACGGCAAAGATGACGTATTTGTAGGGCGTATCCGTCGTGACGAGTCACAACCTAATACTCTTAACTTATGGGTAGTAGCTGATAACCTGCGCAAAGGAGCTGCTACTAATACCATACAGATTGCTGAGTATCTTATCGCACATAAACTGTTGTAGTAATGATGATGTATTTGAAAAGTATTAATGCTTAGAAAATATAAAAAAGTGTTACATTGATAATAAGAAAATAAAATATATAAAATTTTATAAATCTTATAATCAACCACTTACCTAATTATTAAAAAAAATCTTCAAAAAAAATGTATAAAAATTTTGGAGGTAAAGATAAAAGGTGTACCTTTGCACCCGCAAATGAGACGATAAGGCACATTTGTAGGGGGTATAGCAT
>ERZ772807.1556-NODE-1556-length-12610-cov-61.355954_pt1 | contig 12610 bp, 13 predicted proteins | sample MGYA00511472_ERZ772807 | MGnify/ENA primary metagenome ERZ772807 (study PRJEB29015, sample SAMEA2737947) | human oral metagenome | biome: human oral; feature: human-associated habitat; material: dental | place: China | collected 2039 ...
GCTGGCTATATTGGCTCCCATACCGTTAAAGCTCTTTTAAATGCTGGCTATCAGGTACATGTTCTAGATAATCTCTCTACAGGAAATCGTTCGGCTGTGGATAGTCGTGCTAGCTTTAAACAACTGGATGTTTATGATGCTAGTGCCTTAAAAACTTACTTGGAAGAAAACAAGATTGATGCTGTTCTGCACTGTGCAGGTGAGATTGTTGTTAGCGAAAGTATTGAAAATCCAAGCAAATACTTCACTGCCAATGTTGCTGGTATGAACCAAGTCCTCAAAGTCTTATCTGAAGTTGGCATTCAAAAAATCATGTTCTCTTCGACTGCTTCCCTCTATGGTAATAACTGTATTGACAAGCCAGCAACTGAAGATACATTGCTCGACCCTGTCAACCCTTATGCAGAAACAAAACTGATGGGTGAACGAATGATTTACTGGATGGCCAATCGCTACGATTGGAAATATGTCATTTTCCGTTACTTTAATGTAGCTGGGGCTGAAATGGATGCTTCAAACGGTCTGCGTGTGAAAAATCCAACTCACATCATTCCCAATATCAACAAAACTGCATTGGGACAAAATGATAGCCTGAAAATATTTGGAGATGACTACGATACACGTGATGGTTCATGTATTCGAGATTATATTCATGTCTTGGATCTTGCACAGGCTCATAATTTTTTCCTTGTTTCTTGCGGTTTTCAGACGACGTCTGCGGGGAGGTCGTCTGAAAATGCGGGACGGGGTTATTTGGTTTTGGGCAGGTTCACTTCTTTAATGATGCCGTTTTCGCATTTCATGATGAAGACGGGTTCGCCGTTTTGCGAAGCGGTGAATTTGCCGTGTGCCAGGCCTTTTTTGAACGTGCCTGACAGTACCATGTTGCGGAACTTGGTGCTGTTGGAATTGAACGGCTCGATGAAGGTTTCGCGGTTGAAGGCGACGGTGTAAACGCCTTGTCCGTCGAATTTGCCGTTTTTAAACGCGCCGGTGTAGCTGCGTCCGTCTTGGCAGCGCCATGTGCCTTTGCCGGCGGGTTTGCCGTCTTTGCCGACATCGCCGTCGTAGGTGCAGCCCGGTTCCTGATAGGAAGTCAGGACGGCGGCTGAGGCGGGGAGGGTAAGCATAATGGCAAGCGGCAGGAATGCGAAGTGTTTAAACATAAGGTTGTCCATTGGATTTAGGTTTCAGACGACCTTTTATCGTGCAAAGGTCGTCTGAAAAATTAGTCTTGCCAGCCGCCCAAATAGGAAACCAGCTCTTCCAACATGGTGCTGACGGATTCCGCCATCAGGATTTGTGCGGCGAAGGCAAGGCTGGCGGCATCGTCGCCGTTGCTCTCGGCTTCTTCCTGCAATACGTCGAGGTATTGGATGCGCTTGAGCGTGAAGTCTTGCGTGAGGATGAAAGCGATTTGTTCGCGCCACACCAAGCCGAGCTGGGTCACGGTTTTGCCGTTTTTGACGTGTTGAACCACTTCATCGGCGGTCAAATCTTGTTTGGATACTTTGACGACGGGAACAACATCGCCCACGCCTTTGAGTTCGCAATCGCTGTCCAATTCAAAACCGCCTTCGCAATGCCCTCGCAACAGCCATTCGGTCATCAGGGAAGAGGGCGATTGCTTGGTATTCGGCAGCGAGGCTTCCAAACCGCCCAAGGCTTCGCGCAGCTTGGTCAGGATGTTTTCCGCTTTGGTGGAAGCCGCATTGTTGACGAGCAGATAGCCGTGGCGGGTGTTGAACACTGCTTCAGTGCGGCTGCTGCGGGTAAATGCGCGGGGCAGCAGATCGTCTGTAATTTGTTCTTTAAGCTCTTGTTTTTCCTTGCGGCCGACATTGCGGGCTTCATTGTTTTGGATTTCCGCAATCTTTTCTTCCAAAATATCGCGGATGACGCCGGCAGGCAGGACTTTTTCTTCTTTTTTCAGGGCGACGCGCAAAGTAAAGTCGGCAGGGAAAACGAGTTCGGGAGAGAACGAAACCGGTGTGGCAAAACCTTCGCTGGACCAGTCCAAACCTTGGCAGCGGGTAAATTCAGCCTCTGCAAGTTTGTCGGCAAGTACGTCCGCTTCGGGCAGCTTTTCTTTGTTGAGCGGATAAAAACTGATCTGCTTGAACCACATGGTTTGTTTTCCTTTTCATTAAAAGCGACATTATACAGGCAAAGCCGATACAAAGATAAGGAGCAGAAGGGTTGTCTGAAACCAGTTTGACCATAAAAAACGCCTAACCCGTTGACAGCGTTTTAACGCTTATGTATAGTTCGCAACTCGGTTACGCGCCCATCGTCTAGAGGCCTAGGACACCGCCCTTTCACGGCGGCAACCGGGGTTCGAATCCCCGTGGGCGTGCCAGATTTTCAATAAACCCTTACTGGAGAACAGTAAGGGTTTATTTTTTTGTCTTTGGGAATGGATGGTTGGGTGTTTAACATAGCCGTCAAAGGAATTTTGGCTTGCTTTATGAACTATAAGATTCAAATTTATTATCAGTATCTTAGAAGCAATAATATTGTAAATTGCATTGGAGTTTTGTGTAGGTAAGGTCGTCTGAAATATTTTTCAGACGACCTTGGGTTTTAAATCCTTGAGTAAAAAATTTTTTGTTTATATTCAGTTGGTTGATATTGGCTCGTTAAATAGATATGTATTTTCCTCTTCTATATCTTCATCTTCATAAACTTGAATTGGATTTTCCGATTCTCCGGTCAATAAATATCCATTAAAGTCATCATTAGGGATATAACAAACAATATGTTTGAGTTGAGATACTGCTATAATTTTATCTTTAATTTCATCATCTGTTGCTGAAATCCGATATAAATTCACAAGCCAAGAAGCATCACCATTAACGTTAGAATAAATACAAAGGCAGCATATTTCATTCAAATCATTTTCTGAAAAACTTGGATCATTAAGTTTTTCAAAAGTGGTTGCTAGAATTTTATTTGAAGAACAGCCCAAGGCTGAGGCAAGAAATTCTATAATTTCATCTATAGAGATTGGATTTTTAATGAAAAAATCAAACATATAGTATCGCTATTTTAAGTTGTCTGTAAAATATCTTGCATATTATCCCTATTTTATTGTGAATAATATAAAGAAATAAAATATAAAATTTAAATGGTTTGACTAAATAGGTTATAGGAGTAATTTGAAGATGAATATTAAATTTAAAAAATTTGGTTTGAGTCAAACTGACGTTCAGCAAATGAGAGAATACGGAATTTTGCCGGATAAAAAGACCTTACAAAATTTAATTAAGGCACATCATTCAAAGAATCACGAGCCTGATGAGATTGGTCAATTGCAAGATAATTTAGGCTGTCGATTTGATGAAGATTATATTCAATTTTTACTTAAATACAATGGAGGAATTCCATCTAAAGTTAGAATAAAGGGTAATAAGATAGTTATAGACCATTTTTTGTCTTTTAAATCTGACTATAAGCTTAACTCTATTATTGATATATATCCAGATTTTAAACAATACGGGTTACCTATTGCGAATACCCCTTCGGGTGATAGTATTATTTTATCTTTGGACGGAAAAATTCGGTTTTTTAATCATAATATTGATTCTATTGATGAAGAAGTGGGGATAGTGGCGGATAATTTTTTGGAATTGCTGAGAAAGTTATATTAGTAAGCTATAGCCTATATGGAATCCTAAAATTTAGATGCTTTCAATATGTTTTTAAGATTGTCTGATCACAGGTTTCAGATGACCTCTATCGCGGATCGCTTCTCTCGACGGCGGTGCGCAGTTACTGACAAAGCTTACAACTATAAAAGGGCGTAGGAAAGTCTAAACAACTTCCACGGCTACGGTCCACTAGGGTCGTCTGAAAAGTTAAAAACTATTATTTTCTTTGCCTACCCCCCGCTTCCCTGACTCATGTTTTTAAGGCGTTGCTCACGACTAACAAAAGGTAAGTCATTAATTTGAGGAATGCCCACATGATTCACAATAGGCAGCAATCCTAAATGGTGCAGCTCCTGTTCGATAGCGGCAGCCACTTTACGCATTTCAGGATTCTCAAAGTCGTAGGGCTGCTCGGTGCTAATGATAATACTGCCTCTATTCGGAAGATAGATAACCTCGTTTGCACTGGGTACTTCCTCTGCTAGGATTTCGGCAGGTAGAAAGGTAAACCATTCTAAAGCCAGACGTTTTTTGTAAAGGGAAAATGGCCAGACAGGCGGAGGGTAAAAGCGATTCAATCCATGAAAATGACAATGTGCCTGATATTTGTCCAAATAAAAGAATATCCATTCTTTTATCAAGGCTTTACTGATATCGGATTCGTTCATCAAAAAGTAATGACCCAAATTAACATCCCCATCAATATTTAAACTAGGACGCAATTTAAACAAACCGTGTCGTTTTTCTATTGCACGATGTTCCCCCTCATATTTATGCCATTCCTTATAGGGCACATTCAGCCAGTCCAGGTCGAACATTTCGGGCTCATGCTGTACTTCTTCCGAAGTCAGTGCAAAATCCTTCATCAGCGCAAGATCAGCGAGAGGCAGAGGAAACTCGACGTATTTGTCTTTATAGTTGTGATTGTAGTTTTTACTGGTCTTGATCACCGGATAGCTTTTGTCTTTAAAGTTGACCATACCGTTTTTGATATTTCTACGTTCTGTCAACAGTTTTACCGTAACTGTATCGTTACATACAAATAGCTCTTGGAGATGTTCTTTTTGAAAAGCTAACATATCCTTGAATACACGATCGAAGGAATGCTGCATAACGGTGAAATGCATTATGAAATCGATTTTTTTCATTTAGTTTCCTATATTCATTCTTTTGACGCATCTGGGGTTCGCTGCAATTTCCTGTCCGCCTATCGGATACTGCTAGAGTTCAATATTATTAAAAAAATTCTCCCGATTCATAGCGTCGAATGTTTCCATATCTAAATGCGCCCATTTATATTCACTGACAAAATCCCGCAGCATTTGGCTTTTTGACACGGTTCTGCCCCAGGCGTCATAAATGGTTTTCCCCAGATATTCTTTAAGCGCGTCGGTTACCTCGTCTGGTGCTGAGGCGGAAATAATGATGTAGTCGTTGACTGCACTTTTTTTCAATCCTACTGCAACGGCTTCGTCATACAACGATGAAAATTTTGAAAAATCGTTCAATAAAGATTTAATTTCCTCTTCTTTTTCAAGCCTGTGTAAAGTTTTAAAAATCCACTGCTTTTCGGCTTCGTGATCTATATCGTCATCGTCTAAGTAGCTGCACGTTAAATCAAACATTGTATGTGTCCTTTCTAAAAGTAATTGTTGTGTTTGGGCAGAGTCCGTGGGTCGTCTGAAACGCCGGAGCAGCAATATCGGATCATTAAAACTCTGAAGCCTGCAGCACACTGCCGCCATCGTCCCGTTTAACCAAACGCCAGATACAATAGCCTTTCCCAATTTCCGTTGTGCCGTTTTGGAGGTACTTGTAATACTCTCCTCTATCAGGAAAAACTTCTCCTTCTTCAAAATGTCGTTCTATCGCATTCTCGAGATCGTCGGGTATCCACAACCCTGCATAAGGTGCTTCCAACGGTCTCTCACGGTAAACGGGCATCAGTTCCTGCTTCGTCCCTTTAGGATCAAAAATCCCGTTTTCAAAATTGGCATTACCCCAGCGATGCAGCCAGTAATAGCCCTGGGAAGCTGAGTAGCGGTTTTTACCGTTGCCGAAAGCAGTATGTAGTGAGTCGTTCAGCTTTTGCGTCAGTATCGGCCGCATCAGGTTGTTCACTATCAGGTAATTAACGGGCAACGGTTTGGTTTTATCTCCCAAATCGGGGAATTTTCCTGCTTTGAATACCATGGTGCCGTTATAAGTCTTCAGTGTAATATCACGATAATGGTTCAAAACGTTTTGGATTTCCGTGCTGTTCAGTTTATTCTGAAACGCCTTACCGACAAGTGTGTACCAGCTGATAGATTTTATACCTTCGTACCAAAGGAGGGTTATGGGTGAATCTGAATCAGGTGTTACTCCCCAATAACGTTTGGTAACGGCGTATTCATAAAATTGGTATTTATAGTAGGAATCGGGGAGAGCGATGGTCAGTCCGGCATAGCCGTGGAAAATATCAAACTGTTTGCAAACATATTCCACCCAATCTTCGAATTCCTGCTGTTGGGCAGTAGTCGATAAAAAGGACAAAGGTAGGGTAATTTGAAGGCAAGACAATCCATTTTCATCTATTGGGTGGGAGGAGAGGGTTTTGAACTGATATTCCGGTGCTCTTTGGCCATATTCCGTATCAGAAGTCAGTACACATGAAAATCTGCGTCCTGATTCGGCATTTTTAATGGTACGGTCTATTTTGTTTTGAAATGCGGTCGGATTGAGCCGTGCAAAACGGCGCATGTCTGTCCAAAAATGCATTTTCAAATACCCATGGTACTTTGAGTAAAAGCGTTCGGCAGCTTCCAGCGTCTTGCGTTGTCCCGCTACCGAACCGCCGCCCGTGTAGTAGATCAATATGGTCAGCCCCAAACGGGCATTGATATTGTAGTCTTCGTCATACATCAGGATTTCATCGGCTTCCCGTTGCAGGGACTCGTATAGCTTGGTTGTCATATTGTCTCTTTTATATGGTTGCTGTTGTTTACTCGGTAGGCAGATTACCGTGATGGGCATCGAATTCGTGTACTTTTCCAGTTGAACATAAATCAAAAAGGCAGATAGGACAAATGAACGATGATGAATGGTGGAAATGCGTTATGGATGGTTGTTTGAGGGTGGTGGGGATAATAGAATTGGGTCGTCTGAATAGAGGGTTTCAGACGACCCCTTTTGATAATGTTGTTTTTTAATTTGATCTATGTTTTGAGGATATCTTCCCTGTAAAGGTTAGTAAGGGGGATTGGGCAAGGCGTAGCCATTAGGCACATCAGCATCTCCTCGAGAATACCAAATTGTAAAAAACGCTTCTGTCTCTTAAAACAGAAGCGTTTTCGCATTTCAGACGACCTGTAATCCGTTTGTCGGAATCGGGCTGCGGCTTGGTTTGGGTTTTATTAATCTGTGGATCAGCCGGGCAGGTACTGCATGGGGTCGACGGCTTTGCCGTTCATGCGGACTTCGAAATGCAGTTTGACGCCGTCTGTGTCGCTATTGCCCATGGTGGCAATCGGCTGGCCTGCTGCGACTTTTTGGTCTTTTTGAACCAGAATGGTGTCGTTGTGTGCGTAGGCGGTGATGGAGAAGTCGCTGTGGCTGATGAGAATCAGTTTGCCGTAGCCGCGCACTTCTTCGCCGACGTAGAGGACGGTTCCGGCTGCTGCGGATTTGACGCTTTGTCCGAGTGTGCCGCCGATATCGATGCCTTTGTTGGTCGCGTTGTCGTAGCCGCGGATGATGGAATTTTTGCCGTTGTCGACCGGCCATTGCAGGGTCAGGCGGTTGACGGGGGCGACGGTTCTGGCGCTGCTGATGTCGGTACTGCCGGAACGGGGGCGGTTGGCGGCGTTTTTACGGACGCGCAAGACTTGTCCGACTTCGATTTGTGAGGCGTTGTTCAGATTGTTCCATGATGCCAAGGTGTTGACGTTTTGTCCGTAGCGTTTGGCGATTTGGCTGAGGGTGTCGCCCGGTTTGACGCGGTAGTAGCCGTCGGGTACGGGGCCGGTGGATGGGCCGCCGGCACACGCGGCAAGTGTGAATGCCAAGCCTAATGCGGACAAACGGAGAATTGCGGTTTTGAAAAATAGGGTATGGTTTGTTTTCATAGAGAACCAAAAGAATAAATCAATAGGATTATGGGCAGGCGTGAAGGTTCAACCTGTTTGGGGATTTTTTCGGGATGTCCGGCTGCCTGACGGGATATCTTTTTGATTCGTCGGACAGTTTGAAAAGCAATACGACGGATGCTGACGGTAGCCCGGGGTCGTCTGAAACGGTCGGGCTGCAACGGCTGTTTCGGTTTTCGGTATAATCCTGCATTTTACACTCGGCGCGATGCCTGTTGAACTTTATCCGTGAATACTTCTTCTCATAAATCTTCTTTGCCTTATCTGGCTGCTTGCGGCAGCTTGATTTTTTTGATTGTCCTTTCTTTATCTTGGGAGCTGTGGATTGCGCCTTTGCGCAGCGGCGGTTCGTGGCTTGCGCTGAAGGCTTTGCCTTTGTGCCTGCCGTTGTCGGGTATTTTGAAGGGTAAAGTTTATACTTACCAGTATAGTTCTATGTTGATTTTGATTTATTTTGCCGAGGCGGTGATGCGTTTGTTTAATGCGGGTGCTGCCGAGGTGGTGTGTGCCGCTTTATCGTTGACGGCGTGTTTGGTGTTTTTTGTTGCATGCCTGGCTTTTGTGAAGCAGCAGAGAAAGGCGGGAAAATAATGTTTATGCGTTTTTCAGACGACCTTAAGAGTGAATGGGACAAACGTTTGTTGCCGTTGTGGTGCTGTTTCTTGTGGATATGCGCCGCGCCGTTTTTGTCCTTCTACCGCGTGGGTCCGTTGTCGAGTTTTTATCTGGAAGCGGCTTCGCTTCTGGGCGCGCTGATGCTGGTGTTGGTGACGGCGTATAAGGGTTTGTTGAGCGTTCGTCTGCCTAAGGCGGCTGTCGGTTTGCTGGTTTTGGCGGCATTTTGGTGGCTTCAGGCGCGGATGATGGATTTGATTTACGTCGGCATGAACGATATGGTGATGTGGACGTTTATCATTCTGGCTTTGGCGGTATGGGCTTGCCGCGGCTGGGTGGCTGCCTATGGGCAGGAACGCATCGTGACGGTGTTCGCGTGGTCGCTGCTGTTTGGTACGTTGCTGCAGGCTGCGATTGCGTTTATACAGTTTAAGGGCTGGTACGATCTTGGGTTCCTGCGCAATATGATTGTGTATAGTGGAAAAGAGGTTAGCGGTCAGCTTGGGCAGCGCAACCACCTCGGGCATTATTTGATGTGGGGTGTTTTGGCGACGGCTTATTTGTGGTCAACCCGCAAAATGCCGGGCTGGCTGGGATTTTTGTTGGTCTTCCTGATGACGGCTGTCTTGGGTTTGGTCAACTCGCGCACGATTCTGGGCTATGTGGCCGGCGTGGCGTTGATTTTGCCGGTGTGGCGTTGGCGTGCGGGACGGGATTCTGCGAGGCTGGTGCGGATATTTTTCCTGACGGTCGCGTTGGTGGCGGTATTTCAATTTGCGATGGGTTCGATTTTGGAACTGCTGGGCAACGGTCAATATGAAACGGCGGTCGAACGCGCCGGAAACAGCGGTTTTGAAGGCTCAATGCGTCAGATTGAATGGCGTAAGGCCTGGACTGCTTTCTTGTCCGCGCCTTGGTTCGGACACGGCTGGAACAGCTTTGCCCAACAGACTTTCTGGATTAATGCGGAGCAGCAGTATTTCCCGAATAATATCTTAGGCGTGTTGTTTACCCATTCGCACAATATTGTTTTACAACTGCTCTCCGAAGTCGGGCTGGTCGGTACGGTATTGGTTGCCCTGACAATGCTTGCGGGACTGTGGCGGATGCTGGTGCGTCCTTACCATCCGGCTTCGCTGCTGCTGCTGTCTATGGTTGCCGTCAGTATGTGCCACAGTATGTTGGAGTACCCATTGTGGTATATCTATTTCCTGACGCCGTTTGTGTTGATGTTCGCACTCGCGCCGGCACGTTATGAAGACGTTTCAGACGACCTCGCTTGGATGCGCGGCCGCAATTGGGCGGGCGGACTTGCTACGCTGCTGATTATCGGCGGGCTGCTGCATATGGGCTGGACGTATACCGATTTGGTCGATTACAGCCGGATTCCGAAAAATGAAAGTACGGAGATGGCGGGGCGGAAGATTAACGGTTTGCGCCATATTTCCGAAACCAGCCCGATGCTGGCTTATTATGCCGACCTCAGCCTGACCCGCCGTGCCGAGCCGACCGATATGCAGGTCAAACCTTGGGCGGAGAAGGCGGCGATCGATTCCTTGTCTTACCGCCCGTATTCCAACGCTTATCAGGTGGCGCTGTATCTCTACCGGCAAGGCAAGAAGGAAGAGGGCGCGAAATGGATGCAGGCGATGCAGTATTATTATCCGTACATGATGTCGTTTTACGCGGGCAAGCTGCGCAGCCATCCCGTGTTCCAACCGCTTTTGCCCAAGCTGCTGGCGGACTGCAAAGATTTCGTCAACGCGCCTAAGCACGAAAAAGCGAAGTCTTGCGATGTCGTGCAATAAGCAATAGGCTGATGTAAAAAGGTCGTCTGAAACCCGATTTCAAGGTTTCAGACGACCTTTTGTTATTTATTATAGTGGATTAAATTTAAATCAGGACAAGGCGACGAAGCCGCAGACAGTACAGATAGTACGGCAAGGCGAGGCAACGCCGTACTGGTTTAAAGTTAATCCACTATATTCAACGATTACCGCAGTATGGACGTTGCCCACGGATGCAGTTTGCAGAAATATTGGTCTCGACAGGGCGTTTATGTTTTACCTGCGAAACCCGCCATATTTTCAGACGACGTTTTTAGTCAAATTAAACATTCAAAAATAAACTAAATATCTATAATTACCTTTTGAGTATGACCGTTTATCCGAATTAAAATCCGCTTATCAAATTTGTATAAAAAATCAACATAAAATCATCATATTAAAAATATATAAAACTTCAAAATACCGCTTGTCTAAAAACTATACCGTTTATCAAATCCATTTCAATATTATTAAAATAGGCATAAAGGTGACGAAATACGTCATATGACATAAAACGTTCCTCTTTTTTTCTCAAAAATGACAAAACACGTCATATCCCCCAAAAAATCCCACGTCATAAAAAAAGCTCGAATCTGCCCGAAAACATCCTCAAAACAAATTTAAACCTATTAAAAACATAAAATTACAAAATATTTTCACAAAAAATCTAAAAAAATCCAGACTTGGCACATCCCCTGCTTGATACATTACGTCCGGCAAGGAAATACAAGTAACGAAGTCCGAACCGGGAAGCTGTATATTCCTTCTACTTGATGGTTTTACTCATAAAACAAGCAGAGCCAAACACATTACGGTTTTTTAACAACAAACATTTTTATTCACAACACTTTTTTAACTGGAGTTTATTAAATGAAAGCAATCCAAAAAGGTTTCACCCTGATCGAATTGATGATCGTCGTAGCAATTATCGGTATCCTGGCCGCTATCGCCCTGCCTATGTACGGCGACTACACTGCCCGCGCACAAGCGACTGAAGGCTACGAACTCTTGGGCGGTTTGAAAACGCCTTTGGTTGAGGCAGTGGCCGCAAGCAGTAACGCTATTGCTTGTCAAGGCACAACAGGTAATGCCACTAAGAGTCAGCCTTGGTTCAACTCAGCAGTAACTACTGGTAAATACGTCTCTGGTGTGGAAGCGAAAGTAGATGGTGATAACTGTAAAATGACTGCCACTTTCAAAGCAGCTTCTGCCGGCGTCAACGACAAAGTGGCTAACGGAAAAATCGTGATGACCCTGACTCCAAAAACCGGTGCTTGGGCTTGTGCTACTGACTTGGATAAAAACGTAGCGCCTGCTGCTTGTCGTGATGCATTGGCTGCCGCTCCTGCTACTCCCGCTCCTTAACAATAACAGCTAAATTTATAAATTGTTATGAAATAACAAAGCCCGCTCTGGCGGGCTTTTCTAACATTTATCCAAGCAACTCAAATCGGGCAAACTGATTCTGTTCCAAACTCACTTCATTAAAGGTCGTCGTATGAAACAACAAGGCTTTACCATTACCGAACTGATGATTGTTGTCGCCATTCTCGGCATACTTGCCGCCATTGCCCTGCCGTTGTTCGGCAACTATACCGCCAAGGCGCAGGCAACAGAAGGGCATGAAATCCTTGCCGGTCTGAAAAGCCCGCTGGTCGAGGCTATTTCTACCGAGGGCATCAATGCCTGTGATACCACCAAACCTTGGTTTACCTCCAGCGTACATACGGGCAACTTCGTCAACGATGTTGCTCTGGAAAAGAATGAAACCCAATGCTTGCTGACCGTTACTTTCAAAAGCGGTGGCGTAAACGACAAAATCACCAATAAAAAAATTAATATCCGCTATACCGTAGGAACTGGGGTGTGGGAATGCGGTACGGACGTGGACAAAGAATTGCGCACCGCTTCATGCCAGGGCGATCTGTTGTCGCTGTAAATGCGTTAGATGTAGCAAAGTAGCGTGGGCTTTGCCCACGATAATAGCGGGTAAAAGAGGGCGTCTGAAATTTTGGGTGTGGTTCGCGGGCAAAGCCTACGCTATGGCTTGGGTAGTTGATGGTGCTTGGTTTTTGTAGGTGTATCGGATTGCAGTACAACAAAATCTGAATTTTTCAATGTTAGGTTTGACAAATCAACTCTGATTAAAAACAAAAAGGTCGTCTGAAAACGGATTTCAGACGACCTTTGTCATTTAAGGTTTATTTCCAAACCAAGAGCGCGTGGTTGCGTTTGCCGCGCCGTACGATGGTGTATTTGCCGAAGCGTTTGTGCGCGTCGGTCAGCAGATAGGCATCGTCGGGGCGTTCGGCGGCGTGGTTCGGGTTGTTTAATTCGGCGGCTTGTCCGTTGAGCAATACCGCTTTGCTGTTCACAAAACCGCGCGCTTCTT
>ERZ772807.1558-NODE-1558-length-12606-cov-3.398136_pt1 | contig 12606 bp, 5 predicted proteins | sample MGYA00511472_ERZ772807 | MGnify/ENA primary metagenome ERZ772807 (study PRJEB29015, sample SAMEA2737947) | human oral metagenome | biome: human oral; feature: human-associated habitat; material: dental | place: China | collected 2039 ...
CATTTTGGTCTCAAACTCATTGCATTTGTTATCTCTAACCTGCCAGTATAACATTTTCACTCAGTAAGCGTCTAGTCACTTTCCCATTTTTAGCTCAATCTGTCGCTTGCCCATCAAAAAACGGCTCGATTCGTGCCGGCGCCGTTAGCGAGGCCATCTGCGCCCTTCGTGACGTTGAAGTTGACGGTACCTGCATTGTCTGAAACAAATTCGCCGTAGGCCCGGATTGCTGCCCATGCATCGCCCGTTGCGCGGATGGAGCCGCCGCCGATATCGACGCGGGATGCGACAGCACTGACGCCCTCATTTGCACCCTTGCCGTCCGGGTAGGTTCCGTCTGCAAGGATATCGACGAGACCGTCAATCGTGATGTTCGACTGTGCATCTGACACGCCGTTCATCGCCTTGATGACGGCGATGCTCGCCTCTTTCTTGCCGGAAGAACGCAGCGTCAGCACCTTGTTCTCCAGGTTGTCACCGCCGTTTTCGATGTGGATCTCGCCGCCGCCGTTGACAAACAGGCCCGGGGCATATTGGCTTCCCGTATTTTTGGCATGGATCGAAATGGCGCCTGCATTCTTGATATTGAGCTTGGCGCCCTTATCTGTTGCGGCAAGACCTGCTGCTGTTGTATCGTATGCCGTCTTGATCGTCAGATTTTTTTCTCTCAGATCAATATTCAGCGCAGTTCCCGGATTGGCGTTCGATACGGCAGCGTCCACCTGGCCGACCCACGGCCCGCCGGGAACCGGGTCAGAAGTCGTCGCCGTGATCGTTGTATTCTTCGTGAACACATAGTCACCGTCGCCCTTGCGGACGCCGCTGTCGACATATGGCTTATCATGCGCCGCATCGCCTGTGATGGAGGTGGTGAACTCCGTTGTCGTTTGCTCGGACGGCGGGGGAGGAGGCGTAGATCCGTTGCGCGGATCATTCTCGTCATAGCTGCCCTGCGTGGAGGCAAACGTAATGTACTTGTTGACGGCAGATGCCGTGAGGCCTTCCTTGAGCTGCAGCTTTCCGGTGAGCTTGCTGTCTGCGGCACCTGCATAGAAAAGCTTATGTGCGAGGGCATCCAGCACATCCTTTTGGTTCGCGGCCGTTACACCGGCCTGATCCGTTCGCAGTGTGACGACGGAATCAAGCGCCGCCTTATTGATTTTCACGTCGCCGGCATCGAATAAGGTTGGCGTTGCAGATGTATGCGCATAGTCGATATTTGTATGACCACTGTAATTATCAATAGTCAGTGTGCGCCGATCAATTTGGTTGATCGTTCCGGCCTTGTCGGCATCGCTGCCGCCGGCCAGCGACATGAGTCTGCTGCCTAGGAACGGGTTGTCCATGCCAGCGAGCACGGAGGGGGACTGATTCCAGTCCTTGTTGTTCCAAACGGCACCGTTTGCAAGCAGGAGACGCGCTCCGTTTGCCGTTTCGCCCTCCTTGTGGATGACGCCGTTCAGTACGGACTCTGCTGTGGTCAGCGAGAGATCGACATTGCCGTTTGATCCGGTGCGGATATTGCCGTTCAGGGAGACGTTATGCGTGCCTTCCTTATTGACCGTAACAGCACCGTCGCTGTCAATGGACCAGCCCTCTGAGGAGGCTTTGTTGAGCGTGACTTCCAGGCCGTCGGCCTCGATTGCCGCGCCGCGGCTCGTCGAGAGCCCCTTCACCGTATCTCCGCCGATCGCATTGATTTTTAGATTCCCTTTAACGCGGACGGTGGAGTTGTCTTGAATATTCCAGATGCCATAGGCTCTTCCATCCCTATTTTTGAGATCAATGTTCAGCGTATCTGCAGTGATGTCAATACCATTGGCAGAACTGTTTTTAATGCCAAGAATAAATCCGCCGCTGCTCTCTCCACTGAGGGTTAACGTATGTCCTGCGGCGTCGATGGACAGTGGCTGCTTTGGGATCCCCGTATTGTGAATCATACCGTCGTAGGTATTCTTGGAGATCTTCGTATCCTTGGTGAACTTGTAGCTGCCGGGGGACGGCTCGACATTGGCGTTCTTGTATTCCGCCACGTCCTTCTGTGTGAGCTGCTCGGTGAACGAGGTCTTTGTCTGCTCCGTGCTTGGCGGCGGAGGTGTAGGACCTCCACTGGCGTAGCTGCCGCGTTCCGTCGCAAAGGTAATGTTCTTGTTGATGGAGGAGGCCGTCAGTCCTTCGCCGATCGCAAGCTTGCCTTTGAGTTTCCCGTCGGCGAAATTCTTGTACGTCAGCTTATTGGCAAGAGCATTCAGTACGGTGTCCTGATTGGCTGCTGTCACTCCGTTTGCGTCGGTAAAGAGTGTGAAAACATTCTCCGTTCCCACAGCCTTGCCGATGACAATATCACCGCCCTTAAAGGTTGTCGGTATTGCTGCATCATGCTGATAAATAGCTGCCGTATGGCCACTGTAATTATCAAGCGTCATTGCATCCGAATCCTTTTGGTAGATGATGCCGCGTGTGGCCTCTGTCGTTCCGCCATAGAAATTGGTGACACGGCTTCTGCCGACATAGATCTTCTTGCCGGCGACATCGGTGAGTGCGCCCGCGCCGATGTCCTCGTTGTCCTGATAGTAGCGCGCATTGCGCCCCTCATTCAGCCATGCTGCACCGTTCTGCAGATAGAGATTCGCTGTACCGCCGTTATCCACAAGGCCGTGCAGGTAGGAGTTCTTTGTCGCAAGTGCGACATCGAGTTGTCCTGTGGGCAGGGCAAAGAGATCGCCGTCAAGCTGGACGTCTTTGGACGCAATTAATGATGAGCCCAGTGTCTGAGGTGCATTGACAGAGATCCGACCTTGGTATGCGGCAAGCGCATAGTAACTGTATTTTGTTCCTGATGGAACTTGGATATAGGTATCATGCAGGTTAACCTGACTGTGTGCAGCATTGGTTGTCACACCATTGCCGTAAACGAGCATGTATGTTGGTCCGTCAATGGTAACATTGCCCCGTTCCACTTGCGTCAGGATTCCCGCATTATTGAATCGTGAAAATACATTTTTGCGATTGAGCGGAATACCCCATTCATTTGTCCGTTTTCCGACGATCCTGAGGCCATAGCCGCCGCCGGTGGAGAACTTAGATTCCACATTTGACTCATAGGACTTTTCGCCGAAACGGTCCGTTTTTTGAATGGCAATCCCGTTTCCGCCAAGTCCGCCCGACATAGAGATGTTGACAGGGGCATCAATGTGGACCGTTGACCCCTTGTTTACCATAGGATCAATGTGTATTGCGTTTGTTAGGGAATCACCATTCTCCATACCTCTTGTGATAATGTCTACTTCAGACGCACCGGGGTTTATGGTGATATTTTTCCCATTCCCCGCATAAATACCTGTCGGGTTGCCGACGGTATTCTCAACTTGTAAATGCAGATCATCCGCATCAATGGTAATATCATCATTGCTTGCATAAATGCCTGCAACTACATTTGTTTTGAGATTGCCAAGCTGGTCCTTTCCGATTGTGACGACGGGATCATTCCAAAGATCCTTAGACTCTTGGATCGGAGCAGTTATGGTGGCGTTGTCTTTCCAGACAGCATATTCATTCTCTTCTGCGGCGGTCGTTCCTCCGCCCAGTTCCGCAGGAAGAGTCATCACAACGGAGGCGATGTTGCCGGAGACCCAGTCCGGATCAATCATTGTGACCTTGTTGAAGCGTTCATAGTTCTTCGATGCAAAGTCCTTTGCCTTCCACTGATATTTCGCTGTTTTATCGCCGTCAGTATAGACGTTTAGGGTGTCGCCCAACTCAAGCCAGAGGCGCTTCGTGTAGTACTCGGCATTGAGCTTGCCGAACCAGCCTTCCTGAGCCTCGACCGAGGCAAGGGGCTGCCAGTCCTCCGGATGCTCAGACATTAGGTTGGATATCGTTGTCTGATAGACATGTGCGTTGATCTGGCTGCCGGTCGGGCTGAGGTTGTATGTCATGACGTAGGCAGTGCCGTTCGGCAGTACCTTCAGATCGCGCATATCCTCGCCCGTAGCTTTGACATTGTTCGGGAGAACGGCACGACGCTGCTCCGTACTTGCCAGTTTGCCGCCCTCGCCGAGCTTGGCGATATTGATCGCTGTATAGCTCTTATTGCCGGTCCCGTCGTAGTGCTGGTATCCGCCGATACAGGAGATGAGGATCTGGTCGTTGAACTTGTTGAGACGTCCCTGATCGATGTTGCGGCTGATGCGTGTATAGCTGCCGAACTTCAGACTGCCGTCACTCTGTATCTCATACTGCATGAGGAAGCCGTCGTCATAGGGCTCATAACCGCCGAGCGGGTTGACGGAGGTTGCCACATACAGATTCTTCCCGTCAACGAGCAGCGCCTCACCGTGTACCTGGGCCTTATCAGGATCGCCGACATAGGATTTGTTGTCGTCGATATTCTGGAAGGCTTCGTTGAAATTGTAGCCGCAGTATTGCTTGATATCATTTTTGAGATTGACGACGGCAGATGTGTTTTCCTGCAGCATATCGCCCTGTTGCTGGACAACACCGATTTGTCCGAGATCATATCCGGTAAGGTAAATATACTCGTCATTTGCAGCTGCGGCATGGGCATTCGGAACTGCCGTGCTCATGCCCTCGGCCTCAACAGCTGCGGCTCCAGAGGAGTTCGGATCCAAGATTTTGTTGGGTTTTAAGTCTGTTGTGCTGTAAGTATACTGGCGCAGGAAAAGCTTGCTTTTTCCCTGTTGATGGAAATTAAATGTAGAAGGGTCTCCGCCAAGTCCCGTTACAACGCCCTTATTCGGTGTGGCATTAACCTCAGTTGTAACACGTGAACCGGTGACGGTGCCGATCTCGCTGCGCGAATAGTTGGATGGTACGGCGGAGACCAGATCTGCCGCACTCGCAGTCGAGGCACAGAACAGCCCAGTCAGCACCAACGCACTCAGCTGGAGGCATTGCCGCCTGTTGAACTTTACTTTCATGATGAACTCTCCTTCCTAGAATTCATAACGGAATGATGCATAGTAGGTGCGGCCTTGAAGCGGGAACTCTATATTTACATTTGAGGGTTCACTGCCAAGTTCTTGCTCGCTGAATACGGTTGCTTTAGGCCCTCGGTTAAAGACGTCATTACAGCCCAGAGTGAGGGTCATATCCTTTTTCGGAGACCATTTCAGCCCGAGATTGACGGTTGTCAGCGGTGCCGTTGGGCGTCCGTCAAAGTTGGGGGCATCTTCATCGATCATAAAGTGTGTGTAGTATCTCGAAATGTAGTGGAGATCGCTGAAGAATGTCCAACGCTCTGTCGGGCGATAGGTGAAACGGACATTTCCTTCCCATTTCGGCCGGTAGGTTGGATGCACTTCGAACCAGTCGTAATGGACGCCGGGGGCGGAGTTCTGCCGCTGCGTTGCGATACTGAGATAGGTTCCTTCAAGATCAAAGTCGAATTTCTTCCAGTGAAAATTCGTCTGCAGCTCGATGCCGTGTGCCTGGCCTCGGACATCATTGAAATAGGAACTGTAGGTAAGACCCGCACGGTAGAGCTGAAGCATCCGTTCCGTATCGCGCCAGAAATAGGTGAGCGTTGTTCGATTGTCCGCGCCGAGGAACTTCCCGTCCCAGATGGCGCTGAGATCGAACTGCTTGCCAATTTCTGGCTGAGGAAATGTGGATTCTGTCGCCGTATAGTTTCTTGGTTTCGGCAGAATGCCTGCGCCGTCGCCCGCGATCTCATACATGTTGAGCAGGCGGAAGTAGGTGCCGCCCGTCATGCGCATGGTGAAGTGATCGTTAAACTCCTTTTTGAGCGCAAGCTGCCACGTTACCTTGGCATCGACCTGATCGTCCTTCGGATGAATCCAGTGATAGGTTTTACGTGGGTCAAAGCGGCCAAATCGGCTGTACCCTGTGATTTTTGAGCGATTGTAGCGGATGGCAGGGGTGAGCTGCCATGTATTCTTTTTATCAAGCGTGATCGTATCCTGCACCTGCAGGTTGAAGATATCCTGATCATACTGATCGCGCATCTGCGCCCAGAGATTCCCAATGCCGGCCTGTACATCGTCGATGACTTTCTCAAGTCCGTCACCGCGGATGTTCATGCGCTCATGCGAATAGTTCATCTGGAAATCAAGCATGTTGCGCTTGCCTAGTTGATAGGTGCCGTCCAACTGTATATTGTATTTGTTTGAGCGATATTCGCTCCACTCGCGCAGCGGTGCTGAGTCCCATTTTTTTGATGTGCCCGGATAGATATGTTCTGCACGATAGTTTTTCTTTTGGCTCAGGTAGTCGATCATCCAGCCCCACTCAAAACGCTTGTCGAGATAGCGCCGTTGTACGAGCAGCTCCGAAGCCTTGATCTCCTGATGCCGGCTGTCGCACTTATACATATCCTTCCAATCAGCGAACAAGCCGGGGTCAATCAGGCTGTCGATCCCATCTGTTACGACCCAGAGGCTGTCCGGCAGATGTCGGTCGACGGTCTTATACGTGGCCTTGATCATCCAATCGTCGTTCTGCCATTTGAGGAGAAGGTCTGAATTGCTGTAGTCATTGTATTTACGCCAACGTCGTGAATCACTCGCTGCATCAGCACGTTGCTGGTATACCCTGAGAGAATTCTTGATATTGGTGACCTGATTGTTCCATGCTCCGGCACCATGAAGTGCGTCGTAGGAAGCACGTTGGGCTGCTGTCATAGACTCGAACTGATTCAGCCGATTTCGTATTCGCATATATAGGCGTCCTGTTGAGTGGTTTGTAAACCACTGTTCTGCCGCATAACTGCGGTAGGGGAAGTCGCCGTCGCGCGACTCGTGGTTGAATCCGAAGAGGAGGCTGCCTTTGCCGACAGGCGCCGTAACCTCGACCGATGCTTTCTTCCCGCCGAACGAGCTCGGCCCGATCTCGGCAGAGCCGTGTGCACCTGTCGGCTTCTTCGTCACGATGTTGATGACACCGCCGATGAAGGTGCCCGCAAAACGCGCGGGGATATAGCCGCGGTAGACCTCGATACGCTCGACGTTGCTGACGGGGATCGTCGAGATGTCGACCGCCGCATCGCCGCCGAGGTTCGTCAGCACGCCGTCGACGAATACGCCGACCTGTGCCGCTGTCGAGCCGCGTACCGTTACCGTCGTATATTGCCCCTTGCCGTTGACCTCACGTACATGCACGCCGGGGACCATCTTGAGGAAGTCGGGCAAGGACTTCTGCTCGCCCTTGAACTCCTCGGGACGGATGACGGTCACGGTACCGGGGGAGAGAGTCTCCTCCCATACGGGGCGTTTTGCCTCAACGGTGATATCGGGCGTTGTGTATTCGCCGGACGATGCCTCAGCCTGCTCGCCATCCACGACAGGGCCCGGCGCAGACGTCGTCTCTGCAGCGGCCGCAGGATGACACAGCACCCCGATGAACAGCATCCACAGGATACCCGCGACAAGATGTCTCTTTTTCCTTTTCTCGGACATGAAAGAGCCTCCGTTTTCTCATTTATATTTAAAATATATAGATAATAAGTCTTGGAAGAATCCCTTCTTCCCAATGAAAAAATCCGTCTGCGACCTTGCTTGGTTCAGACGGATTGCCTTTTATGAGAAAACGAAAAACCGGCATATGAAATACAGCCGGAGATGCTTTGTCATGAAGTATCGACAAAATCCCCTACCCATCGCTCGCAGGTACCGGCTCTTGAGATCCGCAAAAGCCGACGGTGATGTTAGAATAGGTAAGTATCCTGGCTTGGTGTCATCGCCTGCACAAGCCTTCCCAGATTGCTCCAGTGACATGATATGTGCAGACTCTTCCTTACAGTGGCGGGACCGCTTCGGCTTCGAGGAGCCGCTGATAAACTCAGCACCGTCATCTCAGCACATCTTTTTCGCCCTCTCTGCGTCGACAAATCCTCCACATAGCTTTTGCTATGCGTCCGGTTTGTCTCCTTGACAGGACAAAAAATCTGCACCAATTCGACGGACTTCATTTTGTCAGCGATTCCCTAACAGCACTCCGCCTCGTCCTCTTTGGAGACGGCATTGCGTCCCTTCTCCTTGGAACAGTAAAGCGCACGGTCAGCACGTTCCATCAGATCGTGCATGGTATCGCCTGCCCCATGCCACGCCGATACACCGAAGCTTATCGTGATGCCGTCCATGGTCTCTGCGACGGCACAGCGCAGGGATTCGCAGAACGCTGCCATCTGTGTGAGGTCGTGATGGAGGGCGAGGAGGATGAACTCGTCGCCGCCGTAGCGGATGAAAATGTGGCGGCGGTCGATCTTCTCCTGTACGATTTCGGCGACACCCTGCAGGACGTGATCACCGCCGAGATGTCCGTGCGTGTCGTTGACCTCCTTGAAGTGGTCGATGTCGAAGATGGCATAGGAGAGCGTAAAATGATTTTTTTCGGCAAGATGGGAGAACTGGCTGAAGCTCGGCTGGAGCTGCAAACGATTGAATGCGCCCGTGAGAAAGTCGTGTTTTGCCTCCTCCTGCGTCTCCTGCAGTTCGCGTGAGAGGATGCTGTTCTCCCGGACGAGCTGCGCTTCCTGCATCATCTGCTCGCGGATGAGGTAGAAGACGAATGGGATGATGGCGTAGATCGAGAAAACTGTTGCTGAGAGTGTCGAGGTGAAGAGATGATACTCGAAATGGAGGGCATCGATCGCGACAAAGATCATCAGCGAGACCGCTGCGATCGTTCCGTAGCGGCAGGCGGGATGCTTTGCCCATGAGGTGCCCAGGAGAACGAAGATGGGGTAGAGGAAGGTGACGGCGAGGATGGGGTAGAAGGCAAAGAGCATATTTATATAGCCGTTCAGCCCAAGTGCCTCCGCCGCCGTTGCGACGGCGAAGAGTGCGCCGTAGAGACCAAAGATGCCGGTCAGAGAATGCTTGTAGTTCGGCGGACTGATGTGCTCGATGATCTTGACGAAAAGCATCGGCATGAGGTAGAGCATGATGAAGTGGAGCTCCGCCCAGACCTGCGTCGTGCCGAAGAGTCGGGGGAAGAGCGAGGAAGTGCCCGTCGCCCAAAAGATGATGCTCAGGAGGAAGGCAATGAGGTAAAGCTGCAGATGCCGTCGTCGGATATAACCGCGCCAGATGAGATCCATGACGAGGAAGGCGATGAGTGCAGCGGCGATGGCAAGGCTCGCCGTGTAGATGGCATCGCTGATGCTGATTTTCTCGAAGAGGGCCAGCTCGCTGCCAATGAAGAAATAGTCTACGCTGCCAAGCCACCGGGCATAGTTCGTATGCAGGAGGAAAGTGATGCGTTTCCCCGCGAGGGACTGCTTCGCGTCGATGAAGTGCAGTGTGCGCCCATAGGGGTTGTGGAAACCGTCCCATTGACCGGTGGTGTAGATCAGACGGTCATCGAGGTAGACGCAGAGGTTCTGATTCGTCGTCGCCGCGAGGATGTGATCAATGGAGAGAGGTATATCCTGCGGGATCTCCCACGAGAGATAGACCGCCTGCACATCGTCGGCAAGGGGCGGCACGGGGGACGTATAGGACTGCCAGTCATGTTCCGCCGCGTGGAAACCAAGGATGTCGTTATGTGTGAGATCCTTGCCGACGAGGGCGTACGAGCGAGCCAGATCAGTATACGGCATGGTATTGAGCAGCTGCCAGGCAAAGGCCATGGACCCGATGATTGCGGCGAACGCAGCCAGTCCAAGGGCATTTTTCAGGGCGTGCTGTGCGGCTTCCTTCATAGGGGCCTCATTTCTCCTGCGTTGTTCTCCAATAAGGGATAAATGAAATAAATGTCAATATACCACTGCATTATATCATAAAATACGGGTGCGTGTGGGAAAAAAATGAGAAAAGAGCAGGTCGTACGTTTACCAAGAGAAAAGAGACTGCGATATGAAGGTGTCCACCTCGTACGACAGTCTCTTGTGCCTTTCCCTCACGTGGGCGGCTGACATGGATGTGTTCTATGCGTGAAAGCCGGAGAGGTCGAGCGCGTCGAATCCCGCGAGGAGCTCCCTGACCTCGTGCTCGATCCTGTCCGCGCCGCCCGCTGCGTCCGCCTCGATGTTGAGCGGCATGTTCGGATCGTGCAGCGACATGCGCAGCAGCGCCCAGCCGCCCGGGAAGATGAGGCGCACGCCCTCATAGGAGGGAGCGGCGATCCTGAGCCCCTTGTCTTTGGCGCGCTGCTCGAATGCGGCGAGGACGTCCTTTCCGTATGCCTTGACGTCGTCGGTGCCCGTGATCTTGATGCGGATCTCGCGTGCCTCGGCGGGATGGCGCAGATCCTTGATGAGGTCGCTGAGGGTTTTGCCCTCGGCGTGTGCCTTTGCCGCTGCGATGAGAAGCTTTACCGCGAGGTAGGCGCCGTCGTCGAGGTAGTAGTTCTCGCTGAGCGCGCCATGCCCTGAGGTCTCGATGGCGAGCGGGGAGATTTCGCCCGCCTCGTTGCGGCGGATGCACTCGTTGATGACGTTCTTGTAGCCGCGCATGTAGCGCAGGTGCTTCAGATGGAGGTGATCCTCGAGGAAGTCGTGCAGCCCGTCGGAGGTGACGGAGTCGGTGATGATGGTGGAGCCGGGGTAGTCGGGCGCGAGGATAGCGGCCATCATGGCAATGAGGGCGTTGCGGCTCACGTCCGTGCCGTCGGCGAGGACGGCGCTCATGCGGTCCACGTCGGTGTCGAAGATGAGTCCAAGGTCGGCATGGTTCTTCACCACGGCGTCCTTGATGGCGCACATGGCGTCAGCATTCTCGGGGTTCGGAATGTGGTTCGGGAAGTGCCCGTCCGGGTCGAGAAACTGGCTGCCCGAGGTGTCCGCGCCGAGCGGGGTGAGGATGCGTCCCGCGAAGAAGCCGCCCGCGCCGTTGCCCGCATCGACGACGATGTGCATCCCCTCGAGCGGACGTTCTGCGCCGCCGAACGCGTCGCGGATTTTCTTCGTGAGGTGTTCGCTGTAGCGCCCGATGAGGTCGAACTTCAGGACGTGCTCGAGCGTTCCGTGTTCTTCCTTTGCCTCGGCGGCGTAAGTGAGGATCTTCTCTATGTCCGTCTTGTCTGCGCCGCCCGCGGCGGTGAAGAATTTCAGTCCGTTGCGGTTGTACGGGAGGTGGCTCGCGGTAATCATGATCGAGCCGTCCGCCGCCGTGTCCTCGAAGATGGTCGCCATGAACATGGCGGGGGTGGAGGCGAGGACGCAGTCGATGCCGTGCGCGCCCGTGTAGGTGAGTCCCGTGAGGACGCTGTCCTTGATGGCGAGCGCGGAGATGCGCGAGTCGTGGCCGACGGCGATCTGCAGCTCTGCGGGGCTCTTGCCCGTTGTTTCGCTGAGGAAACGGACGAAGCCGGCAGCGATGCGGTTTGCTGCCTCGGGGGTGAGGGTGACAGGTTCACCGGGCACGCCGGGGACGGCGACGCCGCGGATGTCGCTGCCGTTCGCGAGCTTCTTGAAGTCCTCGTAGGTCAGTGGCATGGGAATTCCTCCTTTGTGTATGATTGTGTGTTTGTGATGTGTGTGTGTTTATATATTATGCATTATGCGTGAGTTATGCGTGAGTATCCCCACGCAAACGCCTCGTTTCACAAGTGATCGCGCACTTATCTGCCTAAATACCTGCGAATTCTGAAACGCGCTGCGCTTGAACGACGAAATTCGCAGGGGGCAGAACGTGCGCTTATCTTCACTTGTTCCACTAGGGTTTGCTTTGGGGATACTACTACGCCACGAACGACCCCAAAGCCTCCCCCCGCCGGAGCGGGGGAGGGGGGCCGCTTGCGGTGGAAGGGACGCCATGAGCGGCTGAACTTCTTTATCACATAGATAGTGAACGGCACCGCGAGCGACACATCCTTACTCCGCGCCGAAGAACTCCTCCTCGACGGCGATGCAGAGGGTGTGGTAGATGGGGAGGTGGTACTCCTGGATCTTGTACGTCTCCTCCTCGGGGGCCTTGATGACGATGTCGGCGAAGCCCGACGCGCATTTTCCGCCCGATGCGCCCGTGAGGGCGATGGTGGTCATGCCGAGCGCCTTTGCCATGCGGAAGGCGTAGAGGACATTCTTCGAGCTGCCCGAGGTGGTGATGCCGAGGAGGACATCGCCTGTGCGTCCGAGTCCGAGTACCTGTTGGGCAAAGGTGAGGTCGGGTGCCTGATCGTTCGCGAAGGCGGAACTGATCGCAAGCTGGGACGGGAGGGAGATGGCGGGGAGAGCGCCCTGCAGATGCCGCATGAAGTAGTCCACGGTCATGGGGTCGGCGGCGTCGCACGCCTCGTGGAGTTTTGCGAGGATGTCCTCGTCGAGATGGCGCGGCAGGAGAAAGCCCTTCATCAGCTCACCGACGATGTGCTCGGCATCTGCTGCGGAGCCGCCGTTGCCGCAGACGATGAGCTTGCCGCCCGCGTGGTAGGAGGTGCAGAGCGCCTTGATGGCAGCGCGGATGTCCGTGCCGCAGGGCTCGAGTGCGGGATAGCGTGCGATGAGCGTGTCAACGGCGGCGAGGGTAGATGATTTCATAGTTGTTGCTCCTTTGTGATTTCGTTACGGTTGATGCAGGGCTCACGCGAACAGTTAGGGAAGCACTGATAAATTCGGCACAACCATCTTAACGCATCTTTTTTGCCCGCACTTCGGCGGAAAATCCTCCACAGAGCACCACTCTG
>ERZ772807.1563-NODE-1563-length-12581-cov-5.798898_pt1 | contig 12581 bp, 9 predicted proteins | sample MGYA00511472_ERZ772807 | MGnify/ENA primary metagenome ERZ772807 (study PRJEB29015, sample SAMEA2737947) | human oral metagenome | biome: human oral; feature: human-associated habitat; material: dental | place: China | collected 2039 ...
CATATAACTCGTAAACTTGTTTACTCGTTCACTTGTCCACTTGTAAAAACTTTTCTGTGTACTAAATTTCAATACGTACTCTCTTGCCTTTGAAAAGACGCCCAATTGGCTTGCAAAACATGCCCTTTTGAGGTCTTACTAACGCCCTTTTGAAGCCCTACTAAGCACCTTTTAGAAAAAAGTTCACTAACCTATTAAAACTCAATATCTTACATCAGCGCAGTAAACTATTATTCTTAGCCTTATATTCTAACTTTTATTCACTCGTTTTGTAAAATTGTTTCAAAAAGTAACGGACAAAGATTTTTCTAACAAATGACATGAGAAAGAGATACGCTAAGACATAAAGGTAGGGGAATGCATAACTTCTTCTCTGACGAGGAAAAACAAAAAAAACATAATAAACAAGTTTTTTTTTAGCCTCACAAGCGTTCGAATATGGTGTATAAATACTCTATACAACATCTATACCGTGTTAAATAAGTCGTGTTACACTCAAATAAATATATTTTCTTTTGGAAATTCCATGATAAAGGGTTATATTTGTGACATATTAATAATTTATTCTTCTTAGAAAGTTCCTACTTATGTGTATATTAAAAAAAATACAAGAATTTACAGCTAATGGAATGAGCGTCTTCAGAAAAGCTTCCAAAGGAAAGTTTAAAGAAGAATCTGACGCTGTAAAAAATATCAAAGAAGAAATAATGTCCAATTCTTCTAATCGACATATTGATATCGAGAATCGTTTACGTGACAGACGTAACGTAGAAGCTGATATACGTAGAAGTTATAACAAGATTATATTGGAAAATGGGTAAACAATCTATAAGCAGAAAAGAAACTCAGGTTTCAATGGGGGATTCCGTGGGCAAGCAATTAGAACAGACCTTTTCTGTTGACGATAATTCTTTACCATCACCACAAGAGTTAAAACTATACCAGCAGATAGACCCTAAAATAATATCCTTCCTGATGGAAACATCCATAAAAGAGCAAGAACATCGCCATTTTATGGATAAAGAAAAACTGAAGATTCTGAAGAAATCAGAAAAGAAAAATGGAAGAATGAACTGGTGGGGAATGTTCTTTGCATTCTTATCTCTCATTTTTCTTGTAGGATTAGCAGCTTTAGCTTTATATTTAGATAAGCCATGGTTTGCAACTATCTTCGGTGCAGCTGCTATTATTTCTATTATTTCTATATTTGTAGAAGCAGGAAAAGAAACATCAAAAAAGGATAATTAAGAAAACTGTCTCAGAAATTCCAAGGACAGGAAGTAATACTTTTCAAGTTTATTATTTTTTATCCCACATTCTTTTCAAGTTTCTAATACATAAAAATCAAAAGCTTTGTCTTTTTTCAAATGAAAGGTAATAAAAGAGGGTGTGTCAAAATGCAAATATCATTTTGATGATCTTACAGTTTGAAACAATCCAATAAAAAATGACCATTTCTATACTCGATTTTGAGTAAAGAAATGGTCTTTTCTTTGCTTTTAGGAAAACCTACTTATAGTTTGAAAGTTGTCAAGTTATTAATTTGCATTTTGACACACCCTCTAATATTCTTCTATTGATTCACCTTATTTAATAAGGCTAACAGAACGTTTCAAGAACTTGTCTAATGCAGCTCCCTGAAGCATACCATTCTGAAGCAATGCTAAATCAATGAGTTGATGAACAACCTCATTATCTTTTGCGCAAGCCTCAATAACAGTCTTCTTCTTATCTTGCAATTCAGAGATAGACTTTTGCGTATTCTGTACATCGTCCTTCTCCTCCTGTGTCAATTCTTCAGCCTTCTTCTTGCTCTGAGCCTGTTGTAAAGCCGCAAGTCGTGCCTTCTGTCCCTTCAACTCACTAGCGATAGGCGCTAACTCCTTGGTTGTCCCTTCTGTTACCTCATTCAATACCCTCTTAATAAGTGGATGATCGGCATTCAATACAAAGTTATAAGCATCTGGCATTTGTGCATAGAAGCCCATTCCTTGCTGGAATTGACTCATCTCCTTCATACGGCGCATATACTCGTTCTGTGTAATGAGCACCGGTTGGAAACTCTCACCCAGAGCCTGCACCTCAATATTGAACTCTGCCTTTTGTATCTTAGGCATCTGCGAACGGAAAGTCTCTGACAGATTGTCAGTCTCTTCTTCTGACAAATTATTCTTAGGTGCATCTTCCTTCTGAATGATTCTATCAATAATATCTGAGTCAACACGAACGTAGCGTGTCTTCTCTAGTTTCTGTTCGAGCATTGACAACATTGGTACATCTAGCTGTCCACTTGCGTCAATAATGCTATATCCCTTTTGTTTTGCAGCCTCGATATAGGTGTACTGCTCTTCTTTATTAGTTGTATAAAGATTGACAAGCACTCCTTCTTTGTCTGTCTGATTATCTTTTACGAGAGTCTTGTACTCGTCTAACGTAAAGTATTTGCCTTCTGTATCTTTGATAAGCGCAAAGTCTTTTGCACGATCATAGAAATCAGCTTCTGACAACATACCATAGTTTATAAAGAGCTTCAAGTCGTCCCATTTCTTTTCATATTCCTTACGGTCTTCCTTGAAAATGCTTTGCAATCTGTCTGCTACCTTCTTGGTAATGTAAGATGCAATCTTCTTAACATTTGAATCGCTCTGTAAGTAACTGCGACTAACGTTCAAAGGAATGTCTGGTGAATCAATCACACCATGTAACAATGTCAAGAACTCTGGTACTATTCCTTCCACCTGATCAGTAACGAAGACTTGATTGCAATAAAGTTGAATCTTGTTACGCTGTAACTCAATGTTATTCTTAATGCGTGGGAAGTAAAGAATACCCGTGAGATTGAATGGATAATCAACGTTTAAGTGAATCCAGAACAATGGTTCATCGTTCATTGGGAAGAGCGTCTGATAGAACTTCTTATAGTCCTCATCCTTTAGGCTTGATGGAGCTTTAACCCACAATGGTTCCACATTGTTAATAATGTTATCCTCATCAGTCTCAACACTCTTACCATCCTTCCACTCTGTTTTCTTACCAAAGGCAACAGGAACAGCCATGAACTTGCAATACTTATTCAGCAACTCCTCAATCTTAGACTTCTGCAAGAACTCTTTGCAATCATCATCGATATAGAGAACAATATCACTTCCTCTATCCGCCTTATCTGCGTCCTCAAGTGTATATTCTGGACTGCCATCGCAACTCCACTTTACAGCCTTACTACCCTCACGATAGCTCTTAGTAATGATTTCTACTTTCTTAGCTACCATGAATGAAGAATAGAAACCAAGTCCGAAGTGACCAATGATGGCTTCTGCCTTATCTTGATACTTCTCCAAGAAGTCGTTTACACCAGAGAAGGCTATCTGGTTAATATATTTCTCAATCTCTTCTGCAGTCATACCAATACCACGGTCACTGATGGTTAGTGTTCCTGATTTCTCGTCCAAGGTGATACGAACTGTCAAATCGCCCAACTCGCCCTTAAAGTCGCCTATTGCTGCAAGTGTCTTCAACTTCTGCGTTGCATCTACAGCATTAGAGACCATCTCACGTAAAAAGATGTCATGATCTGAGTATAAGAACTTTTTGATAACGGGGAAGATGTTCTCGGTCGTAACCCCAATATTTCCTTTTTGCATAGTTATATTTATTATAATTTTATATTCACGCCGACTAAATTACAAATACCATGCCATAACAGGAAATGAAACTTATTGATAGTTCTTCGATATACTAAACGAAGAAGAGACTTTCCTCGCAGGGAGGAAAGTCTCTTCTGTATCTAAAGGAAGCCTTACCTTATTTATATTCTAACAACTTCCTTCACACCTTTTATCGTACGTAACTTCTTCATCAGAACGTTCAGCTTAGAGTTATCGTCTAGCATAACAATTAGGTTGCCAGAGAACAATCCATCATGTGAATCAATATTGATTGAACGCATGACGACTTTCTCATCTTTCGAAATAACATTCGTAATGTTACTTACAATACCTATGTCATCATTACCTATGATTCGTAAGGTGATAGCATATTGTGACGTTCCCTTCCCACTCCATCGAGCTTTCACAACACGATAGCCGAAGCGTTTACGCATTTCTGGAGCGTTGGGGCAATCGCAACGATGAATCTTAATACCGCCATTAACTGTCACGAATCCAAAGACTGAGTCACCATAGATGGGATGGCAACACTTAGCAAGAGAGAAGTCTAACCCTTTGAGGTTTTTATCAATAACTAAAACATCATCGTTCTTCTTCAGAATGTCTGGCGTTGGGTTCTCATACTCAAAGTTCTTTGCACTCTCTGCCTCACGTGGTTGGTTAAGGTTATGAAGATGGTTATATATCTTCTGATATTCATCAATGACATAGTTAGGATCTAACTTACCATCAGCTATTTGTTGGTAAAATTCGGAACCTTCCTTAAACCCGAGCTTACGAATAAGGTGCCCCATTGAGGCTTCATCCACATCTATCTTCTTATTCTTGAATCGACGTTCCAGCAACTCCTTTGCATAGAGTTTATCGTTAGCTTGTGTTTCTTTCAACGCAAGACGAATCTTGGATTTAGCACGTGATGACTTGCAGACCTTCAACCACTCTTGTCGTGGTTTCTGTGTAGACGAAGTAAGAATCTCCACCATGTCACCACTATGGAGTTCCGTACGGAAGGACACGTTCTTACCATTAATCTTACCTCCAACGCACTGGTTACCCACACGTGAATGAATGTGATAAGCAAAATCGAGCACCGTTGCACCCTTAGGGAACTTCAATAAGTCACCTTTCGGTGTAAAGACATATATCTCTTTGTCATAAAGATCAGATTTAAACTGATCCATGACTTCTAAATTATCTCCTGCTTCAAGGGCTGAACGTATAGAGGCTAGCCAGTCATCCATACCGCCCTCCGCCTTTACACCTTTATAACGCCAGTGAGCTGCTAAACCATGTTCGGCAATCTCATCCATACGCTCGGTACGTATTTGTACTTCAACCCACTTCTTCTCTGGACCTAGCACTGTGATGTGTAAACACTCATAGCCATTTGACTTTGGTACTGAAAGCCAATCTCTTAATCGCTTTGGATTAGGCTGATACATGTCGGTGACTATTGAATAAGCCTGCCAACATTGCATCTTCTCTTTGTCTTCTGGTGAGTCGAGGATAATGCGAATAGCAAAGAGATCATAGATACCCTCAAAGCCACATTTCTGTTTCTTCATCTTTTGCCAGATGGAGTGAATTGACTTTGTACGACCCTTTATATGGAACTTCAATCCTGCTGCTTTCAGATGTTCGCTGACAGGTGTAATGAACCGACTAATGTAAGCATCACGAGCCGTCTTAGTAGCATTAAGTTTATCTTTAATCAGATAGTAAGCATCATGTTCTAAGTACTTTAAGGATAAGTCCTCTAGTTCGCTCTTTAGCTGATAGAGTCCTAGCTTATGTGCTAATGGGGCATATAGATAACTTGCCTCTTCTGACACCTTCTGCCTTGCCTCCGTATTCTCAACGTCTCGTATCTGACGCATGAGGTTAACTCGGTCGGCAATCATGATTAGAATTACACGCATATCCTCGGCAAAGGATAGCAAGAGATTGCGGAAATTCTCACTCTCTATGATTGGTGTTCTTTGATAAAGAGTCTGTATATGAATTAAACCATGAATGATTCTAGAAACCCCTTCACCAAAAAGTTTATTTACATCTTCTAATGACAGATTATCATCCTGCACACTTTGATAAAGTAGAATGGCAATGACAGAGTCACGTTTAAGTCCAATGTCCCTTACGGCAATAATGGCTGTTTGTATAGAACAAAGTATCGGGTTCAAACCAAATACATTGCGTTGAATCTTATTATTAATAACAGATTCATCAAGATGTTTACGCAACTTTGGAAGGTCACTTTCTGCAAATAATGGCTCAAGAAGTCCCTTCAATTCTTCTAGTAATTGGTCGGATAAGAGTCTCTCTTCTTCCGTGTAAATGAATTTATCCTCCATAAGCATACCCATTATAGTTCGCAGACAAAGGTACAAGAAAAATGACACTTAAAGGAATAAAACTAGTAATTACTTGCTTGTTTACAAATTAATTCGTTATTTTTGCAATTACAAAACAATCTTTTTAAAACTTTATCGAATATGATGAACCCAACTGACCTAAGACAGATTACTAGTAAAGGAATAAGTGAAGAACAAATCAATAGACAGCTTGAAGAGTTTAAATTAGGATTCCCTTATTTAAAATTAGAAGCTGCAGCAACACCAACCAAAGGTATCGTTTTGATGAGTAGTGAAGAGCAAAAGAAAGTATGTAATACCTGGAAGACTTATCAAGGTGGAGAGCATAGAGTTGTGAAGTTTGTACCTGCTTCGGGGGCTGCTAGTCGTATGTTTAAAGATCTGTTTGCTTTCCTTAATGGTGTAAACCAGAAGCCTGCAAATGACTTCGAAAGGGAGTTCTTTGACAATATACATGATTTTGCTTTCTTCAATGAGTTGAATCAGAAGTGTGAGCAGAATGAAGGAAAGAGCGTAGATGAATTGATGAAAGATGAGGACTATAAGCTGATCGTTGACACTTTATTGAATATACGGGGCTTAAACTATGGGCAACTCCCCAAAGGTCTGCTTTCTTTCCACAAGTATGACGATGGCGTGCGCACACCGATTGAAGAACACTTAGTGGAGGCTGCACTTTATGCTGCTAGTAACAAGCAAGCATACGTACACTTCACTATCTCGCATGAACATCTAGAACTCTTTAAACAAAAGGTAACGGAGAAGATTGCACAATATGAAACTAAATACGATGTTAAACTGAATGTCTCTTATTCGGAACAGAAACCTAGTACAGACACGATAGCTGTAAACCCAGACAACAGTCCTTTCCGCAACAATGATGGTTCTTTGCTCTTCCGTCCAGGCGGGCATGGCGCATTGATAGAGAACTTAAACGATCTCGAGGCTGATATTGTTTTCATCAAGAACATTGACAATGTAGTTCCTGATCGATTGAAGAAAGAAACAATCGATTGGAAGATGGTAATTGCAGGAAAACTCGTAGAACTACAGAAACAAACATTCGATTACTTACACCTGTTGGATAAGGGCGATTATACACGTGCTGAGCTAGAGGAAATACTAAGTTTCTTACAGCATAATTTATTTTGTGAGAGTTCTGAAGCAAAGACATTAGACGACAATGCCCTTGCACAATATCTCTATGATAAGTTGAACCGCCCAATGCGTGTATGTGGAATGGTTAAGAACGTGGGAGAACCAGGTGGTGGACCTTTCTTAGCTTATAACCATGATGGGACAATTAGTTTGCAGATTCTTGAAAGCTCACAGATTGATAAGAGCAATAAGGATTATGTGAAGATGTTTACCGATGGAACGCACTTCAATCCTGTGGATATTGTTTGTGCCATCAAGAACTATAAAGGCGAGCCCTTTGATTTAACAAAGTATGTTGATAAGTCAACTGGATTCATTAGTTCCAAGTCTAAGAACGGACGCGAACTGAAAGCTTTAGAGTTGCCTGGACTTTGGAATGGAGCCATGAGCGACTGGAATACTATCTTCGTTGAAGTTCCACTTATCACTTTCAACCCCGTTAAAACAGTAAACGATTTACTGCGTGAACAGCATCAATAAGAATTCGTTGAGTCATGTACGCTAATCAACCCAATTAAATATTGATCAATCACTTGATTAATCAATCATAGAATAATTAATTAGGCTATAATCAATATCTGATTATAGCCTTTTTCTTTTCCTTATTAGAAGACTTTTATTCTCTAAGTTAAACAACGATTGTACTTATACTTAAAGTACGAAGGTACTTTAAGTTAATAATCTCTTCTATACAAGTTTGTATAATTGGTTATACACGTTTGTATAATTAGTTATACACGTCTGTATAATAGACTATACCAACGTGTATAAAGAGGTACTTCCAATATAAAGACGATTCACTTCATTATATATAAAGGTAGTGAGCGTAACTATAAGTCCGATGCTTCTTATCTCATATTGCGGGGCGAGCATACAACTCATTTACGAAATTAAACTGCAAAGTATTTTCATGTCTTATTAATATTCAGTATCTTTGCCATACAATCATAATTAAAAACCAATAATCAATAAATTAAAACCCAAACTATGAGAATTAAAAAGACATTTGCTGCAATACTCATTGCAAGCAGTTTCTTATTACCAATGAATGCTTTAGCACAATTCAATTGGCCTTACAAGATTGTTAACGGAAAGGCTGTCACAGAGGTTCCTACCCGCCCTGCTGGTGAGCAAAGTGTTTTGAACCTTGTAACACCAAAGATGAAGGTTGTACGTGTAGCCTTCGTAGGACTTGGTATGCGTGGTCCAGGTGCCGTTGAACGATGGACGCATATCCCTGGAATACAAGTTATGGCGTTGTGTGACTTTGAGAAGGATCGTGCAGAAAGGTGTCAGCAATATTTACGTAAGGCTAGCATGCCTGCTGCGGATATCTATTCGGGCGAAGATGGTTACAAAGAATTGTGTAAGCGCAAAGATATAGACCTTGTTTATATTGCACCTGATTGGAAACATCACTTCCTGGTTGCAAAAGAAGCAATGACACACGGTAAGCACGTTGCAATAGAAGTTCCAGCAGCGATGAATATGTCAGAGATATGGCAGCTCATCGAATTATCTGAGAAGAATCGACTACATTGTATGATGCTTGAGAACTGCTGCTATGACTTCTTTGAGTTGAACTCTTTAAACATGGCTCAAAAAGGTATCTTTGGTGAGATTCTTTATGTACAAGGAGCTTATCGCCACGACCTTACTCCGTTCTGGAATGCTTATTGGAAGAAGGATAAAGAGGATAAGTTAGGCTGGAGATTGGATTACAACCAGAAGTTCCGTGGTGATGTATATGCTACTCACGGCTTAGGTCCTATTGCACAAGTGTTGGACATTCACCGTGGCGATCGTATGAAGACGCTTATCGCAATGGATACAAAGTCTGTTAATGGTAAGATGCACGTTGAACAAATGAGCGGTGAGCCTTGTAAGGAGTTCCGCAATGGTGATCAAACCACAACGCTGATCAGCACAGAGAATGGAAAGGTGATTGAGATTATTCATAACGTAATGACTCCACAGCCTTACAATCGTATGTATCAGTTGACTGGTACAAAGGGCTTCGCTAATAAATATCCTGTTGAAGGCTATGCGCTATCATCTCAAGAACTTGCAAAAGCTGGTGTAACCCCTTCAGCAGATGACTTATCGGGGCACAGCTACTTATCAGCAAAGGATAGAGAAGCTTTGGAGAAGGCGAACGAAAGCCCTATCATCACAAAGTATGAGAAACAAGCGAAGGAAGTTGGTGGTCATGGTGGTATGGACTTCATCATGGATTCACGTCTAGTTTATTGCTTACAGAACGGCTTGCCATTGGATATTGATGTGTACGACTTAGCTGAATGGTGCTGTCTAGCCGAGTTAGGTTCTATCTCTATGGATAATGGTAATATCCCTGTGGAAGTACCTGACTTTACACGTGGTGAATGGAATAAGATTAAGGGTTTCCGTCATGCTTACGCATATCCTGCTGACGAGGCACAAGCTAATGCTGATGCCGTTGCCTTTACGAACCAACTAAAAGAAAAGGGTAAGAAGTATTGGGAGAAGGTTGATAAAACTGCAAAGAAGAAATAAGGTTTAGACCTTTTATATACTGAAAAGGTGCCACAACTGATAATACAGTTACGGCACCTTTTTAAGTTATACTCAACTTAACCTCTTACTTTCTCAAGGCTAAGTTGTAATTGTAATATTCTGTCTTACCCGTAATGTCTTCTACAACCTCAATAAAGGGAGGGAAGTTGACATCTTCATGGTCAACAATGCCCTTCGTTTCAAGTATCTGAAGATTGCGCATTGGAGATAAATAGGTATCAAGCTCAAAGAATTGACCACGCCAAATGAACGTTTTACGAATCTTATGGATTGACTGACGATAAGGGTCGGCTTGACGCATTAATGATTCATAGAGGTTATTATCAATCTGTCGCTCGGTAACTACCTGTGCATTGTTTGCTAAGGTTTTTTTCGTTGTGCGAACATTAACAGAAACGCCGTTCAATGTACGACGACGAAGACGCACCTCACTACGTGGGTCGGATGTTAGATAAGTTTGAATAATCTCACTTTCTATAGCATCAGGAATATCACCTGTTAAGCGAACAATATATTTACGTTCTTCTACTATCTGCTGCGGAATCTCAAGTATATTCGATATCTCTTGAATAACACGATTGATCTTTGTATCAAAGTTCTCGTGGTTGTTGATTACACGTAGATGAGGATGCTCTGACCAAGCTTGAATAACTTTCTTATCAACTTCACGTGCAAGCTCCAATCCTTCGGTACGCTCCGCATTGTTAGCCGTCGTATAGAATTGTTCTGCACCATCAGCAGCACTAACAAGGTGAAGTACCGCATCATATCTAGCACGTAACTTCTCCGAACAGGTTCCAACACCAGCCGTAATCTCATTCCACATTTCTGGTTTCATATAAGCAGAAATATCCATCGTTCCACGATCACAAACGATGATGGTTGGAGTAGTAATTGTTTCGGCTATCCGCGTAAACTTATCCTCCAAAGCAAGCTGCATTTCTAGTGTCGCCTTCTCTCCTTCATAAAAGAATGCGTGATTATCCGTAAGGTAATCCATACCTGCTTGGCTAAAGAGTGTTGGCACTTCAGGAATAATAAACACCTTGTAACCGAGACTGGAGAAATGCTCGATAATCTTGACAAGTGCTGTCGTTTTTCCGGCACAAGGTCCGCCGGTAAGTACTATTCGTTTCATAATAAACTAATAAATCCCTTCCACCCGGAAGTGAAAGGGACTATTATCTAACATTACTGCTTTACAGTGCAAAATGTCATTTGTTGAATTACTCAGCTGCTGGAGCTTCTTCTTCTGCAACAGGCGCCTCTGCAGGCTGCTCTACTGGAGCCTCCTCAACAGCAGGTGCTGGCTGGTTCTCTGCAACAACAGTTACAGGAATCTTAACCTCAACCTCCTTGTGGAAGTGTACAGTAGCCTCAGATGTGCCAACCTTCTTCATATCGCGCATTGTAACAATCTTACGATCGATTTCAATACCGCGCTTAGCGAGTTCCTCAACAACAGTAGCTGCGTTTACTGAACCGTAAGTTACGCCAGTAGCAGATACCTTAGTTGCAATAACAAGCTCTACACCATCCAACTGAGCTGCCTTCTTCTCTGCCTCAGCCTTAAGAGCTGCGAGCTTAGAAGCCTGCTGCTTCAAGTTCTCTGCCAACTGCTTCTTTGCAGAAGGAGAAGCGATGATACCCTTACCAGTTGGGATGAGATAGTTACGGCCATAGCCGTTCTTCACATTAACGATATCGTTCTTGTATCCAAGACCGATAATATCTTCTTTCAAAATAATTTCCATCTATTGACCTCCTTTTTACTTCATCAAATCGGTTACGTATGGAAGGAGCGCAATCTGGCGTGCACGCTTAACAGCTTGAGCCACACGACGCTGATACTTCAAAGAAGTACCTGTAATACGACGAGGAAGAATCTTACCCTGCTCATTGAGGAACTTCTTCAAGAACTCGCCATCCTTATAATCGATGTACTTAATACCGCTCTTCTTGAAACGGCAATACTTCTTCTTCTTTGTATCGATAGAAGGAGCGGTCAAATAACGGATTTCTGATTTCTGCTCTGCCATGATTTAAGCCTCCTTTTTAGCTGCCCATTTAGCACGACGCTTCTCAGCATAAGCTGCAGAATACTTGTCCTGCTTAACGGTAATGTAACGAATAACCTTCTCGTCACGACGGAAGCCGGTTTCGAGAGTGTTGATAACTGATGGTTCTGCGTTGAACTCTAACATTGCATAGAAGCCTGATGACTTCTTCTGAATGTTGTAAGCCAACTTCTTCAGACCCCAGATCTCTTCGTTCAAGATCTCAGCACCATTATCAGTGAGCAGTGTCTTGAATTTAGCGACCGTTTCCTTCATCTGTTCGTCAGATAAAACGGGAGTCAAAATGAAAACGGTTTCGTATTGATTCATACTACTTAAATATATAAAATGAATTAAAAAATGCACCTTGCATACGCAAATGCAGCGCAAAAGTACTACTTTCCATGCAATTGACCAAATAATTTTAGTACTTTTGCTCATCGTATAGCATAATTACAGGTTCATTATGAGAAGATATATCAAATATTTAGGTCTTATTGCCATCATCATTGGCATTCTCTTATTTGCAATCCACGTTATCATCAATTACCCAAAGAACACCTTATTATTTACTGGTTTGATATTGGTTCTTGGCGGAACGATTACCTTTATAAAAGGAAATCAAACAACCTTCTGACAAATCTCAAAGGTCAATTTTCAAAGCTCAAAGTTCAATAATAAGAGACGCAAAAAAGAGTTCGCGAAGAAAACAAAAATTGTTCGCGAACAAAATCAAAATTGTTCGCGAACAATTTCAAAAGAGTTCGCGAACT
>ERZ772807.1565-NODE-1565-length-12571-cov-11.221077_pt1 | contig 12571 bp, 12 predicted proteins | sample MGYA00511472_ERZ772807 | MGnify/ENA primary metagenome ERZ772807 (study PRJEB29015, sample SAMEA2737947) | human oral metagenome | biome: human oral; feature: human-associated habitat; material: dental | place: China | collected 2039 ...
GCTTGCCCGCTTCCTGCTCATTCTTCACTTCCGTGCGGTCTTCCAAGACCAGCACATAGTTGTCATTGCTGTTTGATTCCATTGCTTAATAATTTTAATGATGAATACTGTTATCAAGCAGCTAAGTTATAGTAACATTATTAATGAATTGAGAGTAGGAGAATTTGCGGGAACAATGAGGAAAAGTAATGAACATTCACCGTTTCATTTCCTTTGTTTCTTCAAAAATTAAGACATCGTAAAATTTGGAATCTGAATCTACAAATACATTGAAAAGTGTTTTTTATGTACATTCATTATTCTTCCACGAGTAAAAAAAGGCAAATACTACAATTTTATCGTGAAAACTTTTTGCATCTCGGTAAAAAGTTATATTTTTGCGTTAATGTTCAGATAAAATTATGGATTATTTAAAATTACCGTTAGACTTACCTGCCGCGTTGGGAGGACAAATGGAGCGATGTTCTTATGAAGAGTCCATCGCTCAACACATTATGATGCTGGTTGTTTCGCGGTATGGAGAAGTAGAGAGTAAAGACGATTATGGGTCTGTGATATGGAATTTGGAATACAATCAAACTGTTTTTAATCAGGATTGGGAGGAGAATGTAAGGAAATCATTGGAAATGACCATTGTTAAGTACGAACATCGATTGAAAAACATCGAAGTGCACGTTGAACTGACAGAAGTCGAGGAAGAGGTCAGAAATAAATATCCCAATGCGCGTCGTCGTGTAAGAATTGGTGTGAAGGGGGTGCTGATTTCGAATGACAAACCTTTTCATTTCAGCACTTATCTTTACATCAGCCCTCTTTCTCAATAATAAAAACATTCTGTTATGATAGACAAACGGCAACAAGATATAAAAGAGCGCATTTCACGCTATGCAATGGACATGTGGGGCATTTCCGATCTGACTCAGGTGGATCCCGTCATAGATCTTCTGTTAGACGTGTTTGCCTATAACAGTAACCGATTATACCAAGACATAGAATCGTCTGATTCTGCAATACTGCATCGGTTAGCTCGGCTACTTGTTCCTCATAAATGGTCTTTGCCTTTTCCTGCCCATGCCTTGATGACAGTCAATCCTGCTTCAAGTGAGGTGCACGCGCTTTCTATAGAAGATCGTTTTCAAACAAACAGAATGATTTTCAGCAAGGGATTGGTTCCGATTTCTTTCACACCGCTTGCTGCTTATCCATTGGTACAGGCACAGGTCAAATGTATTACCTTTGACGATAAGATGTACACCTATTTTGATGATGGGCGAAAAATGGTGTCAGTCCTTTCTAAAGATAAAGATGACGAGGATGAACATGTTATTTGGTTAGGAATCGCCATTTCCGAAGAAACCTTGTTAAGTACAGAAGCTTTAACGCTGTGCGTCTTACCAGAGGATGAACGATTAAGCCCCTTTATTAAAGATATAAAAGTTTACGACACGGATAATCATTCTATACATACACATACTCCGCATTTCTCTTTGTCTGATAAGGAAAAATGTCATTATTTTGATGATATCAATGATTATTACGCTGACAACTACATAACGATAGACTTAGCAGAACATCCTCACAGAGAAAGTTTATGCTGTACAGCAGTCCCAAGAGTTTGGAAAGATAATGAGACAGAAAAACAACAAGATAATCTCTGTTGGTTCAAACTTCAGTTCCCGAGTATACAGTTTGATGTGAATTTTGAGGAAATAAGATTTCTAATGAATACCTTTCCTGTTGTCAACAGAGCGTTGTTTTCTCAAAAACATGATTTTTCAAAAGAAGGGTCTATCATTTCTCTTCCGTGTAATGATGATACCCATTTTCTGCATATAGAAAGCTTACAAGATAGTAAAGGGAGAGATTACACGGATATAAGAAATCATTTTGAAGAATATCCCGTAGGAGCTTTCAGCATGTACTTCGGCAATCTTGAAAAGTTCGATTCAGATAATGCCCGGAGTCTTATTATCAGACTAATGCAGTTGTTACGAGAAGAAGGGAATGCCTTCTTTTCTCTTGACTCTGATGCTCTTGACGACCAATTAGGTGAACTCTATAAGAAGATAGAGGATATGGGTAAGAGTGCACACGATACCATTAAACAAGAAAATAAACCAAAGGTATTTCTACTGACCTATCCTGAGAAAGATGCGGAGAATGCTGAGCTGAAATATTGGGTTACAGATGGGGCTCTTGCTAACGGTTTGGATTCAAGGGCTCTTTTAACCCAAGAATCTAAGATTAAGTTTATGAATTCGGGGCTTTGTTTCCAAACAACTACCAAACAAGGTACTATTCATAAGAATGAGCAGGACTTAATTAATAGTCTGCGTTATGGATTGCTAAGTAGAAATCGCATTGTCACGCAAGAGGATGTGCGTAGTTATATTTTCTGTAAGCTGGGTAGTTCCATTAAAGATATAGATATACGTGACGGTGTTGCCATTTCTCCCGATGTGCGAAAGGGAATTGTGCGCACAACGGAGATAAGAATAAAGATGAAGCAAAGAAAAGAAAATGAACCGGATGATTTTTCTGCTACCGCACGTTTTCTTGAAAAAGAACTGACCAAACGCTCCATGAGCAAAATACCTTATAAAGTATCATTCGAATGAACGAACAAAATTATAGCACCAGTATTTTAGCAGCCATCAAGTTAGCAAAGGCAATGGCACGACAAGACAAACACCATTCCTACGGTGTTGCCTATCTTGCCACGGCAATGATGACAGAACAGACCGGTCTGCGGGAGATATTAACCTCCATGCAGAAAGATGTGGCGTATATCATGGACTGGTTCGACACCCATAAGGAAATGTATATCTCAGCCGGCAATGACGCTTCGGATATCGTAGCCGACGGAGAGGTAAAACTTGTGCTGGACGAGGCAGAACGTTCCAAAATAAAGTTGGGAACCGATGCTGTAGATGCTTTATGTGTGTTCACGGCTATCGTAAGAGATGGTGTTGTATATTCACATCAGCAGATTGAAGGACTTGGAGTCTCGGAAGAAGAAATCTTGGACTACTTCAATGCGGGCGCATCCTCCTTCGTCAACGGAACTGAACAAGAACTACCCTCGTCCATGCAATATGCTTCTGACCTGAAGAGACCGGACGTGTTGGAAGAGGGAAAGACGGTTATTGGGCGTAGCAAAGAGGTGAGACTTATCCTCGAAAACTTAGAACGGGCCGAAAACAAGGCTGTTCTGCTAGTGGGTGCACCCGGTATCGGAAAGACAGCCATCGTGAAGGCGTTGGCGTATGAGGTGGCTTCCAATAAAGATGAGTTGATAAATCAGACATCACTCGTCGATTTGAATACGCCAAAGGCCTTGGCACAGACTTCTTCCGAAGCCGAGGTAGGGCAAAAGATAACTGCCTTATTGCAGAAACTCAATCCATCTAAGACGAAGACAGTCTTGGTTATTGATGATTTGCAGATGCTTTTGGAAAATGGTAACACTTCCAACGCCACTTCTCTTATTAATATTCTTGATGCACAGATCAGCGATGGAGCGGTAACGCTACTGATGCTTTTATCAACAGATGCTTATAGGAAGCACATCGAAAAGCATCCGATTGTCAATCGGTTGAACGTCATCAATGTAGAACCATTAGAGCCTAATATTCTAAAAAGTGCGCTCTTGGGGCATAAAACACTTTTACAGGCACATTACAGTTTGACAGTTACTGAAGAAGCCATCGATAGTGCTTGCAGCTTGGCTAATCGATATTATAAAGAGAAAAGCCAGCCTGCATCCACATTAGACTTACTTGATAGTACGGCAGCTTCCGTGAGATTGAGCAATAAGAATGCTAAAGAGATCATCGCTCAATTGACCGAAACTTACAATAAGCATTGCAAGCAGGCCATAGAAGACGTAAAAGACCGCGACTTGTATCTGCTTTATCATACGATTTTTAGCAAAATCAGTGTGGTACTCCTTTCTAAAATCGCAGATAATTTTATCCTTAGTGATGAAGATACAACCCAACAGAAGTTAGAGAAAATAGGGCTGATATTGAAAGAGCTTGCAGAAATTTCCTCTCAGGGCATACAAGCCGTTTCTCCGCTTGAAGTGGAAGCGGTTGTCGCCGGTGATACAGGGATACCCATTGGTAAGATACAGGCACAGGAAAAAGACCGTCTGTTGGGAATTGAAACAAAACTACGCGAACGGGTTAAAGGGCAAAATAAGGCTATAACCACCCTTTCGGATGCCATTATTGAATCACGTAGTGGACTGAGTGACCCGAAGAAGCCTATTGGGTCTTTCTTCTTTCTCGGGCCGACAGGAACAGGTAAGACTGAACTGACCAAATCACTTGCCGAACTCCTCTTTGATGACGATTCTGCCATGATTCGTTTCGACATGTCTGAATTTAAGGAAGAGCATTCTGCTGCACTCCTTTACGGTGCCCCTCCGGGTTATGTTGGTTATGAGGAAGGTGGATTGCTGGTTACGAAAATCAGGCAGAAACCATATTCTGTGGTATTGTTCGATGAGATAGAGAAAGCACACAGCAGTGTCTATGATGTGTTTCTCCAGATGATGGACGAGGGAAAAATACATGACAAGCTGGGGCGTGAAGGGGACTTTTCAAATTCCATCATTATCTTCACCTCAAACATCGGCAGCCAATGGATTGCCCAACAAATACAGGAAGGGCATCAGCCGAAGTCCAATGAACTCATAGAAGTGATGTCGAAATATTTCCGACCGGAATTTCTCGGACGTCTGACAGAGATTGTTCCTTTCTCACCGATTACGGAATCTGTGGCACAAGAAATATTTATGCTCCAGTTCTCACGCCTCCAAAAACAGTTGCTTGACCAAAAGAACATTCAGGTAGACTTGGCACCCGAAACAATTTCTTATCTGACGGAAAAAGGCTTTTCACCACAGTATGGTGCACGCCCCATAGCCGGTGTAATCAGAACCTATCTGAAAAAGACCATCTCGAAACTGATTGTTTCCGAAGCGATCAAACAGGGTGATCGAGTACTTGTTGCCTATAAGGAAGGGAATTTGCAATGGGAACAGGTATGAATATCAACGAAAGAGTAGCTGTCGACGAATTCTCGAAAAGCGAGGCGGGAAAACTCCTTGCCGAAGTCTTTTTTAGAGAACTTCAATTTATCTCCAAAGAGACGCTCTTAGATAAACTTGTCGTCCATAATCATGGGATGAACAGTCGTGTTCTATCACAGGATGTTCTTGAGGTTCAAATAGAAGACCTACCGGGGACAATGAAGGAACAGGTTGTTCTTCATCTTGCCCGTAACGGCATCTACCATCAACTTCCGGAATTTCTTTTCCATCCTATCTCGTTGAGTTCACCGGGTATGACCAACAACGAAATTGTGGCAGCCATGCGTGCCAACCGGAAGAAAGAAGAAAAAACCGTCAAGTTCTTTCAACCTTTTGACACCGCGTTCTTCAAGGATGGTGTCAGCATTTTCAAACGCAGTTTGAACCTTTTTGACAGTCCTTACACCAATCGTGTCTTACAGAATGTCTCTTCCCTTTTCTATCCAAAGACAACGCCTTTGACACAAGGCGAGAAATACAGGCTCTTTTTATTCCTTTGTCAGTCAGAGGGATTGAAAGAAGATTTGCCTGCATTAGAGAATGTTCTTTATACGGTATTGTGTATGCACGTTTCCTTGAAATATACGTCTCACTACGTCAATGAGCCTCCGTATGAAATGTTAGGAACTTGTCGGTTGGGCTTAGATTCGGGACTCTCAGGCTCATTTTCCTGTGAGTTGGATGATATAGAAGCCAAACTTTGTTTTGAAAAGAGCATAGAGAGTGAAAAAGTCCTCAAAGAGAAGATGGAAGCCGTAAGATTTATTTTATCCTTCTTTATCGTGTCTGCTAGACATATTGACATCATTTATACCGTCAAATCAAATACAGAGTTTGTATTAGGGACGAACTTCTTAGGTTACGACACGAATTTGTAAAAAGAAATCAGCATAATGAAACCATTAATCCTGTTCTTCTTAAAATATTTATTGGCACCTTTGCTTGCAATGCTGTTGCTTTTCATCACAAGTGCTTTGAAGTCGGTCAGACAGAAGCTCAGCATGAAAAAAGTTATCGTATTTTCATTGCTTACCGGGCTTTGCTTGGGATTACCTTCCCTTTTCGGATTATTGAGAAACGAATTCGTATGGGGCGGATTAGTTCTGACAGTTATTTCCTATCTTTTGCTTGGTATTCTTTTTCTTATTGCATTGAAAGCAGTGATGAAGGAAGGAACAACAGAACCCAATGGAGCAATCAGTATTCTGCTTATCTTCATATCTTCCATTGTCGGTATGTGGATTTATTATCTTGTATTCGATTGGGTCAGTGGAGGACTACCCTATACAGCTTGGGCAATGACTACTGTATGGTGGTTCATGATTCCCTATTTTGTTTATCGGAGTTTCGATAAGTTCCGTAACATTCAACCACCTGTCTATGCTTTATGGAAAAGCAACGAAAGTGGGTTTAACCGCAACTATTGGGACACATTCGACAATTTTAGATCAAAAGTTGTCAAGGTGAGAATCAAAAGAAGAAAAGGAGATATCGGCTATGCCATGCTGACCGTCCGCCTTTCCGATGGTATTCCATTGGGCGACTGGTTCGATTGGTTAGTAGAAGATCAAAACAAGCGCTTCCCACAGGCAAAGATTGATACGCAGATGGATAATCCTGAAAGCGGCTGGATTTTCTATACGAGCAAATGGTTCAAATACCCGCTTTTCATTCGTATGCTCGATCCGCGTTTACCGGCAGTAGAGAATCATATTGAGAAAAATCAGATTATTTATATAAAACGTGTAATAAGTATAAACCATATACAGCATGAAGAAGATTGAACACCTGCCCGTCAACTGGGTCAATGGACTCAAACTGAATAACGGACATTTTTTTGAGACTTATTATAACATGGTGGATACTGTAAGACAAAATCGTGAAGAAAGTCTTACATCCTATAGCTATGGGTTTGGAGAGAATTTAACGGAAACAAAAAATCCCATTGAAATGGAGATGAAAGGAGATACCATTGAGACATTCTCTATCCGCTTAAAATCCTGCAATGCCATTACCCGCAGCGGACTGTCGATTATCTATGATCCAACTCTTTATGGGGATTATGTCCCGACGGTGAAAGTCAAGGAAGTTGATGCGGATTTAAAGAAAGACCAAATTTTTTATATTGTTCTTTCTGTCAATCCATACAAACTGCTCCCAGTGGGTATGCCTGATCCGGAGGTTACTCCCTTGCATCATCCGTATGCCCTTCCTGAAATAAACTTACAATTGATGACAGAAGCACAGGTAAACCGGGACTTTATGGAATATAATTGTATCATTGCAGGAAAATGTATTGCAGAGGGAGGCTTGTTCAAAATAGACGAACAATACATCCCACCTGTACAGAGAATCTGTCACGATGAACGTTTGTTGTCTTTTCTCGATATTTTTCAGAAGCATGTCAAGGTTATTTACGATTATACCCTGTCCATCTATCGGAAGAATGTAACGGATGCGCGTAGAGACAAATTAGTAGAAAATACTTTTGCACTTTGCAATGCCGTTCAAGACTTTTATGACATGAGTGTTTTTGATTTGGAACGCCTTTCTGCAGAGCAGCCACCCATACATTTGGTGTACTTGGCAAACCGACTCGCCAACAAGTTGCTGACGACCCTACGCATCATGCCGGAAAAAGAATCCGAATATCTGCTTCAGTATTTCAACGAATGGACGAATATCAGTCCCGCTGAAGTCCAACAGACATTAGGAGAGGTAGAAGGTATCGAATATAAACATACGGATATTCGTCCGATATTAAAATCTATCATTAGTTTTATGAAACTGTTGGAAAAGCTGTTCAAGAAGATGAGTGAGTTAGAATATGTCGGACTGATGAGAGAGAATATTATCCTCAGTGAGGACAGTGACGGGAACACTTCCGAAAGTGATAAAAAATCGTGGAAGGTTTGGGAATAACATAGACGCTTGACAATGAACGAAAAGAATAAAAAGGAGCGTAAGGAGGCCAAGACTGCATTTTTGATGCAGTTTTCGTTTACTCTATTGCTATTTTTTCTTATTGGAATTTGTACACTGACGACTGCCCGTAAAGGTATCAGTATGCTTGAAGAAAAGAAAGCCTTGTATGACGATATTTTCAGAAAACAGGCAAACTATAACTTTCGCTTGGATGAGATGTACAGAAACCTGAACAGTCTGACGACCAAGGAGAGAAGTGGCAATGAACATCGGCAATTACAGCAGATTATCACCCAAGAACGTGACAAAATGCTCGACGAGATAAATATGTCGGATGCAGACAGCATCAATTATGCACTTTATAAGTCCATTCTTGGGCAAATCCGTACCACACAAGAAACAATAGATCGCTACGACCGTGAGGCACGCAGACGCGAATATAACCTCGGGCAATTACAGAAGGGACGGCGAAGACTCAGATAAAAGCTAATCAAAATAATATTCATATTTAGACAGAAAGTGTAGGATATGACAAAAGACGAAAATATATGGACGGGGATAAAATTTATTCTCTTGCTGTGTTTTTCAGTGACGCTGATGTATATTCTTCTTTGCAAATACATCATTCACATTCCCGATTCTCAGACAGAAGTTCTTGTCAATGAGATAGACGAATCTGAGGCTATCCTTTGCGACCAGCAAAAGATGACTCAGCAATTCGATATCATCAAGGCAGACATTGACTCATTGAACTTTGAGATTCAGCAAGAACAACGTACAGGTGAAATCAAAGCAAGGATTTCTCAGCTACAGGATGGCTACAAGAAGCATGACCAGCAGCCGAGATATTTATATGGTGTTCAGGCATACAAGTTTCTACAAGGATATTTCGACATACGCGAGAACCTTGGTTACACCCTCAGTGACAATAAACTCATAGAACAAGATTTGGAAAAGATAAAAGCAAATATATAAACATGATTTGTTATGAATGAAAGACAGAAAATTCTGTTGGCAATCGTTTCGTTCCTTGCTATTGCCGGCTTAGTGGTTCTTTTGTTGCTCCCGTCGAGAACCGTGTCCAAGAGTATGGATTTCTACATCCACGACTCGAATGGAAACAATCAGCTGGAAGTTAATGAGATGATTCAATTCATCGTCAATGACTCCAGCGACTTGGAAGGGAAAACCGTACTTTGGAAGATGGGCAATGGTGACAGTATCGTTGGACATCCCAATATCCGGTACAAATACTCAAAGGCGGGGAAATATCTTGTCACACTTCAGATAGATGGCAAGCGCATAATTGAGAGACCTATACAGGTCATTGCGGTGAAAGAAAAAGTTGAAGTGGACTCTATTCCTAAAATCAATGGTGTTTCCCAAGGCTATGAAGGCGAAGACCTCGTCTTTTCTGCTGAAGGACATGGGGTGGATACATGGTACTGGGAATTTGGGGAAAGCGGAACCGTCGATGCTTTCGACCGTCAGGTAGTATATAAATACGATAAGCCGGGAAAATACATTATCAGGCTGAAAACGAACATAACGGTCAAACCTGTGGAACATGAAATTACCATTCTGCCAAAGGTCGAAGACATCATGGAACAGGCGCAGGTAGATACGCTCGCACTGATTCAAAACGACATCAAACGACATTTGCAGGCAATTGCCAATGCGAAGGTGTCAGATAGGTCGGCCTATTACACCAATATGAATTACATCAAGAATACCTATTTTTACTATGATGCCGATCAGGTAATGGTGGAAGTCAACGGCAACCGGTTCAATGTCTTTCCCGACTACTGTCAGAGTCTGCATTTCTTGGAGAGTAATCGCAACAAGCGGATATTTATAGAAGATATCAAGATTGATGACAAGGATCGTATCACTAAAATACAAGTAACTCAAAAATACATCGGAAAATGAAACTATCTATACATTATATATCTTGCAAGAGTATGAAAAGGTTTATCCCAACTCTTCTTTTCCTGCTTTCTTTGAATAATAGCGCTTATGGACAAGTGACAAAATATGAGCGGCTAAACAGTATTGGTCGGCGTACATTTAATTTTGTCCCCAATGCACAGAAAATTCCAACTGTCCGGAAAAATAAGGATTTACTTGTAGTCTATTCCGACAGGGAGGGTAATAAGGCATACTCCAATCATTTTGCACAGAGAGTTTTGAGTGAGCAGAAAATAGGTAGTCCATATTATGTAACGGATGAAAAGAATGGCTTTTATAAGGTGGTAACTGCCTCGCAATCTATCGTGGGGAAACCCAAAGGCTTTCTGAGCGTTTTTTATGGCAGTAAGCATCACCTCAAAGATGCGGCAAGTGCCCCGTTCGTCGGATGGATACCCAAAGACCGTTTACTGGCTTTCGGACATGCTTTTGTCTCCCCTTCTAATCATGCGCCTGTTAAGTTCCGTGTTGGCGCAGCTTCTACCGGTAGACTTTTCAGTCTGCATCCCTATTGTAAGGCCGATAGTGTATTGGTATTCAAGGATCCGTTCTTTGGTGAGAAAACTGTGCAGAGTATCGGTTGGGGGCAAATTGTCTATGCGTATAAATATGATGAAAGTAAGCAGGCTGTCCTCATTTCCGACAAACCCATGCTCAATGATCCTGCACGAAAGGTTTTGGGATGGGTCCCGAGTGACATGATTGCTGAAGTTGGACAGAATGATGCCTATATACTGAATGAAGAACAGATAAACGGACAACCTCTGCAATCCGACGTTCTTTTCTTATTCAACGGAAATAAGGATAGTCTGGAAAACAGAATCAATCTACCGTTGGCAGTTTGGGATACCGACCGTAGCCGCATCATCAACATCAAGGGAGGGGATTTCCCTGTATCCGAAATCAGACGAATGTATAATGGCAGCAAGAATCTCAATATCCATTTGCTGTTCTTCGAGAAAGATAAGGCGGAGGTTAAGGCTTTGGCAAGCACACTACAAAGCATTGCTATGAAAATCCCACAAACATTCCGGGTAGGATTCTCTATGACTTCCATTTCCGATAATGGCAATCGGCATCTTAAATGTACATCAGACTATGGCCAATGGCTTTCTTTTTTAGAGAAAACAACCTTCGGTCATGCTGGGGCTGTCACTTCATCGGCAGGCTTCCAAGCCGCCGTCAATACAATTTTCAATGAAACTCCGTATGTGAAATTCGAGAATGATGTTTTCATTGTCTTAGGAACGGATGAAGTTCCTGCTTTTACGCCGGCTATCAAAACCAAATTAGCAGCACGCTCTGCCTGCCTGCTATTTGTGCAGATGTACAATAAGGATAATACTGCCCATCAAAACTTTATTCTCCAATCCAAGGAGTTGCTTGATGACAACATCGCCGGGTATATGGGCTTCATTACAAGGTATATTGCCGATCCGAAATGGGATAAGCCCAGTTTATTCAAGGATTTGAGCACTGACGAAGAAAATGTCTATCTGTTGGATGTGCCACAAAACAGCATTGCTACCGGCGGATTGGTTTTCCCGAAAATCAATGGAAGACTCTCCAATCCCGGTTTCTCAAACATTTTGGATACGCTATTTGTACAGATTGCAACCAAAGACAGAGAGCTTCTCACCTCACTCACTGAATGCAGGAATAAGTTAGGTGTGCAGCGGGCTGTACCGACGGCGTATGTAACCAATTTATGCAAGGCTTCTGCCTTGTCTGTTGCTGACCTCGACAGAAGCAGCGTCAGTGAAACGATTTATGCAGATATGGTACTTAACGACTCGACGCAGTCCGGAACCGTCAGAGGTTATCTTTTGGATGGGAACGAAATCAAGGCTCTATTCGATGGCTGGCGAGACCTTATGCCTTATTTTTCTTCTGGCGTAGGAAAGAAAGAAATCAAGATGTTGCGGAAACTCTACCATCGGCAACGTGGCAACATCAATGGTACATATCGTAGAAAAGTGCTCTCTAATCAGTCGCCTATTTCAGATTTGTTTTACTATAAGACAGGTATCCCTGCAACTGAAGAATTAAGTAAGGTAGTTAGGATAAAAGATTTGACATGGAAGAAATGTGAGACAAACCATTGGAATACCTGTTATCCGCAAATGTATGAACGGCTGGTACGCTTGGAGAATCTTTTTAAGTCCGGCAAACTGAGAACGATAAAAATTGCAGGCACAACCTATTATTTCATTCCAAAGCAGGAAATGCTTTAATTTCTCATCGGGCATTGAATTTTAATAGCAATGGCATTCTCTTATATAGCGAAGAATGCCATTGCTTTCTTGTTAGAAAGATGTAAATTAGGCTCTCTGCACTTATCTACCCTATGATGCCTTAATTTGTTGCAAGATATATCATATTACACACAAAAACAGCGCATATTATGGTAAAATTTGATGTATATTATATCACGATTTGGTATATACTTATAAGTAGAATAGAACGCCTCTCTTACCTGATTGACTATACGAGACCTCTGCAAAAGTCTTTTTACACCCAAAAGCTACTATTGATAATCAATGAGTTATATTGATGATTTCGCTATCTATATGAGGTTTC
>ERZ772807.1567-NODE-1567-length-12566-cov-10.443769_pt1 | contig 12566 bp, 6 predicted proteins | sample MGYA00511472_ERZ772807 | MGnify/ENA primary metagenome ERZ772807 (study PRJEB29015, sample SAMEA2737947) | human oral metagenome | biome: human oral; feature: human-associated habitat; material: dental | place: China | collected 2039 ...
CTACGACATCGCCATCAAGGAGAAATATCGCTTCTGCGCCTATGGCGACGCGATGCTTATCCTGTAAATAGAGGGTAGAGGGTAGAGGGTAGAGGGTAGAGGGTAGAGGGTAGAAGCAAAACGAAAGAGAGCGTAAAGCATAAATACTCGACCATCCGACTCCACCCCCTATCCTCTACCCTTTAATCTCTACTCTCTACCCTCTAATCTCTACCCTCTAATCTCTACCCTCTACTCTCTACCCTCTACTCTCCACCCTCTACCCTCCACCCTCTACCCTCTACCCTCTAATCTCTACCCTCTAATCTCTACCCTCTATTAACATGTCTGACGTCTACCTCAGCCTCGGTTCCAACCTGGGCGACCGACACCGACTGATCACATCGGCGATCGCGCTACTGGCCGAACGGGCTGGCAGGACGGTCGCCGTGTCACGTTGCTATGAGACCGCGCCGTGGGGTTTCCAATCGGCGCACCCCTTCCTCAACGTCGCCCTCAGCCTCCGCACCGACCTCGCCCCCCTACCCTTGCTCGACCTGACGCAACAGATTGAGCGCGAGCTGGGCCGCACCGTCAAATCCTCGCCCGGGGGCACCTACGCCGATCGTCCGATCGACATCGACCTCATCTTCTATGCCGACACCTGTCTCGACACGCCCCGCCTAACCCTGCCCCACCCACTGATGCACCTGCGACGCTTCGTCCTCGAGCCGCTCGCAGAGATCGCCCCCACGATCGTCCACCCCACGCTCGGTCGCACAGTCAGCGAACTGCTGGAGCAGTGCCCGGAGTAATCCCCTGAGGGGGGCGTAAACCTCCGTTCACCCCTTGCGCAGGCCGGCGCAGTGTGTGATACGAGTGTGCAACACCTGCGCAGTCCTTTCACAGTGTGCGGCGTGACTATGCAACACCTGCGCAGCCCTTCCACAGTGTGCGAAATGACTATGCAACACCTGCGCAGCCCTTCCACAGTGTGCGAAATGACCATGCAACACCTGCACAGCCCTTTCACAGTGTGCGAAATGACCATGCAACACCTGCACAGCATCGTCGCAGTGTGCGGCGTAACTATGCAACACTTGCTCGACCTTTTCACAGGGTGTGAAACGACCTTACATCCCTTGCACACCCTTTTCACAGGGTGCAGCGTGACCATGCAACACTTGCAGGGAGTCTTGCAAGCATTCTCCCCCAAGCGATGGCGGCGTGAGGTACGCTATGGTGCACCCTGAAAAGCACCGTATGAGCAAAGGCCCTTTCTGACTGCGCACCGACGAGGCCTTACCTTTGCGGCCATGATGAGAAAACTACGCAACATCCTGCTCACACTGCTGCTGCTCGCCATCGTGGCGCTCACCGCAGGCAGCTTCTTCTTGCTCAACCATGCCCTCCGACCGGCCGACAATAAGGGGCGCGACACGGAGGGATCGTACGCCTACATGTTTCAGACTTACCCCTTCCTGCGGCCTTGGGTGGACAGCCTCCGCCGTGCGAGTGCCCTGCGCGATACGTTCATCATCGCCGACGATGGCGTCCGTCTGCATGCCCTCTACGCTCGCGCCACACGGCCTACGCGCCGATCGGCCGTCATCGTCCACGGCTACAAGGATTGCGCTGTGCGTATGCTCATGATCGGCTATCTCTATCACCACGACCTGGGCTTCAACATCCTCCTGCCCGACCTCTACGGCGCCGGTCAAAGCGGTGGCGATTACATCCGTATGGGTTGGCCCGACCGTTACGACGTGATCCGTTGGACGAGCGTTGCCGACGAGCTCTTCGGCCCCGAGGCCACGATCGCCGTGCACGGCATATCGATGGGCGCAGCCACGACGATGATGGTGGCCGGCGAAAAGCAGCGAGCTGACGTGCGATGCTTCGTCGAAGACTGTGGCTACACCAGCGTCTGGGACGAGTTTGCCAAGGAGCTACGCGCGCAGTACGGCCTGCCCGAGATGCCCCTGCTCTACACCACCAGTATGCTCTGCCGAGCGCGTTACGGGTGGGACTTCCTGCAGGCCTCGTCGCTGGCGCAAGTGGCCGCTTCGGAGCTGCCCATCTTCTTTATCCACGGCGGGGCGGACGACTATGTGCCCACCGAAATGGTTCACCCCCTCTACGAAGCCAAACGCCGCGGCGGCCGCGAGCTCTGGATCGCCCCCGGGTCAGCCCACGCCTTCTCCTATCACGATCACCGCGCCGAATACACCGCCCGCGTCCGCGCCTTCGTCCGGCGGTATATGTGATGTGTGAGCCAGATTCCCGCTATACTTTTTTAATCCTTTAGCCGTTATGAGGGGACACGTAACCAATCTCTTGAGAGGGCTTCACAGCCTAAACAGAAGCAACCGTACACCTCTCAAATACGTTTACATGTAAATGATATATCGCTCGATTATGAATACGACTCTCACGAAATCCGCTGCGTCTATTCGGATCAACACCGGGGTTTTGAAGCAGCTGAAAGAAGAAGCCAAGAAAGAAGACAAGAGCCTAAGCAGCTACTTGGAGGCCTTGCTTTACGAGATGGGATACAGGCCCTATAACGAAGAGACCGTGCAAGCCTGTCGGGAAGCCAGAGAGGGTAAAATAGCCGGCGTCGTTGATACAACCAGTCGAGAGACAATCGAAGCCTCGCTGTTCGGAGATGAAGAAGCGGAAGATTGAATACACTGTGAGGTTCAAGAGAGACCTCAAGAAGTTTCGCCACATGCCGGAGAAGCAAGCCAAGATCACGAAGGCGATCCAAATACTGGCAGAAGGACTCCCGATTCCTTTATCCATGCGGCCTCATAAACTCATCGGTGACTATGCCGGATACATGGAGCTCCACATCGAAGGCGATCTTCTTTTGATCTGGATAGAACTTAACGCGAACAACGAAGAGATCATCCGGCTCTCTCGCATAGGATCCCATTCCGAACTGTTTGGGACATAGAATCAGCCCCCCCTACAAGAACCACCCATAGACAATATGATCGAATACATCAAAGGAGAAATCGTAGAACTGCAACCCGCACTGATGATCATGGAGTGCGGCGGCGTGGGCTACGAACTCAATATCTCACTGACCACCTACAGCACCTTCGACGGTCTCCGCGAGGGCAAGATCTACGTCCACGAAGTGATCCGTGAGGACGCCCACCTGCTTTACGGCTTTGCCAGCCGCGAAGAGCGCGAGCTCTTCCTGCTGCTCACATCCGTCTCCGGCGTCGGGCCGAACACCGCGCGCATGATCCTCTCGTCCTTCAAGCCCTCGGATCTGATCGACATCATCGCTTCTGGCGACGACGCCACACTGACCACCGTCAAAGGCATCGGTAACAAGACGGCCCAGCGCATCGTTGTCGACCTCAAGAGTAAGGTGCGCCCCGTGGCAGGACTCGACGAACGGCGTGCTGCAGCCTCGCGAGGGTCACAGACAGACACGTCCGAAGAGGCCGTGGCGGCGCTCGTCATGCTGGGTTTCCAGAAAAACGCCTCGCAAAAAGCCGTCGAGAAACTCCTCAAGGAGGATCCCAACATGCCCGTCGAACAGATCGTACGCAGCGCCCTGAAAGTGCTCTGATCGCCTTGACGCATCGTTTCCCGTCACTATTCCCCATCCGTATGAAAACAGGTTGCCCCTATCGTTCCACCCTTCTCCTTGCACTCTTCTTCGCCATACTCTGGTTCGGAGGGCGCGCCGCAGCGCAGGCTCCGGCTGACTCCGCGCGCAAGGACTCCGTCACCCCGACCATCGCTACGCTGGGCAAGCCACGCTTCCCCGTGGCACGCACCGCTCCCCTCTTCTACCGCGACCTGACACAGCCCCTGCCTGCCGACCTCCACAACCCGGACAATCTGCAAACCACCGTTGAGTACGACATCCTCACAAACCGGTATATCGTCCGTACACGCGTGGGCGACATGGAGCTCGGCACACCCATCACCATGACTCCCGAGCAATACCAGCAGTACAGCATGCAACAGTCGATGAAGGCCTATTATCGCCAGAGAAACGACGAGAACTTCCGACAGGCAAGCGGCGAAAAGCTGAACTTGATGGACATGCGCTTCAACATCGGTGCCGCCGATCGGGTGTTTGGCCCCGGAGGCATACGCGTCAAGTCGCAGGGGACGGCGGAGATGAAGGTGGGCATGAAGTCCAGTGGCACGAAGAACCCCACCTTACCCGAACGATCGCGCAACCATACCTTCTTCAACTTCGACAACAATGTCCAGCTCAACATGCAGGCCTCCGTCGGCACGAAGGTCAATTTCGGGCTGAACTACAACACCCAATCCTCGTTCGAGTTCGACGCTTCACGCTTGAATCTGGCCTACACGGGCGACGAGGATGAGATCATCAAGAACATCGAGGCCGGTAACGTGAGCCTGAACACGGGCAACTCGCTCATTCGTGGTGGGGCGGCCCTGTTCGGCATTAAGACGGAGCTACAGTTTGGCAAACTGCGCGTCAACGCCCTCTTGGCCCAACAGAACTCCGAGTCGCGTACCATCACCTCGCAGGGGGGCGTACAGACGACGGACTTCGAGATCAACATCGACAACTATGACGAAAACCGCCACTTCTTCCTGGGTCATTTCTTCCGTGACCGCTACGACGAGGCCATGGCCAAGTTGCCCCTCGTGGCGTCGAGTGCCAAGATCACCAAGATAGAGGTATGGGTGACCAACCGCCGTGGCAATTACAATGAGGCGCGAGACATTGTCGCCTTCTCCGACCTCGGTGAGAACGTCCATATCGGTAACACGGCCGAGGTGCAGGCTTCGGGTACGGTGCGGATGACCCACAACGAGGCCAACACGCTCTACTCCCGCGTCAACGCCTTGACCGATGCGCGCAGCATTGACCGCGTCAACGGGGCACTGAGCTTCTTGGAGGACGGGCGCGACTATGAGAAGATCGGTAGCGCACGCCTACTCAGCCCCTCCGAATATTCGCTTAACGAGGCCTTAGGGTATATCTCCCTCTCGACCGCCTTGCAACCGGACGAGAGTTTAGCGGTGGCCTTTGAGTACACCTATGGCGGGCAGACGTTTAAGGTGGGAGAAATCTCGACCGACAATACGAATAACACCAGTGGATGCCTCTTCGTCAAGCTGATCAAGGGTATCAATGAGGCTCCGGGCATGCCATTCTGGGATCTGATGATGAAGAATGTCTACTCCCTCGAGGCATTCTCCGTGCAGAAGGACCGCTTCAAACTAGACATTGTCTACCAGAGCGACACGGTCGGCACTTACGTCTACAGCATCCAAGAGGGAAATATCGCCGGGCGGACCTTGCTGCAGGTGATGAACCTCGACCGCCTCGACGTCAACAATGAGCCCTATCCGAACGGTTCGTTCGACTTCGTGGAGGGCTACACCATCCAACCCGCCAACGGACGCATATTCTTCCCCGTCGTGGAGCCCTTTGGACGGCACCTCCGGAAGGCCATCGGTAACAACGCCATTGCCGATCGGTACGTGTTTCAGGAACTCTATGACTCCACCAAGACCGTCGCCCAACAGATTGCAGAGAAGAACAAGTTCAAGCTACGTGGCAAGTACCGTGCGTCATCGGCATCGGACATCAACCTGGGTTCGACCAACGTGGCCCGAGGATCTGTTGTCGTCACTGCCGGGGGCGTTCGACTGACCGAGAATGTGGACTACGTCGTGGACTACGCTTCCGGTATCGTCAGTATCATCAACGAGAGCGTGCTGGCCAATCGCAGTTCCATCAGTGTATCGTTAGAGAACCAGTCCGTCTACAGCATGCAACGCAAAACGATGATGGGCCTCGACCTGAACTATGAGTTCTCGAAGCACTTTTCAGCCGGAGCCACCGTGATGCACCTCTCCGAAATGCCCCTCACCACAAAAACCGCCATGGGCGAGGAGTCGATCAACAACACCCTTTGGGGGGCCAATCTGGCCTACAAGGGAGAAAGTCAGTGGTTGACGAACGTAGTGGACAAGCTCCCGCTCTTGAACCTCACCCAGCCCAGCCAGATCTCCCTCAATGCGGAGTTCGCTCACCTCATCGCCGGACACTACCAGAACGAGAACACGGGTCGCTATTCCTACCTCGACGACTTTGAGTCCACCCGAAACAGCATCGACCTACTGAACCCCTACCTCTGGTCGCTGGCCAGCACACCTTACGATAACGGCGCCGCAGCGAAGTTCCCCGAGGCCTCACTCGTCAATAATGTCGAGTATGGCAAGAACCGCGCGCTCTTTGCTTGGTATTACATCGACGGACTCTTTACTCGCCGCAACTCGAGCCTCCGGCCGAAGTATCTTACGGACAAGGACATCTCGAACCACTATGTCCGTCCGATCGAGTATTCCGAGATCTATCCCAACAAGGATTTGGCATACAACGAGACCAACATGCTTAACACCCTCAACCTGGCCTATTACCCGACCGAGCGAGGCCCCTACAACCTGGACGTAGATGGCATGAACGCCGATGGCACCTTAGCGAATCCGCAGCGCCGTTGGGGTGGCATGATGCGACGACTGGACCAGACGGACTTCGAGGCTTCCAATATTGAGTACGTCGAGTTTTGGATGATGGATCCCTTCATCTATAACCGGGAGACAACCAAGGGGGGCGACCTCTACTTACATCTCGGCGACGTATCGGAAGACATACTGAGGGACGGCAAGAAGTTCTTCGAGAACGGTCTGCCCGTCAACGGCAACCTGAGCCAGGTTGACACGAACGTCTGGGGTCGGATACCCCGACAGCAGAGCACTGTCTATGCCTTTGACAACACCACCGGTGCGCGTCGTGTGCAGGACGTGGGCCTCAACGGTCTCTCCTCTACCGAGGAGCGCGCCTTCCCCACGTATAAGAATTATGTGGAACGGCTGCGCGCCAAGGTCTCGGCCGACACATGGATGCGATGGGAGCACGACCCCTTCTCACCCGTCAATGACCCTGCGGGCGACGACTACCATTACTTCCGCGGTTCGGATTACGACCGTGATCAGGTAGATATCCTCACCCGATACAAGCATTACAACGGTACGGAGGGCAACTCCACCGCCTCGGAAGATTCTCCGGAGAGTTACGACATCTCATCCAAGACCAACCCCGATGTGGAAGACATCAACGGAGACAACACCATGAGCGACTTGGAGCGCTATTATGAGTATCGTGTCTCGATCCGCCCTAAGGACATGGTCGTGGGGCAGAACCATATCGTGAACGAGCGACGCGTCCGCGTTCGCCTGCCCAATGGCGACACGACGTCCGTCACCTGGTACCAGTTCAAGGTACCGGTCAAGGAGTACCTCCGCCGCGTGGGCACCATTCAGGGGTACAAGAGTATCCGCTTCATGCGCCTTTACATGACTGACTTTTACGAGACCACCATCCTACGTCTGGGCACCTTCGACCTCGTTCGCGGTGACTGGCGCACCTACCTCCAGAGCCTGGCACCTATCGGCGCGCCCCCGTCAGTGAACGGCACCCTCGACGTTACTTCCGTCAACATAGAGGAGAATGGCGACCGCGAGCCGGTCAACTATATCCTGCCCCCGGGTGTCACCCGAATGACCGACCCCAGCCAGCCGCAGATCAGGCAGCAAAACGAGCAGGCCCTCTCGCTGAAGGTCACCAATCTGGCCTCGCAAGACGCACGCGCCATCTACAAGAGTACCAAATACGACATGCGTCGCTACAAGCGCCTCCAGCTCTTCGTTCACGCCGAGCGATTGATCAACGACGTCACCAGCCTGGCCAATGGCGAGCTGTCCGTGTTCATCCGACTCGGATCGGACTACAAGAACAACTACTACGAGTATGAGGTACCCCTCACCCTCACCCCTGCCGGACGATACAATAGCAGCAGCGAGGCCGACCGCTCCACCGTTTGGCCGGAAAGCAATATGATCGACTTCCCGACCGAGGTGCTTACCAATCTGAAGAATAAGCGCAACCGGGCCAAGCGCGAGGGTCGTGCGGGGGTATCGTTTGCCACGGTCTATTCCGAGATGGATCCGCAGCGGCAGATGAATAAGGTGAGCGTGGTGGGCAACCCTTCGCTCGCTGAGGTGCGCACGATTATGATCGGCGTCCGCAACAACGCTAAGGACCTCAAGAGCGGCGAGGTCTGGGTCAACGAGCTTCGCTTGACCGACTTCGACGAGCGAGGCGGATGGGCCGCCAATGGCTCGCTCAGTGTGGCCCTCTCGGACCTCGGAACGATTCAGGCTGCCGGGCGGATCACGACAGCCGGATTCGGGCAGATCGACCAATCCATCGGCGAGCGCAGCATGGATAACTACACCCAGTATGCCGTCTCTACCTCCCTCCAGCTCGGCAAGTTCTTCCCCGAAAAGGCTCAGGTGAACCTGCCGCTTTACTATGCCTATTCGCGTGAGACTATCTCGCCGGAATACAACCCGTTAGACGGCGACGTCCACCTCCGCGATGCCCTTGACGCCGCCGTAACCACGGCCCAAAAGGACTCCATCCGCAACCTCACGCAGCAGAGGGTCACCACCAAGAGCGTCGCCCTTTCGAACGCGCACGTGAACATCCAAAGCAAGACACCTATGCCTTACGACCCGTCGAACTTCTCCTTCGGCTACGCCTATAACGAGCGCGAACGGAAAGACCCAGAGACGGTCTACGAGACTACGAAAAATTATCAGGGCAACCTCAGCTACATCTATACGCCCTACATCCGACCCTTCCAGCCCTTCGAGAAGCTGCAGAAGAGCAATGGCTATACCCGCTATATCAAGCAACTGGCCTTCAATTACCTCCCCTCCACCATCACCTTCCAGACCACCATGCTCCGCAACTACAACGAGCTTCAGCTCCGCGACATGGACCACCTGGACGACGCAGCCTCCGCGACCACCCTGCCGGTCTCCTTCAGCAGCCTATTCACCTGGGATCGCAGCTTCAGCATCCGATGGAGCCCCCTGACGAACCTCACCGCCGATTTCTCCGCCGGAACTAACGCCCGCATCGAGGAGCCGCACGTGCAGGTCAACAAGAAGCTCAACCGCTCGGACTATGAGCTCTGGAAGGACTCCATCAAGCGCAGCATCGCCGACCTTGGCACGCCCCTGCTCTACGACCAAACCCTGAACGTCTCCTACAGCCTGCCCCTGCAATACATCCCGGTGCTCGACTGGGTGGCGGCTAACATGACCTACAATGCGCAGTACAACTGGGAGAGCGGCTCTCGCGTTGACCAGACCACCAAGACCGGTAACACGATCAAGAACCAGCGCCAAATGAATTATACCGCCGGCCTCAACCTGCAAGGCCTTTACAACAAGAGTTCGTTCCTCAAGACCGTGAACCAGAAATACGGCGCTCTGGCCGATGCGCAGCGCAGCGAGGGGAGCCGCCGACGTCGCGTGAAGCAGAATTATGAGGCCACCATCCGGCTCAGCCCTGACAGTGGCACGATCGTATCGCACAGCCTGATGACCAAGAAGTTAGCCCGCGTCACGGCGCGGCGAACCGACGACAGCTCGCGCTACAACATCACGTACAAGGTGATCGACTTCGCCCGCATCCGCATTACGAATCGGGACTCGGTGGAGCTACGCATCGTCGTCGTCCCTGCCCCGCCCAAAGAGGAAACGCCCGCTTACAAGGGTCTGGAGTACGCCGCACGCTTCCTGATGATGGTGCGCCGCGTCAACCTACAGTTCTCGCAGACGGATGGCATGAAGGTGGACGGCTTCCAGCCTCAGATTGGCGACTGGATCGGGCAAGCCTCCACGGCCTACGGTCGGGCACCCGGATGGGGTTTTGCTTTTGGCGACGTCCGCGAGAGCTATGTCCGGGAGGCTTACGACCGCCACTGGCTGATGACAGAAAGCGAGCAGAACTATCTGGCCCAGATCAATAGCAGCCGCACCTTGACCGGATCGGCCACCATCGAACCCGCCGTGGGCATGAAGATCGAGCTCAACATCAATCGAGTGGACTCCCGCGACGCGGAGATTCAGTATCTCTATTCCGGCATGCCCACCATGCACCGAGGCACCTTCACGATGACCACCTCTACGATCGGTAGCGCCTTTGCCAGCCTCGGCAGCGCTGCCAATGGCTACGAGTCCGGACCCTTCCGACGTTTCGTGGAGAACCGTGCCATCGTAGCCTCGCGCATCGAGCGTGAGTACGCCGGGGCCACCTATCCCAGCGAAGGCTTCCTGGCCCAGTCCGAACTGGCCGGTAAGGCCCACAACGCGACAAAAAGCCCCGTCAGTCAGAACGCGTCCGACGTACTCATCCCCGCCTTCCTGGCCGCATACACCGGCCGCAGCGCATCCCGCGTGGCCCTGACCGCCTTCCCCTCCATGCTCAGCCTACTGCCCAACTGGCGCCTCTCGTACGACGGACTCGTGCAGATCCCCTTCATCCGTCGCCACTTCAAGACCATGACCCTCAGCCACCAGTATCGCTGCGTCTACACCGTCGGCACCTACCAGTCACACCTATCCTGGGTCGGCATCGGTCGCGGCGACCGCGGTTACATCAAAGACGCCTCGGGCGACCCTCGCCCGTCATCGCCGTATGACATAGCGTCGGTCAGCATCACTGAGGCTTTCTCGCCCCTCATCGGAATTGACGCCATGTTCCTCAACAACGTCACGGCCGGTCTGAAGTACCAAAAGACGCGCAACCTGAACCTGAACATCACCTCTTATCAAGTCGTCGAGACCCACAGTGGGGAGTTCACGGTGAGTTTAGGCTACAAATACGCCGAGTTCAATAAGGTATTGAAGATGCGCAAGAAAGGTGACTTCAGTAACGACCTCATGCTCCGGTTCGATTACAGCCGCCGCCGCACGCAGTCACTGATCCGTAAGATCGAGAATGCCTATACGCAGCTGACCGCCGGTACGATGACCCAAAGCCTACAGTTCTCTGCCGACTATGCCTTCAGCCGTGCCGTCACCGTTCGAGCCTACTACGATCTCCAGATCAATACGCCGCTCATCTCGAACAACTCCTACCCGACCTCCAATGCTGACTATGGCATCAGCCTCCGCTTCTCTCTGGCGCAATAGTGGTCCGCGCGGCGGCTACTGAAGATCAAGGCCCCGTGGCCAACCGTCCCACAGACCACACCATCTAAAGAACCCCAGCCTCGCCGGGGTTCTTTTTTTGCCTCAGATTTTGAAGTGGAACGGCCCGACGGTTCCTGTTTTTCGTCCGAATGGGTAGGGGCGTATCGCATACGCTCTTCAAGCGCCACCGACGGTGGCGAATGCATGTCTTACATTCGTCCCCTTGCCGGGAACGTCTAATGGGGCGTATGCAATACGCCCCTACCCATTTGGATGAAAACAATCGACCGGCAGGGTAGGGGCGTATTGCATACGCCCCACAAACGGGCACGGCAGGGCCCGGACGCCCCCAATAAATCACCCATCGACATAACCCAAAAACCGCATTCGTCCCCTTGTCGGGAACGTCTAATAGGGCGTATGCAATACGCCCCTACCCTGACGGACGAAAAACGGGAACCGTTGATGACCCGAAGTCCCCCAAACACGTTCGTATTTTGAACTCCTGAGGGGTCGGAGTACCCTTAACACGTTCGTATTTTGAAGTACCGAGCACTATTGTATGACAATACGACAGGTATTTTGAACTACCGAGCGTCCGGAGTCCAAAATACCTGCCGTATTTTCAGTTCCCACCTGTCCGGAGTCCAAAATACCTGCCGTATTTTCAGTCAATACCCCTCAGTAGTTCAAAATACCTGCCGTATTGGCAGCACCCACCCCTCGGCAGTCTAAAATACGGACCCGTCACGTCCCCTCCGCCCCCTCCGCAGTCCCAAAAACGGACGTGACATCCAAACCCCACCCCCACATTCGTTCCCTTTCCGGGGATGTCTTGTAAGGCGTCAAGGTCGGACAGTTGGCAAAATGACCCCATACAATCGACCGTCAGGGTAGGGGCGCAACAGCATACGCCCCACAAATGGGCACGGCAGAGCCCGGACGACCCCCAATAAATTGCCCTGCGAAATAACCGGGCACCCGCATTCGTCCCCTTTTCAGGGACATCTGATGGGGCGTATGCTGTTGCGCCCTACCCCTTCGGATGAAAACAATCGACCGTCAGGATAGGGGCGCAACAGCATACGCCCCACAAACGGGCACGATAGGGCCCGAATGCCCCCAATAAATCACCCATCGACACAACCGGGTACCCGCATTCGTCCCCTTGTCGGGAACGTCTAATGGGGCGTATGCAATACGCCCCTACCCATTCGGATGAAAACAATCGACCGTCAGGGTAGGGGCGCAACAGCATACGCCCCACAAACGGGCACGGTAGAGCCCGAATGCCCCCAATGAATTACCCATCGACATAACCCAAAAACCGCATTCGTCCCCTTTTCAGGGACATCTGATGGGGCGTATGCAATACGCCCCTACCCTGACGGCCAAAAAACAGAAACCGGAGGCGTAGGGCGATACCCATTTTTTATCCGTCAGACCATTCGTCGACCATTGTGCGTCCGGAGGAACGGCATCGGTCCCCAAGCGCCCGGAAAGACGAGTTGCAAGGACGC
>ERZ772807.1571-NODE-1571-length-12544-cov-4.438786_pt1 | contig 12544 bp, 3 predicted proteins | sample MGYA00511472_ERZ772807 | MGnify/ENA primary metagenome ERZ772807 (study PRJEB29015, sample SAMEA2737947) | human oral metagenome | biome: human oral; feature: human-associated habitat; material: dental | place: China | collected 2039 ...
GGTTCTCTGTTAGTGAGATAGGGCAGTTAATAGTCACCGACTCAGAAATGCGGAACAACTTTGAGATTATGGTCAAAGCATTGGAAGACAGGCAACAAGAAAAGCTCACAACCGTAAACATATTTTAGACAAGTGTTAACGGCTCACGTTCATGGGTATTCGCAAAGCTGTTTGGTTGAAATACCCATGAAATAGAGGGGTGGGAAACTTTAGTTATGAATTTATTTCCCGCTTTCTATTCCAGATGCAATCACAGACTGAATATTGCGTTATGAGGGCATGGACAGGCAGGACTGAAACAGCACAGAAAGATGTTTTTGAGCAATATTTAATAATATTTTAAGGAGAGAATAAAACAATTTGCAATTTTTCTTGGATATTTTATGATATATTTATATATTTGTGCCAGTTACATTCCCTAATCTGGAAAACCTTAATTGTTAATTAAATCAATTGGACATGAGTAAAAAAATTACCAGACTGATTGCAGTATTTGCCATGGCAATGGCGATATTGCCTGCATCCGCACAAGTGATGCCAGTAAACAAGACGCCACTAAGTCCTTCCAGAAAGCTGCCCGGACAGAAGGCGGTACAGCAGAAGGTTGACCCGCTGAAGGCTTTTCCCACATTGCTGGCGAAGACACTGCTGAGAGGTGTCAAGTCGCCCTTCAGCAGTCCGACAGTTACTATCCAGCCCCCGGCACCGAAGAACATGCTGATGGTCAATCCCGACCTGACCATGTGGGGTAATCTTCTCACCAATGACCTCTTGGGAATTTATTCGTTCCATCCTACGTCCACTATTAACTTTGAACTTCTTTCCGACTACTACAAAGGCTATTTCAATGCCGGAAGTGGACTGGTTGATGGTGTGCTGCACGGCATGTTCCTTGATACCAGCTATGCCAGCTTCGGTATCATCAAGCTGTATCACTACGCCTTTGACACGGAGACATGGAAGGTGGCGATAGAGCCCGAGGAGCTGAACGACTTTAGTCTGATTGCCACCGAGACTGCCACCGACCCTGCTACGGGTGAAATCTTCGGTGAGTTCTTCAAGTCTGACCTCAGCGGACATGAGTGGGGTGTCATTGATTATGCCACTCTCAAGCGCACCTCCATTGCCCCTGCCACTCATAAGTACGTGGCGTTGGGAATTGCTAATGACGGCTTTGCCTATGGCGTTTCCAGCGATGGCGACCTCTACCAGATTGACCGTACAACGGGTACTGAGACGCTGAAAGGCTCAACAGGCGTGCAGGTGTCTGATGCCAACGGGAAATACTACACCCAGAGTGGAGAGTTTGATCCAAGAACCAATGAGTTCTACTGGGCTTCAACTGACAAAGACGGAAAGTTCCAGCTTTATACCATTGACCTGACCAACGGTCATGTAACGCCCGTAGGCAGTTATCCGGAGACAGCATCAGTCATGGCACTTACCTTCCCGAAGGCACCGACCGCTGCCGGCGCACCAGCTGCCGCAACAGGCATCGCAGCCAACTTTGTAAAGGCAGCCAACAGCGGTACGGTTACTTTTATGGCTCCTGACAAGAAGTATGACGGGAGTAGTCTGACTGGAAATCTGGCATACACCGTGTTTGCCAATGATGCAGAGGTAGCCAAGGGCAGTGTTGAGGCTGGCAAGCAGGCGACTGCCAACGTGACTGTAAACGAGGGTGTCGTCAACTTCATCATCGTCCTCAGCAATGATGCCGGTAAAAGTCCGAGAGCCAAGCTGACAACCTATGTCGGCTATGATGTGCCGGATGTTGTTGACAATCTGTTGCTGGATATTAACGAATCGGGTAATGCCGTCGTGACATGGACTGAACCGACGAAAGGTATCCACAAGGGTTATCTTGGCAGTCTCACCTATGATGTCTTCCGCAACGTAAACGGAGAAAGCGAGAAGGTGGCTGAGGGTATTTCCGCAACCATGTTCAGTGAGAAAATCTCCAAGGGGAAGCTGTCATCTTACTCCTATTCGGTGCAGGCTGTCAATACGACAAAGAAGAGTGCATTGGCAACGACCGAGGGAAGGGTTTTTGGCTATGCGCTTGAAGTACCTTTCTTCGATGACCTTGCGACTGCTGCAAGTGCCAGACTCTATACGGTTCTCGATGAGAACAATGACCAGAGTACATGGGAATGGAGCGGTGCCAAGGGTGGTGTCTACCAGTATCATTTCAATAAGGAAAACAGCGGTGATGACTGGTTGATGTCACCTCCAATCCACATGAAGGAAGGCAAGACCTATAACGTTTCATTCACGGCTGCGGCAGGACTGAAGGATTATGCTGAACGCCTGGAAGTGAAATGGGGTGCAGGAAATGCCGTTGAGAACATGGAAGGAGTGCTGCTTCCTGCAACTGAACTGACAGGTATCAACAACCAGACGTTCACGGGAACGATAAAGCCGGCTACTGACGGTGATTACTGTCTGGGTTTCCATGCTATCTCCGCTCCTGACAAATATACGATTGTTCTTGATTCCATCTCTGTGGAATGTGCTGCCGATGCGAAGGCACCTGCCGCTGTTGACAATCTGACTGCTACTGCCGATGCAACGGCTGCACTGAAGGCTACACTGAAGTTCAATGCTCCTGCCAAGGCGGTTGACGGTTCAGCACTTACGGACATCACGGAGATTAAGGTGAGCTGTGGCGACCGTATGGTGAAGACCATCTCTAACCCGGCTCCGGGCAGTATGCAGACAGTTGTCGATGAGGCTGCCGTAAACGGTGAGAATATCTATACCGTCATTGCATACAATGCTCATGACTTCGGTTTGAAAGCCACTGCCAAAGTCTATGTGGGGCAGGATACCCCGCTGTTGGGAAAAGTCAAGGCTACCGACCTGACTACGGCAGTTAATCTCAAGTGGGATGTTCCGACAGGAGCCCACGATGGTGTCATACTGCCGGCAGAGGTGTCATACAAGATTCATAATATCAGTGACGAAGGCAAACTCAGTGATCAGATTGCCAAAATCAAGGGTACAACGGAATATACCGTTACCGGATTGAACACCAACGAAGGCGAACAGAAGTACCAGCGTTGGGCTGTCAATGCTGAGAATGTCGCCGGACCAAGTAACTGGGTAGCAGGAGCGGTTGTCGTAGGTGCTCCTTACACACTCCCGTTCCACAACAGTTTCAAGGGTGGTACCATCGAGAATCAGTTTGTAGGGCTCGAGTCGTCAGGAAAAAATACGGCATGGGCTGTCACGAATGATGTATCTTCTGATAATGATAACGGCGCCATCATCTTTCGTCCGTCAGAGCCGGGTATGTCGACTATCCTCACAGGTAAGATAAGCCTTCGTGGTGCAATGAGCCCGAAACTTGTCTTCGACTATCGAGGTGACGGTACACCGAAGGAAAAGGTTGAAATGCTCTTCCAGAAGAAGGATGGCAGTAAGACCGAACCTATATGGGTAAACACACAGGCTTCTACGAATGGCGTATGGACGACCTATACCGTGAATATTCCAGAGGAGCTGACAGAGGAAGACTATGTCCTGCTGCGTGTTGTCGGCACGGCGGATGCTGTTTCCGATGACCCTGTATATGTTGACAATATCAACATTGCTGACCCGTTCCAGAAGGATGCAGCCGTAGAACTGACTGCACCTGAAGGTGTAAGGAAGGGACAGACTGCCAAGTTCAATGTGAAGGTGACCAATCTCGGTCTTGACAAGATCGAGAATGTAAAGGTTGCCCTTACGGTCAATGGTAAGGTTGTCAAGGAAGAAACCGTCAGCAAGAGCCTTTCACTGCTTCAGTATGAAGAAGTCTCCATCAGCTATAAGACCACAAGTCTCGAGGCTTCCGAGAAGCTCAACGTCAAGGCAACGGTTACTGTAGACGGCGACCTCGACCTCGAGAACAACGAATCGGATGCTACCGTCAAGTTAGAGACACCTGATGTTCCTGCACCACAGAATCTCCGTACAGTAGGTGGGAATGCTTCAACCGTGAAGCTGGCATGGGATGCACCGGCATCGGAAGCTGCTGACAGGACGGATGACTTCGAGCGTTATGAGGCTTGGGGGACTGACTTCGGCGACTGGACGACCGTCGACAATGACCATGGATATGCAGGTGGACTCATCGAGGGGGCACGCTATCAGCACCAGGGTGAGCAGTTTGCTTTCATCAACTGGCAGCCGGCTGACATCTTCGAGTCAAGTAAGGAGTTCAATGCACACTCCGGTGGGAAGGCCGCAGTTGCTATTTATCAGGTAGACGAGTCGGCTAACGACTATGTCGATGCTGACAACTGGCTCATCAGTCCACAGCTTTCAGGCAAGGCACAGACCGTACGCTTCTGGGTCAACAACCTCAAGGCACAGGATGCAAGCTATGGTACGGAGAACTTCGACGTACTCGTTTCAGAGACAGACAATGATACGGCACACTTCGTCAAGAAGGGTGATACGTATGTACAAGCTTCTGGCGAGTGGACAGAAATCAGCGTTGATGTTCCTGAAGGCACCAAGTTCTTTGCCATCCATCACATTACCGGTAAGAACAATGTATTTGTATTCATGGTTGATGACGCTACTTTCGAGACGGGTTCTGGCCCAATTTCATACAACATCTACCGTGATGGCGTGTGCATCGGCAGTTCCTACAAGGTAACCAGTGATGAGATGCAGTATGACAATGCGGCGCATAAGTACAGCGTTACAGCTGTCTATGCGGATGGAGCAGAGTCGCAGCCAGTGGAGATTGATATTACGACAGCCATCCAGAAAGTCAATGCCAACGGTGAAGTAGTCTATGATGTTTATACCATCGACGGCAAACAGCTTCTGAAGGGAGCCCGGAGTCTGGGCACCTTGGCAAAGGGTATCTATATCGTCAATGGCAGAAAGACAGTCATCAGATAAAATGCAGCCATCTGATGCAGTCACATAATTGACACTAATGGAACCGGAATCCTCATTGAAGGGTTGCGGTTCCATATCTTCGTGTTTATAACTACAGTTTATGCTGTCCGGTAATCCTGAATCGTTCATTAGAGCCTGAACAGGCCTTGTTTTACTGTCGGGCAGGTGACCGGTCTTTGTAACGAAGGCGTAGCGGATTACGCCGAGTTCCAGAGACGGACAAGAAACCGACTATATAATGCCAATAATGAACTTCCTTACCGTTTCCGACCAGTGTGTTTTTGCCTGTCACATGTGGTGTTGCTGGTAAGCACCAATCGTGTCGGGGGCAGGGCAGCAGTAAAAATACAATAAGAAAAATACCTGTTTGCTGAGAACCAGTTGCCACAGGAATGCTGTCGGCAGGCAGGAAAGTCAGAAACAATCACATCCATTCAGTATGATGAACTTCAGAAAACGATTATCCATGAGTCTGTTGTTGGCACTAAGCATAGCTTTGTCAATCTCAGCCGCACCAAGAACAAAGGCTGCCATCAGAGCCGCAGCAGCACAGGTGTTCAGGCAGTCGCCGGCACTGAGTATGAGCGGTGCGCACAGAGACGAGCTCAAGACGCTACAGGCGAACAAGGCATATACCGTCATGGGCTATAAGAAAGGAGGATTCGTTATCATCAGCAATGACGACCTCGTCCCGGCTGTTATTGCCTATTCGAGCACTGTTTTCAGTAAGAACACTAAGAACGAGGGCTTCAAATGGTATCTCACTGCTGCCGAGAATGCCATCAATAACATAGTGGCAAAGGGCACTCCAAGTACGATGGTCATGCCCAATGCTGACACGTATGCCCCACAGGTATCCTCGTTCATCTCGTCGGAATGGGGACAGGAACGACCTTACAATGACCTCTGTCCTGAAGCAACAGCCTCAGGAACAGGTGCCTGGCAGGGCTATGGCGGTACGGGAAGAGCCGTGACGGGATGTGTGGCTACAGCCATGGCGCAGATAATGAGCTACAACGGCTATCCTAAGAAGGGGACGGGCACGCACTCCGTGAGCGTCAAACAGGCTGACGGAACGAAGAAGCTGGTGACGGTCAACTATGATGAGAGCGTGTATGACTGGGCAAACATGATTGACAGCTACAAGGGCAAGTACAGCGAGGCACAGGGAAAGGCTGTCGCAAAGCTGATGCTTGATTGCGGTGTGGCAGCCGACATGATGTATGCCACTGATGCTTCGGGAACCTATACGCAGAATGCCTGTGAAGGACTAAGGCGTAACTTCGGCTATCCTGAGACAACCCAGATGCTCGTGCGTGAGGACTACAGCGAGGAAGCATGGATGGACATGGTGTTCAACGAGCTCAACGCACGCCGTGCCATCCTCTATACAGGACTGGATTCCAAGAACGGCGGACACGCTTTCGTGCTGTGCGGATACGATGCCAGCGGCAAGGTGTGGGTTAACTGGGGATGGGAAGGAAACTTTGATGGATTCTATGATATAAGTCTTCTGAACCCTACCGGCAATAAGTTTTCGGAACATCAGGACATGATTATAGGCTTTGAGGGGATACATGGCGAACTGCTACAGGATACTGTCAGTGTCAGCGAACCCGGAAAGCTGTCATCACTCATCAGTGATTCCACCTATAACAGGATTTCAAAGTTGAAGGTGAACGGCAGAATCAACTCGACCGACCTGCGCACCATCCGTCAGATTGCGGGATGTGACGTGAACGGAATGATGCTGCGCAGTTCACTTACAGAACTCGATCTCGGTGATGCGGAGATTGTTGATGGGGGAGAGCCTTACCTTATAGACGGTAAACGGCAGCTGACCACCGTGAAGCATGAAGTTCCAGAGCGTGCATTCTATGGCTGCAGAACCCTGCACAGGCTCATTCTTCCCAAGACAACTGTTTCCATCGCAGACGGGGCGTTTGGAAAGCTGTCACGCCTTGACTCCATATCCATACCTGCAGACGACAGCCGGAACTATATCTTTGACGGGCGGATACTGATGACAAAGGACACAACGGAAATCATATCCGTGCTGCCTTGCAATACAGGAGAACTTACAGTGAGGAAAGCTGTTGTCAAGATTCACAGCTATGGATTTGCAGGTTGCAGCGGTCTGACGAAGGTAACGCTGCCCAATACGATCAAGGAAATTGGTGATGAGGCATTTGCCGGCAACAACACCCTCTCTGCTATCCGTCTTTATGCAAGGAAAGTGCCAGCGTTAGGGCGCAACGTGTTCGCCGACCTTAACAGGATTGTTACCCGGCTCCAGATTCCGTCAGGTACAAAAAACCTCTATAAAAGCAGTGACCAGTGGAAGGACTTCAATGTCATTGAATTCGGTACTACCATTAAGGTGCGCAATGCCTCAAGAACTTATGGCAAGGCAAATCCGAAGTTCGGGTGGCAGATGAAGGGTGACTATGTCGATGGTACGCCTCTGCTGACATGCGAGGCAACGCCTGCTTCTCCTGTAGGGAGATATGTCATCAGTGTTTCCCGTGGTTCCATCACGGAAGAGGAGGTGGAATTTGCCAGCGGATACCTCTATGTACAGAAAGCCACTGCCAATCTCCGTGCAAAGAACCTGACTGTGGGCATAGGGGAAACGCCGGTCTTCGGCTACACTGTGGACGGACTGCAGAACAACGAAACGGCCGTGGAACTCACGGAAGCACCTGTGTTCACCGTTAAGGACAGTGATGGTAAGGTGGTTTCTTCTTTCGATGTGCCCGGCCAGTATGTCATTGAGGTAGCTGGCGGTCTTGCTGACAACTATCTCTTCAACTACTTCCCCGCACAGCTCACCGTCCAGTCTGCTGCTAATGGAGTATCCACCACCCCGCAGGTAGCTCCATCCGCCACATTCGATGTCTATACGCTTGACGGCATCTGCGTAGCCAAGGCAGTTCCTGAGTTCAGCAGTCTTGCCAAGGGCGTCTATGTCGTCAATGGCAGGAAGGTACGTGTCAGGTAGAAATCCTGTGTTGGAAGTGAGATTTGTAATCAAGCAGGGGCGTACAGCTTTGTACGCTCCTTTTTTAGTACGCTCGGCATGAGCATTGTCTAACGGGTGTAAGTCCCGAGTAAGCCCTAATAGCGGGAATTACATAGCCAACGACAAGGGTGTTCATCGTGAGGTGAAATCTGAAGGAAGTCGGCGGCAAACATCTGACCTAACGGACAGAAACGTCATATAAGGGATATGACCGTGGATGAGATTGCTAAACAAATCAAAGTCCCATAGCTATTCGGAACGGTTGGTGGAGTTTCCTTGAGCGAAGCGAAAAAATGAAGTAGGTATAAGATGGAAAGACAATGCCCTTATCCGAGGAGGTCTCACGGACGTGACGATTAGTTGTCTTTACGAAAGTTGCGGAGCAAAACTTGCCGTGAGAAGTCAGCAGATGCCATAGTAGTGTAGTGGTCGGTAACGCTTCACGAAGGGCAGAACCTAATAATTAAGCGATAGTAATTGAAAGTTACCGTATGAAGGAACGAATGCAGAAAACATCAGCTTATGCTAATGACTGCCCCCAGAGAGATAGGACGGAATCCGAATGGTATGGGGGGAGTGCAGACTTTCATGTGGATATCCGAAGACAACATCGTGGAAGTTTCATTCGACAAGGAGCACTTGTTGGAGTTAATCCTCAGTCCCGAGAACCTGAACCGAGCCTATAAGGCAGTTGTGGGGAACAAGGGTAAGGGTGGTATCGACAAGATGTCATGCGCGCAGCTACTACCATGGCTCTTGACCCATAAGGATGAACTTCTATGCTCCTTGCTTGACGGTACATACCGTCCCAATCCTGTCCGCAGGGTAGAGATACCCAAGGACAATGGCAAGATGCGCCTGCTGGGCATACCCACTGTGGTTGACCGCATGGTGCAGCAAGCCATCAACCAAGTGCTAACCCAAATCTATGAGCCTCATTTTTCCAAGCGGAGCTTCGGCTTTCGCCCGAATAGAGGATGCCACAACGCACTGCGAGAAGTGCAGAAGACGGTTGATGCTGGCTATACATATGTAGTTGACCTCGACCTCGAACGCTTCTTTGACACAGTTAACCACGGCAAACTCATAGAGATACTCAGCCGTACGATAAAGGATGGCAGAGTGGTTAGCCTTATACACAAATATCTGCGCAGCGGTGTGATAGCCAAAGGTCTTTGGCACGCGAGCGAGGAGGGTACTCCGCAAGGCGGTCCTCTGAGTCCACTTTTGAGCAACATCATGCTCAACGAGTTGGACAAGGAACTCGCACGTAGAGGTCACCCCTTTGTTCGCTATGCCGATGATGCGATGATATTCTGTAAGTCCAAGAGGGCTGCAGAACGTGTAAGGTCGTCCATAACCAAGTTTATAGAGGGAAAACTCTTTCTTAAGGTGAACAAGGAAAAGACGGTCGTTTCGTATATCAAGGGTGTGAAGTACCTCGGCTACTCCTTTTATGTACACAGAGGTAAATGCCAACTCACGGTACACTCCAAATCTAAGTCGAAGATGAAGTCATCCCTCAAAGAGTTGACAAGTCGTAGCAATGGTTGGGGATATGTGAAGAGAAAGCAGAAACTGAGAAAGTATATTGCGGGATGGGTAGGTAAACGTGAAAATAGGAGATAAACACCTATAATTAGCGTTTACCTCCTACTCGATTCATGTCGCAATACAATGACAAAGAGAATGTATTCTAACTGATATTATTGAAATATTATCTTGTTTTTGTCCTATTTTTTTTCAAATCTTAAATTTTAACAGATGATCTTTTAGCTTTGAAAAGACGCCCAATTGGCTTCTTAAAGATGCTCTTTTGAGGTCTAACTAACGCCCTTTTGAAGGCTAACTAAGCACCTCTTCTTGTACGGTTCTGTAACAACTTGATATGTTGATAAATACGAATGCGGGAAGAAAAGGCTTTTAATGCTTATTTAAAAGTATGAGAATTGTGAAAAATGTAAATATATTTCGCAGTTTGCAAAACTTGTGTCCTCCTCACACATGCTAATATCTTTTTCTTATTTATACGAAGTGTTTTTGTCGTACATAGTGTGAACCTTTTAGGTTATCTTTCATTCTCTGTACAACACAATACTACAAATCTTATCTATTTTAGCTTCTCAATCAAATACTTACCTGTTAGGCTCTCTTTGTAATGTGCCACTTCCTCTGGCGTACCTGCTATGACGAGGTATCCACCTTTATCACCACCATCTGGACCAAGGTCAATAACGTGGTCGGCGCATTTGATGACATCGAGGTTATGTTCAATAACCAATACGCTGTGACCACGGTCAATGAGGGCATTGAAGGCGTGAAGTAAACGCTGAATATCGTGGAAGTGAAGACCTGTGGTAGGCTCATCGAAGATAAAAAGTGTTGGCTCTTGCTGTTCCTGTCCAATGAAGTAGGCGAGTTTTACACGTTGATTCTCACCACCAGAGAGGGTAGAAGAACTTTGTCCGAGTTTGATGTAGCCCAGTCCGACATCCTCCAAAGGCTTCAAGCGGTTGACAATTGCTTTGCGTTTGTGTTCACCGAAGAACTGAATAGCTTCAGACACTGTCATATTCAGAACGTCGTTGATATTCTTTCCTTGGAATTGTACGTCAAGAATTTCATGCTTAAAACGCTGTCCGTGACACTCTTCACATTCCAAAACGAGGTCTGCCATGAATTGCATCTCTACAGTTATGACACCTGCACCCTTACATTCCTCGCAGCGACCACCCTCAGTGTTGAATGAAAAATACTGTGGTGTGAATCCCATCTGCTTTGATAGCTGCTGATCTGCAAAGAGCTTTCTGATTTCATCGTATGCTTTCACGTAGGTTGCAGGGTTAGAGCGTGTGCTCTTACCGATAGGGTTCTGATCCACAAACTCCACGTGTTTTATCTGCTTCCAGTCACCACCAATGGCAGAATATTCGCCTGGTGTGTCAGCAACTTCATCTAAATGACGTTTTAGAGCAGGGTAGAGAATACCTTTCACAAGTGAAGACTTTCCGCTACCACTGACACCTGTCACCACAGTAAAGACATTCAGTGGAAACTTAACGTCTATACCTTTAAGATTATTCATGCGTGCTCCCTTCAGTTCTATCGCCATATTCCATGGACGACGACTTGTAGGTGTGTTGATAACTTCCGTTCCTGTGAGGTATTTGATGGTATATGAATGAGGATATTGTTCCAGTAATTGTAGTGACTTCGCATTCTTTTTCTCTTTGATATTTCCTTCTATCGGTTTGATATCTGAAACTTTACCTTCAAATACTATTTCACCACCAAGTCGTCCAGCATCTGGACCAACATCAATCAGATAATCAGCAGCACGCATGATTTCCTCATCATGTTCTACGACAACTACCGTATTGCCTAATGCTTGAAGTTCTTTCAGTACATGGATGAGGCGGTCTGTATCTCGGCTATGCAAACCAATGGAGGGTTCATCGAGTATATAGAGTGAGCCAACGAGTGAAGAACCAAGGGAAGTTGTGAGATTGATGCGCTGACTCTCACCACCACTCAATGAGTTTGATTGGCGGTTAAGGGTGAGATAGCCCAATCCTACGTCCAATAGGAACTGCAGACGACTTGTTATCTCGGTCATCAATCGCTTACTAACTTCCTGCTCATGCTCTGTTAGTTCCAGCTTGTCAAACCACTTTTTAAGGTTGATAATAGACATATCAACAAGGTCGATGATAGCCATACCACCTATCTTGACCCACGTAGCTTCTTTCTTTAGTTTAGTTCCATGGCAGTCAGGACAAACAGTCTTACCACGATAACGGCTTAGCAAAACACGATATTGAATCTTATACTGGTTTTCCTTTACCATTTGGAAGAAGGAATCAATACAGATTCGGTCGTGAATATCCTTCTTCCTTTCGCTTGGAAGACCCTTCCAAAGGCTTTCTTTCTCAGCCTTTGTTAGTTCATAATAAGGTTTAAAGATAGGGAAATTATCCTTTGCAGCACGTCTGCAAAATTCATCTTTCCACGTTGCCATTTTCTCACCATGCCAACATTGTACGCAGCCATCATAGACAGAAAGAGAGGAATCAGGAATGACTAACTTCTCATCAATTCCTATAACTCGTCCAAATCCTTCACAAGTAGGACAGGCACCAAGGGGAGAATTGAACGAAAACATATTGTCGTTTGGCTCTTCAAAGCGGATACCGTCAGCTTCAAAGCGAGTTGAAAAGTCGTAGGTTAGTTTAGCTGGGAGAATCATCAGCCGCATATTGCCGTCGCCCTCATAGAAAGCTGTCTCACAAGAATCAGTGAGTCGGGTCAATGTATCTTTGGACTTATCGACCGATAGTCGATCAATAACGAGATAGATGTCTTTATCCTTGTTTTTAGCTTTGCTTTTGTTGCTCTCATCAGCAGGATCTTGTTCAAGCCAGTCTTCTATGCGAATGAAATCATTATCCACATAGATACGTGCATAGCCTTCCTGCATCTCCATTTCAAGTTGGGCTTGTACGCTTCTCCCTTCAATGATATGGAGAGGGGACAGAATACAGAACTTTGTACCTTCAGAATAGGACATCACTTTCTCAATGACGTCTTCAACGGAATGATGCTTCACCTCCTCGCCAGATACTG
>ERZ772807.1573-NODE-1573-length-12537-cov-3.471319_pt1 | contig 12537 bp, 9 predicted proteins | sample MGYA00511472_ERZ772807 | MGnify/ENA primary metagenome ERZ772807 (study PRJEB29015, sample SAMEA2737947) | human oral metagenome | biome: human oral; feature: human-associated habitat; material: dental | place: China | collected 2039 ...
TTGCAAGGCAATATCGACTTGCTTAAATTCTTCCGCTCCGTCAATCGTCGCTGGCGTATGGAGATTTCACCCCTCGTATCGGTAGTGCGTACGAAAGCCGATTTCATGGATATTTCAGATAATAAGACCGTTATGGGGCTTGGATCTCAATGGCACTTTGGGTGGGGTGGTGAGATGCAAATCAGCTACCGGATGTCCGAGCATTGGGCTATCGGCGCCTACGGTGGTTTCACACAGCTTGTCGGCAAACGCCTCGATCACCTTCCAGAACAAGGCTACAAAACAAATCTGCTCCGCGAAGCTGGCCTGAAGCTCACTTATTCAGTAGGTAAGAAAGTGAAAAGAACAGAGGCATTGCAGCTTTCAGAACCTAATATGCCCGAAGTTGATGCTCTTCACGTACAACAGGAACGGAAAGAGGACAACGAACCGGAAATGACAAAAGTGACAGAACAGGTTGAGCAGTCAAAGACAACAGAACGCCCCGTTTCTGAAGTAAGTGTGGCAGCTGCCGAAAGTGTGGCAACAGTCGACTTCCCCACAGTGTACTTTGCTTTCAACAGTGCAAGAATCTCGAGTAAAGAGGAAGCAAAAATGCAGCAGATGCTCCACCTACTACAAGACAATCCGAAGCTGAATATCGTCGTGACAGGCTGGTGCGACACTGTGGGTAGCGATGCTGTCAATCTGCGTCTGTCAGTGCGACGTGCCAAAGCCCTCAAAACATGGCTGACCACCCGGGGTATCAATTCTGCCCGCATCAAGACCGCTGGCAAAGGCCGAGACTTTAACGAAAAGAACGCAGCCAAAGCGCGCCGTTCGGAAACAGTAAAGGAGGATTAAATTATGAAACAGATATCATTTTATTACACCGTCGTGTGCCGCTTAGTGCTCTCTGACACGTCACCTTTGTTATCACTTTTATTTTTCGTGGCGTTCTTGTTTACATCATGCAATTCCAACGACACAAGCAATGAGGCTTACGGCATTTCTGCCACCCTTTCTTGGGCAGATCCCGCCGATGCCGGTCGCGAAATCAAGAATGTCAAGGTGTGGATATTCCAAGCTGGCGGCAAGCTCGTATCCGAGCGCGAATACAGTTCCAAGTTTCTGACCGCCCTCGACATCCATCCGCTTCCCGTAGGGGAATACGACGTGGTGGCTGCGGTCAATCTCATCAAACCTTTCCGAGCTGACGGCAACGAGACATTTTCCACATTGTCATTGAAACTTCAGGAAGCTTCGGCCTTAGCCGAGCACGCCCACTATGCCGTAGCGCACATCAGTCTGCCGAAGGATAGGAACATCCGTGCCAATCTCAAACTGCATCGCATTCTCTCGGAGCTTACGATAGAAGTGGAAGGCGTCCCACAGGGTGCGAAACTTGAGACCGTAGTGATCAATGCCGCCGAAGCCCTTGTCCCCTCGCAAAAGGAGGCCGACGGTACTTGGGGTAGAGCTTCTGAAAACAAGCAGCGAGCCAAAGGCAAAATCGCCGTCGAACAGAACAACATCATCAAGACTGAAACACTTCGTCCGATGCCTACGGTGAGCAATGCCACGCATGCCTATCTCCACTTTACGTTCCACCTTGCTGACAAAAGCCTGCGCAAGTGCGATGCTGAAGCCCCTCTCATGAAGCCGGCTGGCAAGTATACATTGAAAATGAAATACGCTGAACTTAAGCCTTTCATGCATATCGATGCCACGCGGATCAGCGATTGGGAAGAGGGATGGACAATCAGCGGGGAAATACTTAATCCCATTACCCAATGAGAGAACTGATGAAACAACTTTAATTATTATTCAACCTATAAAATTAACAAACATGAAGAAAAAGTTTCTTTTCGCTGTCACACTGGCAGCCGTTGCACTGGCAAGCTGCAATAACGACAACGGACAAGTGCTGTCGCAGACCAAGCCAGAGTACATCACCGTGAGTACTTCCATTGACAACCTGACCCGCGTCTCCACCACGGGCAACGCCTCCAAGTTCGATGAAGGCGACAAAATCAGTGTCTATGCCTGGACCGGCACTGCCGATGAGGTGGCGCTCGCCAACCTTGCAGTGAACAACTCCATCAACGAACTGAAAGATGGCAAGTGGCAGGCGACTCCTCTCATGAAATGGAAAGACATGTCAACGCCTCACTTCTTCCTCTCCGTCTATCCTGCCCGCACCATAACCAACTTCAAGGCCGACCCCGTGAAGGTAGACACGCAGAAGCAGTTGGAGAGCGACCTGCTCGTAGCCGTCAATACAGGTAAAAGCAAAGCGGGACTGCAAGCCACTGATAATCCGGTATCGCTCCATTTCGACCACATGATGTCCAAGCTTGTTCTGGAACTGACCTACCGCAACGAGTTCAGCGGCACGCCCACTGTCGGTTCGACAAGCATAGAGGCCAAGAACGAAGGCACCATTGATTACCTCAAAGGTGTGATTACTCCCAACGGGACTGTTGCCCCGCTCCACTTGCAAACAGTGAAGGCCAACGAGGTGTATGCTTCCGTCATCATGCCACAGGCAGTGCAGAAGTTCACGATAACCATCAACGGCAAGAACTACGTCTACACTCATCCCACACAGCTGATGCTCGTCAAGGGCAAAAAGCAGACGGTGAAACTCATTGTGGGACGTAACCGCATTGAGCTTGACCAAGTGGTCATCAACGACTGGGGAACTGCTGCAGACATCACGGGCGGAGAAGCAGTGGATTAAATCGGATAATCTCTGATAAAACCCGTTTTTATTTTCCAATAATAATCATCATAAAAAATAATCAAGATAATGAAGACAATCAAAAATCTGGCAATGCTTGCCGTTGCCGCACTTGCCACAGCTGCGTGCAGCAATGACGAAAACCTCGTCACTCCGACTGATCATTTTCCCGCCGACGGCATCATTCGCGTGGCTGCCGATGTAACTGACCCACAAACCCGTGCGGGAATGGAAACAAACAATCTTAAGATGTTCCAGCTTCGTGTACAGAACCCCGTCGATGACACCTATTCCTACAACGCTCAGATGAAGAAAGATGGCGACCAATGGGTGAGTTACAAGAACGACGGTTCTGAGAAAATGATGATGCTCTGGCAAAACAAGACGCAAAAGGTGAACGTAGCCGCCGTATGTATCCCTGACGTCACACTGACCGATGATAATTGGAAAGCCACCGGCGCCACACCCGTGAACATCAAGGTAGAAGCCGACCAGAGCACTGACGACAAGCTGAACAAAAGCGACATCCTCGCCATGCAGAACCACGAGTTCAACCCTGCCACCGAACTGACCACAGGAGGCAAAATGAAAGTAGAACTCAAGCACCGCCTTGCCAAGCTCAACCTCACCGTGAAGCTCGGTACTGATTTCAACATGAACGGCATCGGCACCACCAACAATCCCATTACCGAGGTGAACGTAAATGGCACCAACACCAAAGCTGCATGGACACTCATTACCGATGAATTCAGCGGGCTGAGCGAAAAGAAATCTGTCAAACCTCTTCAGACTTCATACACCGCCGGTAATGCCGATAAGCAGAACGCCGTGGCGAAGTACGAATGCATCCTCCTGCCGCAGACCATCAATGCCAACGGCTTCGCGGTGAAGATTCTCATAGGAGGCAAATTGTACACATGGAAGTCCGGGGATAAAGTTACCCTCACATCCAACACGCAGTACAACCTCACCCTCACGGTGGGCAAGGACATCGTTGTCATCGGCAGCTTCACCGCTACTCCATGGACCGACGGTGGCACGAAAAACATCGAGACAAAATAAAAACTTTTTAATGCAATAAAAACATTTAATACAATGAAACTTCAGATAGTAAAAATGCTTGCAGTGGCTGCCCTCTTCGGAGGACTGACCGCCTGTAACAACGAACTTACCGAGCCACAGGCAGACCGAGTTCCCGAAAATGCCGTGCGGATTACGGCGAGTATAAACAACCCGTTTGCCACCACCCGTTCCATGCCTTTGGGCACGGTGGAGGATCAAGCCAAGTTCAAGGAGGGCGACGAAATCTTTGTTGCCCGAAAAGAAAATAGGGATATTAAAGAGCATACCATCTATCGTTTCGATGGCTCTGTCTGGACACCTAAAGACGGCAAGTATCTCCTCTGGGTGAAAGACAGAATCGGTCTCGAAGCCTATTATCCCTCCGAAATAGGCTTGAAAGCACTGAAAGGGGAAACACCAGTTCCTCAAACAGACCAGAGTACTGAAGAAAACATCGCTAAAGCAGACCTCATGGGGGTGGAACTCGAGGATGTAGACAAGACGAATAATGCAGTGAATTTAGCGATGGGACGCCTGACGGCACGCCTCATTGTCAAGATAGCCAGCTTCAACTCCGAATTTCCTGCCGATGCCAAGGTGGAAAACGTTAAGTTCACTATTCAGTCGTACCTAAGCTCCTCTTCTGCAGAATACCTACCCTACGCCAAAGGTGATGGCAAAACGGGCAGCACCTACACGGTGCTTGCTGCTTTCCCTAACCCAGGAATTGAGATTTCCCTTGTCGTAGGAGGCAAGACAATGACCGCCGAGCTACCGGGAAGTTCCTTTAATGAAGGCAAGAGCTACACCTACAACCTCACGGTGGGCAAGGAGAAACTCGAGGTAGGCGAAGTGACGGTGGCCGACTGGACTGGCCGTGAAGTCATCCCGGGTGGAGAAGCCAACCTATCCAAATGGGACGGGGTGACGACATCGGCCGTAACTCCCGAAGCCGACGGCAGAACCTATAACATCAAGGATGCAGAAGAATGGGTATGGCTTTGTGAACAGGTAGGCAACAATACGATTCCTACGAATGGACTGATCGTCAATCTGACCGCAGACCTGAACTTCGGCGGGCACGAAATGTATCCCTTGGGATATACAAAAGACAATGCAAGTGGTAAGGCCGTTCAATTCTGGGGCACGCTCAACGGAAACCATCACACAATAAAAGAATTGAAGATGACGAAAGGCACCTATCGGCATCTTGGTTTCATTGCTCAATTAAATCCGAGGTCCACGGTTAAAGATCTTACTGTAGAGTGCGACATCAAAGGAAATTGTGACGACAACACCTCAGAAGCTGTGACTATCGGAGGAGTAGCAGGCAACTGCATAGGAGGTACCGTGCAAAACTGTACAGCCAAAGGAACCGTATCCTCCGACAAGAAAGCAGTCTATATGGGAGGTGTCATCGGCTATCTTTGCGGAGGAACCATGATGCAATGCTCAAACTATGCCAATGTCGTCTCCCTTTCTGATGAGAACAGGGTTATAGGAGGCGTGGCCGGATGTGTAGGCGATTTTTTACAAACAGGACTGCCAATGTACGATATACCCTCTTTCATGATAGCCTGCGTCAACTACGGTACTATCTCTGTGCGTGGAGACGGACGGGCCGGAGGAATAACGGGAGAGGCCGAGGAAAATCAGAACAAACCGAATGATGTCCGAAACACTTTTGTGGCCTGCTATAACGTCGGAGATATAAAGGTAGTGGAAGGCAAAACTTATGTAGGTGAGCAAGCCTCGGGATTGTGTACAGCAACATCTGAAAAGAGTACTGCACTTTACGGCTGTTTCAGCGCGGGCACTCTTCCACAAAACGGAAAGCCCGGCGTAAGCGTGTGTAAACCGTATGGCAATGGAGTCTTTGCCCTTTCTGACGCTTCGGATGATTTGCCAAAGTCTGTAGGAATAGCCGATACAGGGAAAAACTGCGGGAAGAAAACACGTGCCGACCTGAACTCTCAGGCGACCATAAAGGCTATGAACGATGCTATTGAGGCCTTCAATGCAAAAGAACCGACTCATGCTTGTACCTACCGTTTCAAAGCGGGATCGACTTATCCCGTTCTGAAATAGTGCCGAGGCAAATGATAATAACCTGAATTCAATATCGATAGTTTTCGAGTAAAAACACATATATATAATAAGGTGGCCCTTGCAATGATACCAAGTATCGGTTGCAAGGCTCGCTTTATATATCCTTGATAAATACAGATGCGCTCTCTTGAAGAATGGCTACAAGAGATTTACAAACAAAAAAAGACCCGTCATCCCGACGAGTCTTTCTCTCTTATAGCTACCACTATAATTTCATCTTAAGTGATACTTAATTATCATTTGGACTTATATGAGTATAATCGTTTAATTAGTCGCGCACCTACATGAGTTGAATTTTATTGTTGCAAAAGTACACATATTTCCTTATATAAGCCTTGTCAAAAAGGTATGTAAATTTTCCTTTTATGTATGAAATCACTGAAATAGAGATAAAAAAGGGCATTTTAGCTACCTTTTTGGGATAAAATACTGTTTTTCCACTTACGAAAAATGTTAAAATATAACAAAGTAAGCCTGATATGTCCTTATTATTCGTACCTTTACGACTACAATATCAAGCATCAATTATGGAAAGCAACAAGAACAAAATGCCCACGATTGCATCACTGAAAGAACTGACCGAATTGCTACAATCTACGGAATACAAAACTTTGGGAGACCATGTTGTCACCTCAGACTATATGGCTTTCACCGATTGCAGTCCTTTCTTTCAAGCAATAATAGCGGCCAATGCGCCCATTCGCATGGAATGTATGCGTGTTGCTATCGTCAAACAAGGTTCTTGTTGCCCTGTAGTAAACTCGCGTCCCTATGCTTGCGAGCCTGGAGATATGATTTTCATCAACTGGGGAAGTGTGCTCGATGACGACAGCTTTGCACCCGACACACGGTTTGAAGGCTTTGCTCTAACCGAGGAATACCTGCGTCAACTCTTCGGATTGGATATTCCCACAATGCTCAAAAACCCGGGACTTTGTTTCAAAGTCCACCTAAGCGAGGAAGAAAGTAAGGTTTACAAGTGCTATCTCGATACTATCATGAGCCTCTCAAAACTACCTACCGGCGATAAAAACAAAGCACTCAACGCTCTGTTTGTCGCTGCACTCAACTTCGCCGAAATGCTTTATGACCAAGACTTTGTAGCCCCACAGAAGAATTGGTCGTTGGGTAAACAGCAGACCGAGGCTTTCATTCAATTGGTTAATCAAAAGACACACACCGAACATGAGCTTTCGTTTTATGCTTCTACGCTCTGCATGTCTAACCACCACCTCAGTATGGTCGTGAAACGGGAAACGGGAGAAACGGCCAAAACATGGATTGATCGAGCCACCATTTCAGCTATCCAGGTGGAGTTACGCTATTCCAACAAAACACTCACCCAACTCGCCAACGAATTCAATTTTCCTTCACTCAGCAGTTTCTGCAAGTTTTTCAAACGCCACATAGGACTTTCACCACGACAATACAGAGCGGAAATTTAAGGACAAGAAACAAGCTGTTGTTTCGGATAAAACAACAAAATCCATAAAAAGATTTGCATAATTAAATGCTATTCACTACCTTTGCAGGCGTCTTCAACATTGCGTTGACGACACAACACACGGGGTGCTACCGCGTTTGCGGATGCTGAGAACAGACCCATGGAACCTGAAACGGATAATGCCGACGCAGGGAAGAGATTATTCCACGAGTTCATTTTTAAGACCATCTGATGCATAAAAGCAATGCAGAAACCTCGATGTTGTTGGGAAAGAAATCGAGATTATTCATTAATAAAGCTTCAAAATGAACAGAAAACCACAAATGCTGATGGCCGCTTTGATAGCAGTGAGCCAGAGTTATGCAGCAAAGGAGTCCATCGACACACTCAAAACCTATGAGTTACAGAATGTACAAGTCACATCGACTCGTGCAGGAAAGCATACTCCCATGGCCTTTTCAACGCTCAATAAAGACCAAATCAAGAAGATTAATCATGGTCAGGATATTCCTTTTCTGCTTTCTCTCACGCCGAGTGTAACCACAACAAGCGATGCAGGAAACGGCATTGGCTACACTTCCTTGAAAGTACGTGGCACCGACCCGAGCCGTATCAACTTCACCGCTAACGGCATTCCTGTGAATGATGCAGAGAGTTCGCAAGTGTTTTTCGTTAACATGAGCGACTTCATGTCAAGCGTAAAAGACCTTCAGATACAGCGAGGTGTGGGCACATCTACCAATGGAAGCGCTGCATTTGGTGCCACTGTGAACATGCAGACAGATGCTCCTTCGCTCTATCCTTACTTGAATTTCAATGCTTCTGCAGGCAGTTACGCCACGCATAAAGAGAGTTTGCGCTTCGGTTCGGGTCTTTTGGGAAACCATTGGAGCTTTGACGGACGCCTCTCCAATATCTCCAGCAACGGTTATATAGAGCGTGCTGCGAGCCAACTGAACTCCTATTTCCTGCAAGGTGCCTATACCGGAGACAACACGCTCGTGAAACTGCTCACTTTCAACGGTATAGAAAAGACCTACCATGCCTGGGATTACGCCACAAAAGAGCAGATGAAAAAGTACGGAAGACGCTATAATCCATGCGGAGAATACAAGGATGCAGACGGCAATACACGCTACTATGACAACCATACTGACAACTATCACCAGCAAAACTACCAGCTTATCTGGAACCAGTTGCTTGGTGACAGGTTCAATTTCAACGTAGCCCTGCACTACACGGCGGGCTTTGGCTACTATGAACAGTATATGGTGGGGCAGAAACTTGCCAAGTATGGACTCACAACCACAAACTTGAAATCAGATCTTATCCGTCGAAAGAACTTGCGAAATGACTTCTTTGGTGGCGTATATGCCTTGAATTACAAGCACAACCGACTTGAAGCATCGCTCGGTGGAGCCATAAACCATTATAACGGACGCCATTTCGGAACCATTGTCAGCGTGATTAATCCCACTGTTGCCAACTATCCCGATAACGAATACTATCGAAACAAGGCCGAAAAAAACGAAAACAGCATCTACGGAAAGCTGAACTATGAACTCGTCAAGGGCCTCAACGCCTATGCAGACCTGCAATATCGCTACATCAGATACCGCATAGAGAATCCCGAAGACAAATACACGACCGCGCATCCTGCGGGTTGGCGTTATGACGAACGCTACAAATTCCTCAATCCCAAGGCTGGACTTTTCTGGCAAATCAACCCTAATCACGCGGTATATGGCTCGTGGGCACTCTCTCATCGCGAGCCTGTGCGCAACGATTTCGAGGGAAATCCCGCCCCAAAGCCACGTGCTGAGCGCATGAACGATTGGGAGTTGGGCTACAAGTACCAAGGAGTGAAGTTCAGTGCAGGCCTTAATCTCTATTATATGGCCTACAAAGACCAGTTTGTTCTCACCGGAGAGCGAAACGCTATCGGTGAGATGATCCACCGAAATGTAGGGAGTTCCTATCGCGAAGGCGTTGAATTGCAGGCTGCCTGGAAGCCCATGAGCTGGTTTCGCTGGGACATGAACACCACATTGAGCCGTAACCGCGCGAAAGACTGGACGGTAAAGAGCGATAACAATAAGTCACTCAGCTTTGGAACTACCCACCTCAGCTTCTCGCCCGACCTCATTTTCAACAACATTTTCACCTTTGACTATCGCGGTTTCGAAGCATCTGTGCAAAGCCAATACGTCGGAGAGCAGTATATGACCAATGACAACAACCGCAATCTCATGCTTGATGCTTACTTCATCACTAATCTTGACCTAAGTTACAGCTTTAAGATGAAGTCGGTGAAAGCCATTACTGTAGGCGCAACGATATACAACCTGTTCTCCGAAAAGTATTTCACAAACGGCCATGCCAGCGCAGGCTATGATGACAACGGAAAGGAAACTAAGACAGAATCAGCCTATTCTCCACAGGCACCCATTCACTTTCTGGCGCATTTAAGCATCACCTTCTGATATGACAGCATACTTATCACTCCACTGGCTCGATATTCTGACTACGCTCTTAGGTCTCACCTACATCGTATTGGAGTATCGGGCGAGTATCTTTCTATGGCTCGTGGGCATCGTGATGCCCCTGCTTGACATCTGGCTTTACTTCAGTCACGGTCTCTATGGCGATGCAGCTATGGCCGTTTACTATACGGGAGCCGCACTCTATGGCTATGCCGTGTGGCGCTTCGGCCGTAAACATGGACAGCAACAAGGGCAGGCTATGCCCATCACCCGCATGCGCCGACGCCTCTATCTGCCGGCAACGGTGTTCTTTTTCGTGGCCTGGGGCGTCACCTACTGGGTGTTGCGAAGCTTCACCAACTCTACAGTTCCACTGCTTGATGCCTTTACCAACGCGCTGAGTTTCGTTGGTTTGTGGGCTTTGGCACGCAAATATATCGAGCAATGGGCTTTCTGGCTCGTGGTAGATGTCATCAGTTGCTATCTCTACATCGTTAAAGGAATTCCTTTCAAAGCCGGACTTTATGGCTTGTATGTGGTGATTGCCGTGGCCGGATACTACAAATGGAAACAAATGATGCAACAACAACATGAACCACTATCCGCTCATCAACAGTAAAACTCACTTCGACATGGTCATCGTGGCCAATGGTTCCTACCCCGAAAACGAGGTAGGCCAGACCATAATTCGCCATGCCCGACACCTCATCGCATGTGATGGCGCAGCCTTATCACTCATTGACCACGGCATTCGTCCCGGGCAAATGACGGTGGTTGGTGACGGAGACAGTCTGTCGGCAGAACTGAAAACACGATTGAATTTCTTCCACATGGCCGAGCAAGATGATAACGACTTGACCAAAGCCACACGCCATGCAAGCACGCTTCCGCACATCCAAGAGGGCAGCCGGATTGCTTATTTAGGGGCTACAGGCAAGCGCGAAGACCACTCATTAGCCAACATTTCGCTCATGATGCGCTATTATTCAGAATTTCATCTGCAGCCCGTCATGATTACAGACCACGGATATTTCATCCCCACCCAAGGCAACAGCACCTTCAAAACGTTTGCCCGGCAACAGGTAAGTATCTTCAATTTCGGATGCAAGCAACTGAAAAGCAAGGACCTTGTATGGGATTCTTTCGCCTATGATGCGCTATGGCAGGGCACACTTAACGAGGCGCAAGGAGATGAAATCAGTTTCCTGGCCGACGGGCCTTACCTTGTTTACCTTACCTTTGAGGGCAAACGAAAATGCCAAAGCAATAGACAAGGAAAATAATCTGCGTCAGACTGAAAGTTTCTGCAAAGTGAAAATCATACCTGTTTTTGTAAAGATTATCACCTGTTTTTTAACATCTCAAGACACCACCAAATAGAAATAAAAATCCACTTTCAGCACGGATGTGAGGCCATTTCTGTCTATCAGCTCTCTTGTTTTTATCTTCTTTTGTTGTCATTTCAGTCAGTTCACCGCATAAACTCATAGACTTTACTTCGTATGATGATGCAAATGGCAAGGTAATCTGACGCAGATGACGATATGTTTTGACGCAAATTGCACCGTTTTTCAACATGATTTCATGTTGCTTTTTGCATTGAAAACCATAATCAACTGATATCCAACGCATTACAAAATCATAAAATACAGCGCATATTCAGCGTGGGGAAGGACTTCATTTCAAATACACGAGTATAGCGAGAGCAATTGTAAATATCCTTGAAATGAATTAACACATCATCCGCTTCATGGGATTATAGCTCATGGAATGCAACACATACAATCCTCATTAACGAAAAAAGTCCCTGATACAGAGTATCAGAGACACTTTCACTTTATATAAATAAATACTTTGAAAACTATTCTTCTTACCTTTTTCCTACGACATACAACGACAGGAAACGACAGGAGTTCAAGACTTTAACTTAAAAGAAACCTCGATAGAATTCACTTCCTCCTTGAACGAACTGTCTACTTTCAAGCGGTTTTCTACCTGTGCACAACTATGAATTACTGTGGAATGATCACGGTTTCCGACAAGACGGCCGATGCGAGATGCAGGCATCTTGGTATATTTCTGGGCGAGATACATCGTCACTTGGCGGGCAATCACGAGATCATGCTTGCGACTCTTGCTGTTGACAGCACTCAAAGTAACGCTGAAATGATTGCATACCGTGTCGAGAATTTCGTCAACTGTGAGCGGATTGTCATCCACTTTCACCGCCCGCTTGATGACTCTTTCGGCCAAACGCATGTCAACATTGCTGTTGTAAACTACGCTGTAAGCCAGCAATGAATTGACAACGCCTTCAAGATCACGCACACTTCCATTGGCTGTTGAGGCTATGAAACGGATGACTTCATCGGGAATATGCAGGCCATCGCGACGGATTTTAGCCTTCAGAATGTCGGTACATAATTCCACATTCGGCTTCTCCAACTCTGCAATAAGCCCACAGGAGAAACGTGTGAGCAGTCGTTCGTTCATGCCTTTCAGGTCGACCGGCGGACGATCGCTTACTAAAAGTATGCGTTTTCCATTGCGGAAGAGATGGTTGAAGATATGAAAGAAAGTGTCTTGTGTCTTGGTTGCATTGACCCACTCCTGGATATCATCGACAATCAACATGTCAATCGTCTGATAAAAGCGAATGAAGTCGTTGATAGAACTGTGGAGATTGGCGTCTACAAACTGCGATTGGAAGAGGCGTG
>ERZ772807.1574-NODE-1574-length-12532-cov-2.589004_pt1 | contig 12532 bp, 12 predicted proteins | sample MGYA00511472_ERZ772807 | MGnify/ENA primary metagenome ERZ772807 (study PRJEB29015, sample SAMEA2737947) | human oral metagenome | biome: human oral; feature: human-associated habitat; material: dental | place: China | collected 2039 ...
TCTTGTTTTTTTCATAAATTCCCAGGCACCGTAGCGCCGTTCCCGCCGCCACAGCCGTTTACCATAACCCCTGGAATACGCTACAATAATTGTGATCCTGCGCGGCCTTCCCGCCGCCTGTCGGCAAAGCGGCGAGATAACCCGCGCGAAAATCACCGTTCATCCAGCATTCAGGAGTATGCAACATGCAGGAAAAAATCCTTCTTTCCGTCCTTACCGCCTGTCTGCTCGCCGCTTGCGGCGGCAGCAGCAGCGACAACAGCAACCCGCAAATCACGCCGCCACCGAACAACAACACGCCGCAGCAGCCGGGCGGCCCGCAAACCCCGCAGCAGCCGGACAACCCGCAGCAGCCGCAAGCGGTTACCAAACTGACCGCCGACTATAGCACCGACAATGATTATGACTGGGGCGCCGACTACAACGGCTACGACACCTTCACCCTGAAAGTCGGCGACAAGCCCCTGGTGAAAGAAGTGCGTGGCGAGAAAAAACAGACGTTTGACCTGACCGCCGTACCGCTGGGTTTCCACACGCTTGCTGCGGAAAGCCAATACACCGGCAGCAATCCTGAACATAAAGCGGAAGTCACGCTGCGCTCCTATCGCGGCTTCTATGGCGGTGCCCACGCCTACGGCAAAGATGGCAGCACAAGCCCGCTGGATGCGGGCGATGAAGCCTATCTCTCGCCGACGGCAACCCTGCCCGCCAATGGCACTGCCACCTACACGGGCACGGTCTTTGACGCCCACGACGCCAACGATGCCGCCCTGGCCTACCGCATCGATTTCGGGCAGAAAAAAGGTTCCGGCACCGTCGCGGCGGCCAATGGCCGTACCGCTCTGACCTTGCAGGAAGCGGACATCACGCAGTTCAGCACCGCTTTCGGCAACATGCACGGCGTTGACAGCGGCGGTGTGAGAAGCACCGATGGCAGCATCAGCGGGACTTATGACCCGGGCCGAATGCGGAAGAAATCGTCGGCGGCCTCAGCTATGGGGCGACCGGACAGGTTCCCGACATCAATCAGGTCTTCTACGGCAAACGCGGCGACATCACGCCCTGATACGGGCCGTTCCTGCGACAAAAAAACCGGCGTCCGCGCCGGTTTTTTCTCGCCCGTTTGCCGCCGGGCGGTGGGGATGGTGGTTCAAGCCGTCTAGCCATGCACCCAGATAAGGCGGGCGAGGAGGATGAGGGCGAGGAGGATGACGCCGATGTTCAGCTCGCGGTAGCGGCCGCAGACGAGTTTGATGATGGTGTAGCTGATGAAGCCGAGGGTGATGCCGTCGGCGATGGAGTAGGTCAGCGGGATGGTGAGGAAGGTGATGGCAACAGGGGCGGCTTCGGTGAGGTCGTGCCAGTCAATCTCGCCCACGGTGTACATCATCAGTACGGAGACGTAGAGGATGGCGCCGGCGGTGGCGTAGTTGGGCACCATTTGCGCCAGCGGCGAGAGGAAGGTCGCCAGCAGGAAGAGGATGCCGACGACAACCGCCATCAGGCCGGTACGGCCACCGACGGCGACGCCGGAAGCGCTTTCGATGAAGCTGGTGGTATTGGAAGTGCCGAGTACCGCACCGACGACGGTCGCGCCGCTGTCGGCAAGCAGCGCCTTTTTCAGGTTGGGAATTTTGCCGTCCTTGACCAGTCCGCCACGTTCGGTAACGCCAATCAGCGTGCCGGCGGTGTCAAATAAATCGACGAAGAAGAAGGCAAAGATGATGCTGAACATCGCCGGTTCCAGCGCGCTTTTCAAATCCATCTGCATGAAAGTCGGCGCAAGTGAGGGCGGCAGGGAAATGAGGCTTTCCGGCACTTGTCTGTCGCCGAAGAGGACGCCCAGCACGGAAATAATCAGGATGGCAAGCATGACGCTGCCCGGCACGCGGTAGTGGACGAAGGCGATGATGAGAAAGAGGCAAAGCGCGGTCATCAGCGGCGCGAAGGCGATGATGCTGCCCATCTTCACCAGCACGCCGTCGGCACCGACAATAATCCCGACGCTTTGCAGGGCGATAAAGGCGAGAAAACCGCCAATGCCGGCGGCGATGGATTTTTTCAGCGCGTTCGGGATGGCGTTAATCAGCCATTCGCGGATGCGCAGCAGGCTGACGATGATAAAAAGCACGCCGGAGAAGAAAACACAGGCAAGCGCAGTCTGCCAGGTGTGGCCGAGCTGAAGGACGACGGTGTAGGTGAAAAAGGCGTTCAGCCCCATGCCGGGGGCGAGGGCGACCGGCAGGTTGGCATAAAAGCCCATAATGAACGAGCCGATGGCGGCGGCGATGCAGGTGGCGACGAATACCGCGCCGTGATCCATGCCCGTCTTCGCCAGCACGTTGGGATTGACGAAGATGATGTAGGCCATGGTGAGGAAAGTGGTAATGCCGGCAATGACTTCGGTGCGAACCGTGGTGCCGTGCGCCTGCAACTTGAACAGCTTGTCGAGCATGGGAAAATCCTGAAAAGAAGGGGGCGGCTATTATAGCGGCATTACCATTGCGCCATGCGGGCGCGGCCTCCGCGGCGACGGCCGCCCGCCTTGCCAGACCGTGACAAAAGCAGTACATTCGCAGCACAATTCAGATAAAGGAGCAACACCATGGCCACAACCAACTACAACATCCGCCTCGAACAGGAATTGCGCGACCGCGCCTTCGCCGTGTTTGAACGCTACGGACTGGCGCCGTCGCAGGCGATTAAACTGTTTCTGAACCAGGTCGCCGATACCCAGACCATCCCGCTGTCGTTCAACCACCATGCCGGACGCCGGGAAAACATCCCCAATACCGTCACCCGTCAGGCGATGCTGGAAGCCATCGAAAACCGCAAAAACGGTACACTGGGCAAGGCTTATCGCAATCTTGATGAAATGATGGAAGACATTCAGACATAGCAAGAATGAAGCCAAGAGCGCTATATCCGACCACCCAATTCCGGCGGGATGTCAAAAAACAATGGAGCGAATTGATTACTCCGGATTGGGCGACCGTTATCTATTACCTGATCAACGACCACGAAATTCCCAAAAAATACCGGGATCATGCCTTGAGCGGCGAATGGTCGGGCTTTCGCGAATGCCATATCAAGCCAGATTTGCTGCTGATATACGAAAGCGGTGAAGATTTCATCCAGCTCGTCCGCCTCGGCTCGCATTCAGAGCTGTTTGGCTGAAACCTCAAATGCCATAAAAAACCAGGGCTGCATGAGCAGCCCTTTTCCTTGCCGCCCACATGGCATCGCGGCGGCGTTCGCAGTATCCTGCCCGCCAACCCAAACCGCGGAGCCGCCATGTCCGAAACCCTGCTGCACACCCTCGCCGACCTGCGTCCCTGGCCGCTGGCCGCCCTCGCCCGCCACCTCAACCGCGGCGAAGCGGAAACCCGCGCCCAACTCGCCGACCTGCAACAAAGCGGCATCGTGCCGCTGCTGGAAACCGCCGACGGCTGGCAAATGCGCCCCGCGCTTGCGCTGCTGGACGCGGCCTGGTTACAGCGGCAATGCCCCGCCGCCGCCGTGCAGGTGCTGACCGTCACCGACTCCACCAACAACGCGCTGATGCGCGAGACCGCGCGCGCAAACGGCGACGCCATCCTCGCCGAATACCAGAGCGCCGGGCGTGGCCGCCGTGGTCGCGCGTGGCAATCGCCCTTCGCCGGACAAATCATCCTTAGCATGGGCTGGCACTACCCCGACCCGCAGGCGGCCACCGCGCTCAGCATCGCCCTCGGCATCGTCGCCGCCAGCGCCCTGCGCGCCGCGGGCTACCCGGTACAACTCAAATGGCCGAACGACCTCTACCTGCACCAGCGCAAACTGGGCGGCATCCTCGTCGAAGCCAGCCATCACGCGCACGGCGTGGACACCATCGCCGGAATCGGCATCAACCTGCTGCCGCTGTCCGGCCTCGACCAGCCCGCCGCCAGCTTGGGCGAATGCGGCACCATCGCCCGCAACCCGCTCACCGCCGCGCTGATTAACGCCTGGCGCGCCGCCTTCGCCCGCCATCCCGAAGGCCGCCCTGCCCTGCCCGCCCGCTGGCGCGCACTCGATACCTACGCCGACTGCGCCGTCAGCCTGCACCGCGCCTGCGACACCATTTGCGGCATCAACCGCGGCATTGACGACCAGGGACGGCTGCTGCTCGAAAGCGCCGACGGCATCCACGCCTGGAGCGAAGGCGAGACCCGCCTGCGCCCGCAAACCCCTTCATTCCCCCCACAACAGGAGCAACCATGATCGCCCTCGTCACCGGCGCCACCGCCGGATTTGGCACCGCCATCGCCCGCCTGCTCGCCGCACGCGGCCATAAAGTCATCATCACTGGCCGCCGCGCCGAGCGCCTACACGCCCTGCAACAAGAGCTGGGCGACGCCTGCCTGCCGCTCGCCTTTGACATCCGCGACGAAGCCGCCACCCTCGCCGCCATTGCCAGCCTGCCGCTACAGTGGCAGGCGATAGACCTCCTGGTAAACAACGCTGGCCTCGCGCTGGGTGCCGCGCCTTACCCTGACTGCGAACTCGCCGACTGGAAACAGATGATCGCCACCAACATCGAAGGCCTCGTCACCGTCACCTACGCCATCCTCAAAGGCATGGTGGCGCGCAACCGCGGCCACATCATCAACCTCGGCTCCACCGCCGGCAGCTACCCCTACGCGGGCGGCAACATCTACGGCGCGACCAAAGCCTTCGTCAAACAATTCAGCCTCAACCTGCGCACCGACCTGCTCGGCACCAACGTGCGCGTCTCCAACGTTGAGCCCGGCCTCTGCGGCGGCACCGAATTTTCCAACGTCCGCTACCACGGCGACGACGCCAAAGCCGCCGCCCTCTACGAAAACGTCGATTACCTCACGCCGGAAGACATCGCCGAAACCGTGCTGTGGATTGCCGAACGCCCGGCACACGTCAACATCAACCGCATCGAAATGATGCCGGTCGCGCAAGCCTCCGCCGGGCTGGCAGTGAAAAAGAAAAACTGAAGACCGCAGCGGCGCCCGGCATGACCATTTTGCAATACCCGCCCCGCCCGCCGCTGCCCCCGCAAGGGGAGATTGCCATGCGTTTGCGAGGCGGTCGCTACGCGGTTTTTCGCCCCCTCCCCCGGCTTCGCCGGGGAGGCGGCATCGCCCCGGCAAACCGCCCCAAGCCCGCCATTGCGCCCGCCTTGGCGAGGCAACGGCTACGAAATCCCCGGCAATCTGCTATGATTGCCCCGCGATTACGCATCAAATCAGGCTTTAATTAGAGGTAAATACACATGAAAGGCACCAAACTGATTCTTTCCGCCATCATTTTGGCATCCCTCGCCGCTTGCAGCACGGGCGATGGTGCGAGAAAGCAACGCGATTTTTGCTATCAAGAAGGCACATTCCACAACATTTGCAAAACGGGTGCGGATACCACTGGCACCAGCGGCCCGAATGACAACGGCAACAATAATAACAACAAGGGTAATGACAATACGCCGAATGACAACGGCAACAATAACAAGGGTAATGACAACACGCCGAATGACAAAGGCAATGACAACAAAGGCAATGACAACAAGGACAAGGATAAAGACTGCAATTGCGCCTATGGCGGTTCTTACGACGAGTAATTATCGCACCGACAAAAAAGCCTGCCGTCATGGCAGGCTTTTTTATGGCCGCTGTCGCTTATTTTTCCTCGCGGATGGCTTTCAGATGTTCCTGAATGCGGAAGAGGACGATGATTAACTCGTTCATGACCCGTACCATCAACACGCCGACGACAAAAATAAAAATGCCTGCCAGAAAACTGCCGAAGGAAAATCCGGTCTGATAAGACGTTCCGCCTGAAAAAAGATAAATGGTCCTTCCGCCAGCCAGGAACATTACGCTTAGCGAAAAAAGGGCGACTGCCACTATTTGCAGCCAGTAAACAACGGTAATAATACGCGGGGTGACAAACTCGTCAAAGTTCAAAAAGAATTTCAGCATCAGTTGCTCCGGTGGATGAAAAGAAATGCCGCTCATGCCCTTCCGGGGGTTACGCGGCAGCCCCAATTGTAGCGAATGCACGCGACCGGGACAAACCGCCGCCCGCGCCCGCATCCGCTATAATGCTGTTTTTCCTGTTTCCCGCTCCGCCATGAATGCCCGTTTTGCCGCCCTCTTTTCCCCGCTACGTGATTTGCTGCGCTATCGCGACCGGCCACAGCTTTTTGCCCTGCTGATTTATCAGGCCATTACCACGACCGGATTTACCCTGCTCATTCCGCTGGTATCAGTACATTTTGTCGCCGATGTCGGAATGTCGGCGGCCATCGTCGGCATGGCGCTCGCCATTCGCCAAATCAGCCAGCAGGGGCTGGCCTTTATTGGCGGGATGCTTGCCGACCGCTACGGCCTGAAGCCGGTACTTTGCACCGGGCTGATTATCCGCGCTATCGGTTTTTTTATGCTCGGCTATGCGACGTCAATGCCGGTGTTTTTTGTCGCGCTGTTATTGACCGGATTGGGCGGCGCGCTGTTTGATGCGCCGTTTCAGGCGGCGACGGTAGCGATGACACAGCCGGAGGAACGACGCGAGTTTTATTTGCTCGCCAATTATTTGACCAGCCTGGCGGCGACCATTGGCCCGATGCTGGCGATTGCCCTGTTATTGATTGATTTCAGCGCGGTTGGCATTGCCGCCGGTTCGTGTTTTTTGACCAATGTCTTTGTCGCCGTCCGCTTTTTCCCCAATATCAAGCCACCGGCAGAGGAGAAAGGCGGCGGCATGGGCTATTTGCGGCAATTGTTGCGCGACCGGATTTATTTACGTTTTGTCGCGATTATGTGCGGTTATTGGTTTGTGGTGATGCAGGTCAATATCAGCTTTCCGTTATTGGCGGAATCCTTGACCGGGAGCAAGGCGAGTGCGGGCTGGTTTTATACCTTCAGTTCGCTGCTGACGCTATTGCTGCAATATTTTCTGGTACGTCGCTTGCAGCGCCATTTTCGCAGCCATCAATTATTGATTGCCGGAACTTTAATCATGACCTGTGGCACTTTCTTTTTGGGAACCTCCGTCCATTTCGCCATTTTCCTGTTATGGATTGGCGGATATACCGTCGGTTATCTGGTCAGCCGCCCGATGATTGATATTTTGGTGGCGCATTTGGCGCATCCGCGCGCCCTGGGGCTTTATGTCGGCTTTAGTGCGCTGAGCATTGGCGTGGGCGGCGGTCTCGGCAATTTTTTCGGCGGCTGGCTTTATGATTTGGGCAAGGCGCTTCATTGGCCACTATTACCGTGGATGGTTTTCGCCGCTGTCGGTATTTGCACCGCCTGGCAATTGGCGCGGTTTTTCCGCCGCTATCCGCAGACGGTGACGCAGTAATTCGTTTGCCATGAAAAAGCCGTCCCGCAGGACGGCTTTTCTTTTTGGCGGCGGTTATTGGGCAATCCGCCACGGCCAACGTTCGCCCGCGAGGAAGGGGACGAGTTCGCTGTCGCCGTAGGGCAGGGCGGTCGGAAAGGTTTGGGCGCGGCGTTCGAGGGTGATTTCGCCGGTGTTGTAGGGCAGGCCGTAGTAGTCGGCGCCGTGTCTGGCAGCGAAGGCGGCGAGTTTGTCGAGTGCGTTTGCCTGTTCGAAGGCGGCGGCGTAGAGCGGCAGGGTGGCGTGGCCGGTGTAGCAGCCCGCGCAGCCGCAGGCGTTTTCTTTGGCGTGGCGCGGATGCGGCGCGCTGTCGGTGCCCATGAAGTAGCGCGCATCGCCGCTGGCGACGGCGGCAAGCAAGGCGCGACGGTCGGCTTCGGTTTTGAGGATGGGCAGGCAGTAGTAGTGCGGTTTGAGGCCGCCGACAAGCAGCGCGTTGCGGTTGTAGAGCAGGTGGTGCGCGGTGATGGTGGCAGCGAGGTTGTCGCACTGGCTTTGGATGTAGGCGACGGCGTGCGCGGTGGTGATGTGCTCAAGGACGATACGCAGGCGCGGGAAGCGGCGGCGCAGCGGCTCCAGCGTGCTGTCGATGAAGGTTGCTTCGCGGTCGAAGATGTCCACGCCGTCGGTGGTCACTTCGCCGTGGATGAGCAGCAGCAGTCCCGCCTGTTGCATCGCTTCCAGGATGGGGTCGAGTTTTTGCGGGTCGGCGACGCCCTGGGCGGAGTTGGTGGTCGCCCCTTTCGGATACCATTTGATGGCAACCACGCCCGCCGCTTTCGCCGCCAGTACGGTTTCCGCGGTGAGGCTGTCGCTGAGATAGAGGCTCATCAGCGGGGTGAAGTGCGCGCCTGCCGGGATGTGGGCGGTGATGCGCGCGCGGTAGGCGGCGACGGCCTCGATGCTGTCCACCGCCGGGGTGAGGTTGGGCATGATGAGGGCGCGGGCGCACTGGCGCGCGGCGTCGGGCACGGTGCGGGCGAGGGCGGCTCCGTCGCGCAGGTGGATGTGCAGGTCGTCCGGGGTGGGCAGGGTGAGGGTCTGGGTCATGATGGGCTCCGGTTTTGTCTGGATGGTTTGGGTGGCGGCTCCTGTTTCTGCCGTTTTTTTCGTTGGCGCTGCGCAGCCCCGGCGGCTTCCCCACAGGGCAGGGTTTTTGCCCCGCCCGGCGGCTCAACTGTGTTCGTTGCGGTTGAACCAGTGGCGCTGGCGGGTGCGGGTCGCTTCATCGGCTTCGCTGTTGCGCTGGATGAGGCAGGTGTCGAGCGAGGTGGGTTCTAAGGTGAAGGCGATGGCGTGCAGGACGTTGTCGCGGAAGATGTGCAGCACGGCGGCGTTGCCCGGTGCGGCGTAGCGCAGGTGGCGCGCCAGCTGGCTTTCGTCCGCACGGTAGCCGTTGACGGCAACGAGCTGGTCGTCCATGGCGATGCCCGCCAGCGCCGCCGGGCTGGTGTCGTCGATGCGGGTCACGCGGCAGTATTCGCCGCGCTGTTGCCAGCGGATGCCGGGGTCGCTCTGGTAGCGCTGCGCAATGGGCACGTCGCTGCCGAGGTCGCCGTTGCTCGCGGCAGGCAGCATGTGGATGGTGAGACCGATGTATGCGGCGGCTTCGTCCAGAGGCAGCGGGTCGGTGCTGTGCATGAGGCGGCGGATGAAGCCGCGCAGCGGGGTTTCGAGGTCTTCCGGCAAGAGGTCGGCAGTGATGCGGATGAAGTGTTCTTCGTCGATGTCTGCGCCGCTTCTGTGGTAGTCGTGCCAGAGGCGGTGCATCACCATCGGCAGGCTGATGCCGTCTTCGCTGTGTACGCGCAGCCAGGTGTCGAGGCACCAGGCGGCGAGCGCGCCCTGGATGTAGTAGGTGGTGCTGCTGTTTACGGTGTCTTCGCCGCCGTTGTAGAGTTTGGTCCAGGCTTCGTAGCTGGACTGGGCGAGGGTTTGGTGTTCGCGGCCGGGGGTTTGGCGGTAGCGCGCGATGTCCTGCGCGAGCAGGTCGAAGTAGGTGTGGATGCCGATGACGCCGCTTCTGACGAGGAGGAGGTTGTCGAAGTAGGCGGTGAAGCCTTCAAACAGCCACAGCATTTCGGTGGGCTGTTCCTGTTGCAGCTCGTAGTGCTGGTATTCGCGCGGGCGCAGCGCCTTGATGTTCCAAGTGTGGAAGTATTCGTGCGAGAAGAGGCCGAGCAGCTGGATGTAGCGGTGTCCGGCGCGGTTGTCCGGTTCGGGCAGGCTGTCGCGCGAGGCCATGAGCAGGGTAGAGCGGCAGTGTTCGAGGCCGCCGTAGAGGTTGTCGCCGAGGTGGAGGAGGAAGGTGTAGCGCGGCATCGGCGGCAGGCCGCCAAAGAGCATGACGGCTTCGCGGCAGATGGTCTGCACGTCGCGGCGCAGGCGTTCGTGGTCGTAGTCCCAGGTTTTGCCGCTGATGACGATGTCGTGCGGCACGCCACCGGCGGTAAAGGGCAGGATGGTGAGTTCGGCGGCGAACATCAGCGGGGTGTCGATGAGTTGTTCGTAGTTTTCAAACCAGTAGGCGCCGTCGCCGCCGGTCTGCGCCCCGGTGATTTGCCAACCGGCGCGGTGGCCTTCCAGCGCCAGCACGAGGCGGTGCGGCAGGTGTTCGTAGCCTTCGATGGCGATACAGGTGGCGCAGGGATTCAAGAAACCGCGTTCGTGGTCGAGATAGTTGCCGCGCACGGAGATGTCGCGCGCGTAGATGGTGTAGTAGATGTGGAGTTCGTGGCAGGCGGGCGGCACGCGCAGGCGCCAGCGTGAGGGGTTGTCAAAGGCAAAAGGGATGGCGTTGCCGTCCGCGTCCGTTACCGCAAGGCGCGAGAGGAAGCGGGCAAAATCGCGCCGCATATAGCTGCCCGGTATCCACACCGGCAGGTAGAAGGCGATGTCGCTCTCCGGGGCAACGGGGACGTGTTGCCGCACGGTGAAGCGGTGCCCGCCAGGCGCAGGGGTAACATGGTAAGAGACGGCGGAAGCTGACATAATGACCTCAATGCGGATAATTACCGCCATTTTAGCATTCGCGCCGTCGCCCCTCTTGAAAAAAGCCGTGGCGACGCCATTCTTGCGCCTGTAACCCGAAGACATTGCCATGAGCCCGCAACACGATTTCGACACCGATACTGACACCCTCACCGCCGACCCCGAACTGGACGAACCGCGCCAGTACGAAGTCATGCTGCTCAACGACGACTACACCACGATGGACTTTGTGGTGGACGTGCTGATGCGGTTTTTCAACAAAGACCCGCTGGAAGCCGAAGAAATCATGTACCAGGTACACGAACAGGGCAGCGGCGTCTGCGGCATCTACCCCTTTGACATCGCCGAAAGCAAAGTCAAGCAGGTCACAGACCACGCGCGCGCCAACAACTACCCGCTGCTCTGCGTGCTGCGCCCCCACTAAAACGAGGAAAAACCATGCTCTCCAACGTACTCGAACAGGCCATCGACCGCGCCTACCACAGCGCGCAAAGCGCCAACCACGAATTTCTCACCCTCGAACACCTGCTGCTGGCGCTACTGGACGAGCGCAGCGTCACCGACGCGCTGCTCAGCTTCGGCGCCGACCTCGCCATCCTGCGCGAACAACTCAACCGCTACCTGAGCGAGCACTGCCCGCAATTCCCCGCCGACCACAGTGGCCGCGTCACCCAGCCGACCACCGCCTTCCAGCGCATGATCCAGCGCGCCGTGCTGCACGCGCGCAACGCCGGCAAAAAAGAAGTGAGCTGTTTGAACGCACTCGTCGCCATCGTCAGCGAACGCGACAGCTACGCCGCCTACTTCCTGCGCAAACAGGAAATCCAGCGGCTTGACCTCGTCAACTACATCTCGCACGGCACCGCGCAGACCGCCAAAGAAAGCGAAGGCGCGCCCGATGACGACGACAACCGCGAAGGAAAGCGCCGCTCCGCCCTCAAAGAATTTGCGGTGAACCTCAACCAGCGCGCCAGCGAAGGCCGGATTGACCCGCTGATTGGCCGCAATGCCGAAATCGAACGCACCATCCAGACCCTCTGCCGCCGCCGCAAAAACAACCCGCTGCTGGTGGGCGAGGCTGGCGTTGGCAAGACTGCCATTGCCGAAGGGCTGGCCTGGCGCATCGTGCAGGGCGACGCGCCCGAGGTGCTCAAGGACGCCACCGTCTATTCGCTGGACATGGGTGCGCTGCTGGCCGGCACCAAGTACCGCGGCGACTTCGAGCAGCGTCTGAAGACGGTGCTCAAGCAGCTGCGTGCCGACCGCCATGCCATCCTGTTCATCGACGAGATCCACACCCTCATCGGGGCCGGTTCGGCCTCGGGGGGCACGCTGGATGCCTCCAACCTGCTCAAGCCGGCGCTGTCGTCGGGCGAGCTCAAGTGCATCGGTGCCACCACGTTCACCGAGTACCGTGGCATCTTCGAGAAGGACCATGCGCTGTCGCGGCGCTTCCAGAAGATCGACGTGGTCGAGCCGACGGTGGAGCAGACCGTGCAGATCCTGCGCGGTCTGAAGAGCTACTTCGAGGAGCATCACGGCATCCGCTACACCGGAGCGGCGCTCACGGCGGCGGCCGAGCTGTCGGCCAAGTACATCACCGATCGTCACCTGCCCGACAAGGCCATCGACGTGATCGACGAGGCGGGTGCCGCACAGCGGGTGCTGCCGCGTGACAAGGCCAAGGAAGTGATCGGCAAGGCCGACATCGAGGCCATCGTCTCCAAGATCGCCCGCATTCCGCCCACGTCGGTCAGCAGCGACGACCGCAGCAAGCTGCAGTACCTGGAGCGCGACCTGAAGAACGTGGTGTTCGGCCAGGATTCGTCCATCGAGGCGCTGGCGGCTGCCATCAAGATGGCGCGCTCGGGCCTGGCACGCCCCGAGAAGCCCATCGGCTCGTTCCTGTTCTCGGGCCCCACGGGCGTGGGCAAGACCGAGGTGGCACGGCAGCTGGCCTTCACGCTGGGCATTGAGCTGGTGCGCTTCGACATGTCCGAGTACATGGAGCGTCACGCCGTCTCGCGTCTGATCGGCGCGCCTCCGGGCTATGTCGGCTTCGATCAGGGCGGGCTGCTGACCGAGGCCATCACCAAGAAGCCGCACGCGGTGCTGCTGCTCGACGAGATCGAGAAGGCGCATCCGGACA
>ERZ772807.1575-NODE-1575-length-12531-cov-30.098910_pt1 | contig 12531 bp, 14 predicted proteins | sample MGYA00511472_ERZ772807 | MGnify/ENA primary metagenome ERZ772807 (study PRJEB29015, sample SAMEA2737947) | human oral metagenome | biome: human oral; feature: human-associated habitat; material: dental | place: China | collected 2039 ...
GTTGAGGCAAACAAATGAGTAAAAAGACACCATTATCACAAGGCTTTATTGCCCGCGCGGTCGCTGGTGTCCGTTACGCCTTTACCGGCAATGCGGACGGGTGGTTTGACGCAGGCGAGCCTTTAGCCCCTGTTGCGCAACAGGCAGAGGGTCGGCGGTTCGATTATGAGCCGTTTTACAACGTCGGGCATTCCAAGCCGCGCGAACGTGAGGCGATAGGCTTTGCACAATTACGCGCCCTTGCCGATAACTACGACGTGCTGCGTCTGGTCATCGAAAAGCGCAAAGACCAGATGGAATGCCTGAAATGGACAATCCAAAAGCGCGACGTTGCGTCAACGGCGAACAACGAATCGCAGCGCAAAGACCAAAAGGTCGATGAAGCGATCGCATTTTTCCAGTCGCCTGACAAAGAGCATACTTGGGCGGATTGGTTGCGTATCTTGTTGGAAGACCTGTTCGTCATTGACGCGCCGTGTATCTACCCGCGTAAAACACTGGGCGGCGACTTGTACGCCCTTGAAGTGATAGATGGGGCGACGATTAAGCGCGTGCTTGATAACACGGGGCGCCTACCCTTACCGCCCGAAACGGCGTATCAGCAAATCTTGCACGGCATGGCGGCTGTTGATTACACGGCTGACGAGTTGGTTTACCGTTCACGCAACAATCGAAGCTACAAGGTTTACGGCTATTCGCCCGTCGAGCAAATCATTATGACCGTGAACATCGCCTTAAAACGGCAGATTCACGCGCTGGAATACTACACGGCGGGCAGCGTTCCCGATGCTTTGGTCGGCGTGCCTGAAACGTGGCCGGCTGATGATATTCAACGCTTTCAGGAATACTGGGATTTGTTGTTATCGGGCGAGACGGCGGAGCGGCGCAAAATGCGGTTCGTGCCTGGTGAATTATCCCGAAACTTTAAAGAGACGAAGCAGCCGCCGTTGAAAGACGTTTACGATGAATGGCTTGCCCGCGTCGTCTGCTTTGCGTTTAGCGTCGAGCCTACGCCGTTCGTGGCGCAGGTAAATCGTAACGTAGCGGAAACGAGCCGTGAGCAGTCGTTATCCGATGGTATGAGCAGCCTGAAGAACTGGGTAAAAGCCCTGATTGATGACGTGCTTGCCCGCTACATGGATATGGCGGCGTATGAGTTTGTTTGGCGGGAAGAGGAATCACTCAACCCGAAAGAACAGGCGGAAATCTACGCCATCTACAAGAACGCAGGCATCTTGACCGCTGACGAAATCCGCGCCGAACTGGGTAAGGAGCCGTTGCCGGAGCAGACTGAACCAAATCAGCAAGACGACCAACAGCCCAAAGAACAGCCGAGCCAAGAGGCTGAAAAACTGGGAAAGTCGGAAAGCCCGATGAGCGAAGACGAAGCCGCCGCGCTTATTGAGGCTTATTTGCTGACGCGTGTGGACGGCTTGGCTGAACAGATTACCGCGCTGGTTAGTGGTGCTGCTGTTGACTGGCAGGCCGATGACCTAACCGCCGAACTGAACCGGGTAGCGAAAATAGTTACTGACGGTTTGGACTTTGGCGAGTGGTCGGGATTGTCTGATGTGGTCGAGCCGATAATCAGGCGAGCGGCGGAAGATGGGGCGGTTGCTGCTTTGTTGCAGGTAATGCCTGACCCTGCTGTCGGCATGGTTACGAACATTCGCAGCCGTGCCGTCAAGTGGGCGCATTACCGAGCCGCCGAAATGGTCGGTATGAAGTGGGTGGGCGGCGAGCTTATCCAAAATCCTGCCGCCGAATGGCAAATCACAGAGGGAACGCGCGAAATGATACGCGCCCAAGTGGTTGAAGCCATGCAAAACGGCGACAGTGTGCAAGAGTTGGCGGGTCGTCTGAAAGAATCCCATGCTTTCAGCAATACCCGCGCCCAAACCATTGCCAGAACTGAGACGGCGATGGCGGACAATATGGGCAACCTGATAGGCTGGGCAGAAACAGGGCTTGTTGCCGGAAAGCGGTGGATAACCGCCGAAGATGACAAGGTATCAGAAATCTGCAACACCAACGGCAAGATGGGCGTGATTGGTCTGCATGAGCATTTCGCACATGATGGTATGACGCCGCCTGCCCACCCTAATTGCAGGTGTACGGTCGTTCCTGTTTTGGCAGAAGATATGCCGAAAGTTTAATTTAACTGGTGGTAGTGATGGGTTTGCCGCTCTCTTTATGGGGGCGGCTTTTTTTGGAGTACAGAATGGCAAAGTTATACGCAGAAATCGCCAAGATGGAAGCGCAGGACGACGGCACCGTCAAAGTTTGGGGTTATGCCTCAAGTGAGGCGGTTGATTCAGACGGCGAAATCATCGCGGCGGAAGCAATGAAAGCAGCTATTCCCGACTATATGAAGTTTGGCGCGGTGCGTGAAATGCACGGTTCAAACGCGGCTGGGACGGCTATTGAGATTAATGTAGAAGACGACGGGCGCACGTTCTTCGGCGCGCATATCGTTGACCCTGTTGCCGTGACGAAAGTCAAAACAGGCGTTTACAAAGGCTTTTCAATCGGCGGCAGCGTTACCGCCCGCGACGAATTGAATAAGTCGCAAATCACAGGTTTGAAGCTGACAGAAATCAGCCTTGTTGACCGCCCTGCAAATCCTGACGCGGTGTTTACCTGCTTTAAGGCGGATAAGCCCAAAGACGGGGAAGAAGCAGCGGATAAGGACGAAGACGACAAGTCAACCGACAAAGCCGATGAAACACCAGCCGATGATGCTAAAAAGGCAGATAGCGACAAGAAAGCTGATGAAGAAGACGACAAAAAGGACGAAGCCGAAAAATCAGCAAGCGTCGAATTGTCTGAATCTGAAATCGCCATCTTGAAAGCGGTATTGGCAAAGGCTGATAAGTCGGAATACGAGCATAAATACGAGCCGGTCGCTAAATCAATGTGGCAAGTCAAATCGTTAGCCGACGTGTTGGCGTCTTTGAGATGGCTGATTGAGGACGCTATCTATGACGATGTGGACGCGGCCGTTATCGCGCAAATCAAAGAATCAGCGGGCAGCCTAGCCGAATCGTTGAAAGCTTTGACGATAAGTGAAGCCGACAAGCTGGTCGATGGCTTGGCAGCTAAAGCCGATAAATCAGACGACCTTGCTAAAGCCGAACCAGCGGACGAGCTGGCAAAAGCACAAGACGCGCTGAAGAAATCGAATGACGCCCTTGCCAAAGCACAGGCGGAAATCGAAAGCCTGAAGAAACAGGCAGCCCCGCCGAAAGGCAGCACTAAAGCCATCGGCAAGGCAGAAGATAACGGCGAAGACCCTTTAAACGGTTTTCAGCCGATTGTAAAGAATGACGGCTCGCTTGATGATGTGGCAACACTCGTCAAGGCAGCACACGCAGGCCGTCTGTAACACCGCTTACAGGCGGTTTTTTATTTTTGGGAGCTTTATAAATGAACGTGAATCAAATCACTCAAGAAACGCTTGAACTGATGAAATCAGCACAAGCAGGCGGCGAGCCGCTGAATAAAGGTTTTACTCAGCCGACCAGCTTTACCACTGGTCTGCAAACCTACGACCTGTCCGCGCCGTCTCAAAAACTCTATCCAGTATTGACCCCGTTGCGTAACCGTATCCCCCGCGTGGGCGGCGGTCGCACCATCGGCTCGAACTGGAAAGCCATTACCAACATCAACGTCGGCAACCAACGTGCGGGTATCAGTGAAGGTAAACGCGGCGGCGTTATCAATCATGAAATCGTCGAACGTAACGCGCAATTCCGCGCCATCGGCTTGGAAAACCAAGTCACCTTTGAGGCAGACTATGCCGCGCGTGGCTTCGAGGACGTGAAAGCGTTGGCGGTTGCCCAAACTCTGCAAGCGACTATGGTTGCTGAAGAAATGATTTTGCTGGGCGGTAACACCAGCCTGAAAGCAGGCGTTACCCCTACCCCGACCGCCGCAGCTTCCACTGACGCGCTGGGCAAAATCAGCACTTCCACCCTGTCCATCGTCTGCGTGGCTTTGGGATTGCAGGCTTACTGGGACGTCGCAGGCGCAAATAACGGCGCAATCGGACAAGGCTTGAACATCAAGACTGCCCAAGTTCCCGCCAAAATCACACGCCAAAACGCCGACGGCTCTACCGATACATTCGGCGGCGGTTCCGCCCAAAAATCTGCGGCGGCTTCCGTTTCAGGCGTTGGCGCGGGCAAAAAAGTAACCGCCATGATTCCAGCCGTTCGCGGCGCGGTTGCCTACGCTTGGTACTGGGGCGCGGCCGGCTCTGAGAAACTGGGCGCGATTACCACTTCTGCCAAAGTGGACATCTTGGCAGACGCCGAGGGTACTCAGACCGCTGCTTCCCTGCCGGCCGAAGACAATTCCACTTCCGTTTTGGAATTTGACGGATTGTTGACCCAAATCGCCCTGCCTGATTCAGGCGCGTTCTGGTCTGACAACAAAGGCAACGGCTTGACCTCTGACGGTGCGGGCGGTGTGTATGAATTTGAAGAAGCGTTCGCGCATTTCTTCTCGAAATACCGCTTGTCTCCCGATACCATCTACGTCAACGCCCGCGACTTGGCTGCACTGACTAAGCTGATTATCGGCAACGGTGGCGCACCGCTGATTAAGCTGAAAGTGGACATCGACAACGCCGCGAACATCCGCGCAGGCGTGGTGGTCGGTTCGTACCTGAACAAAATCACAGGCGACGAATTGAACATCGTGGTACACCCGAACTTGCCGGCTGGTACTTACCTGTTCTACTCGACCCGTTTGCCTGCCTACGTTCAAGGTGTCGGCAATCTGCTGCAAGTACGCACGCGCCAAGAGTATTACCAAATTGAATGGCCGCTGCGTACCCGTATGTATGAGTACGGTGTCTATGCGGACGAAGTGTTGCAAGGTATGTTCATGCCTGCGTTCGGTATGATTACCAACGCCGCCTAACCCTAACAAGGTCGTCTGAAATTCAGGCGACCTTTTCTTTTGGAGAATCGAAATGACAGAAATGGTTAAATTACAAGCCCCCGAAGGCTTTACAGACGTTTCCTTTGGCAGCCAAAGCTACACAGTGGGCGAAGACCGTATCGTGGAAGTGCCGTCAGAGGCAGCGCAATTCTTGTATCAGTTCGGCTTTGGCAATATTGCTGCTGAAGCTGCTGAAACTGAAGAGCCTGAAAAAGCCAAGCGCGGACGCAAAGCGAAAGCCGAACAGCCGGCAGAGCAACCAGCCGAACAAGCTGAACCTGTTGAAGCGGTAGAGCCTGCCGAAGCCGAACAGGCTGAAGCTGAGCAAGCCGCCGAACCTGAAAAGGCTGAATAACGATGACCGCCCTTGTCTCTCTTGAGTTGTTCAAGCAGCGGCTAGGCGTTACCCACGACAAGCAGGACGGATATTTCCAAACCCTGCTTGACGGGGTATCGGCGGCTGTCGAAGCCTATATCGGGCGCAAACTGAAAGCGGCGGACTACGTCGAGCGTTACAACGGCAACGGCAAAAACCGCATCGTCCTGAATCAATATCCCGTCCTGTCTGTATCGTCCGTGAAAATCAACGGGCGTATGGCGAATGACTGGGATTTTGATAACTGGCTGCTGATACGCCATGCCTGTTTCGCGCAGGGAATCCGAAACGTCGAGGTATCGTACCGCGCGGGCTATGAAACCATACCCGCCGATATTCAGGAGGCTATCTTGATTATCGCAACGCAGCGGATGAACGAAATCGAGAACAAGGGCGTACAGTCGAAAACGCTTGCAGGCGAGACCATCGCTTTTTCTACGTTCAGCGATTCGGGTGGTATGCCGCCGTCGGCGTTTGCGATACTCAACGAGTATAAACGGAAAGGCGTGTAATGCTTAGGATGGAGTTTATCGGCGGCGATGTTTTGGCAGCGGTGTTGCGAGCATATGGCGATAAGGTTCAGACGGCTGTCGTGAAGTCTGTCGCACGGTCGGCGTTGAAGTTGCAAAGCGAAGTCATGGAAAACCGCCTGTCTGGGCAGGTGCTGAATGTACGGACGGGCAATCTGCGTCGGTCGATACACCAACGCGTAACCAACACGGGCAGCGCGGTAATCGGCGAAGTAAACACCAACGTCCGCTACGGCAAGGCGCATGAATATGGTTTTGCTGGGACGGTCAATGTGAAAGCCTCTTTACGGCAGGTTCGCCAAGCGTTCGGACGCCCGCTGAAATCTCCGCGATACGTTCAGGTTCGGGCGCATTCCCGTAATGTCCGCCTGCCTGAACGGTCGTTCCTGCGGTCGGCTTTGCGCGATATGAAACCGATGATTGAAACGGATTTGCAAAAATCCATTGAGGGGGCATTGCGATGAACCGCGAAGCGATTTATTCCGCGCTGTGGGCAAAGCTGGACGCATTGGACGGTTTTGTAACCAAAAGCCGCAAACTGCTGCACTGGAACGACGTGAAACGCTACGACCAGCCCGCGTTATTCATGGCGCAGGGCGATATGCAGGCGGTAACGTTGACAGGGCAGGAAACCAAGTGGATTTTGCGCGTTGATGTTTACCTGTACGTCCAAACGTCAGGCGAGCCGCCCGCTCCCATCATGAATCCACTGATTGACGCAGTGTGCAATGCTGTGAACGCCGTCCACCCTATCACGGGCAAGACGGCTTTGGTGGTCGATGGTGCGGACATTGAGTATTGCCGCGTCGAGGGTACAGTGGAAACAGACGAGGGAACGCTTGGCGAACAGGCGGTCTGTATTATCCCAATTATGATTTGCGCCGCGTAATGCGGTTTTATTTTGGAAAGGAAATGTCATGCAGTTGACGTTTGGTAGCGGCGAGGTTTTCGCCGAAATGATTACGGATGCTTACGGCAACCGTGTACAGAACGCAACGCCCGTGCGAATCATGGGCTTGCAGGAAATGTCCGTTGATTTGTCGGCGGAATTGAAAGAGTTCTACGGTCAGAACCGCTTTGCGCTGGCTGTCGCACAAGGTAAGGTCAAAGTGTCGGGCAAATTCAAAGGTGCGCTGATTAACGGTCTCGCCCTGAATACCCTGTTCTTTGGCGCAGAATATGCGACCGGAACCATGAAAGCACTTTGGGCGGATGTAACGGGCAAAGCCGTACCGTCAAGCGGTGCATATACCGTCCAAGCAACCGCGCCTAACGGTGGTCGCTTCGTTGAAGATGCGGGCGTGATGGGGAGCGATGGTACGGCATACATCAAGGTCGCTAGTAATCCGACAGCCGGTCAATACATGGTGTCTGCGACCGGTCTTTACACTTTCCACGAATCGGAAAAGGGCAAGACCGTCTATCCCAGCTTTACTTACACCCAAACCATGCCGTCAGCCAAGAAACTTGAACTGACAAATTTGGCGATGGGTAACACGCCGACCTTTAAGCTGAAATACCTGACGCAGTTCAAGGGCAAAAAAGCCCTGTTGGAACTGGAAAGTGTAACCAGCGGCAAACTGGGCTTGTTCTCGACCAAAAACGACGACTTTTCTGTCCCTGAAATCGACTTCACGGCGCAAACCGATGAAGCGGGCTTTAAAGTCGGCACGTTGTGGATTCAAGAGTAATCATGCAGACCGTCCGAAAGGGCGGTCTTTTTATTTGACCTGAATCAAGGAAACAAAAATGACAGTACGAATTAAAGGCGTAACCGTTGAATTGAACGGCACAAATTACGTTATCCCACCTATCGCACTTGGCGCACTGGAACAGTTGCAAGAGCGCATCGGCGCATTTGACGGCAACGTCCAAGACGCCAAACAAATTTCCACCGTTATTGATTGCGCCCATGCCGCGCTGCGCCGCAATTATCCCGATATGACGCGCGAGCAGGTCGCTGATTTGATTGATATTGCCAACATGGGCGACGTATTTGCCGCCGTGATGGACGTATCGGGTCTGAAACGCAAAGAACAGGAAGCCGCACAAGCGGGGGAAGTTCAGGCGGCGGATTAAGTTTCGGCGCGATGATTGCCCACGTCTGCGCCTCTACGGGGTGGACGTGGGACTACGTCGCCGACAACTTAGATTTGCCGCGCATCAAACATTTGAACGAGTATTGGCGCGAACATCCACCCGTGCATATCTTGGTCGCCTCGTACATGGGCATCAAGCCATCGTCGAGCATCGTACAAAGCGAAGCGGATGAAGCGGAAGCCATCAGTATGCTTGGCGGTAACGAACTGTCTGAAGACGAATTTAACGCCTTACTGAAAGCGAAAGGAATCATCTAAATGGGCAATGCGATTTTTCCCACGTTCCCCGGCTTGAAGTGGGGGCGGAAGAAAACGGCGGTGTGGAGTACCGGGACGCAGAAATCGGCAAGCGGTCGTGAATTGCGAACCGCTTACTACACCTACCCGCAATGGCGGTTTTCGCTGTCGTTTGAGGTATTGCGGACGAAAGCGTCCGTAAACGAGTTGGAGCAGTTGGCGGGATTCTTCAACGCCCGCAAAGGCAGCTTTGAAAGTTTCCTTTACGAAGACCCGACCGATAACGCGGTAACTGACCAGCCTATCGGAAACACGGTGCAGGGCGTTACGCGCTATCAGCTTGTCCGTTCGATGGGCGGTTTTATTGAGCCTGTATTGGCAGTCAAAGAACGACCCGCTGTCAAAGTGGGCGGCGTGGCTTTGACTTATGGGCGCGATTATTCCGTTACCGACAAGGGTGTCTTGGTTTTCAACACACCGCAAACGCCGGGTCGCCCCATCACATGGACGGGCGGTTTTTATTTTCGCGTGAGGTTTACCTCTGATACGGTGGATTTTGAAAACGTTTTGGGCAGCTTGTGGGCAGCCAAAAAGATTGAATTTACGAGCGTGAAGTTATGAAGACAGCGACAAAAGAACTGATTGACTTGCTGCACGGCAGCGATGAATTTCAGATGGCAGACTTATACACCATCACGCTTTCAGGCGGGCAGGTGCTGCGCCATACCAGCGCAGATATGCCCGTCGTTTGGGATGGGCAGACCTACGAAGCACATAAGCTGATTATCAAGCGCGGCGCAACCCGTATCGCTGTCGGCTTGGATGTGGATTCCAATACCCTGCAAATCGCCTCCGACCCTGATTACAGGCTGGAGGGCTTGCAATGGGCGGAAGCTGCTTTGGGTGGCGTATTGGACGGCGCACGGGTCAAGATTGACCGCGTTTTCTTCGGCGTCGGCGCGTCATCTATCGGCAGCATGGTCGAGGACGCGAACGCAGTCCTAGAGGTGTCGGGCGTGAACAGAACCGAGACCAAAACGCTGCAAGTTCGCGGTGATTTGCCTAATGAGTTTGTTTTGTCATGTGATATTGCGCTTGAAAACGCAACGTCAATCTACGGTAAGCCCTATCCGCGTATCGGTGCCGAGTTGTCTGTAACCTATACGGATAATTCCGTCGGCTATTTCGGCTGCTGGTATGAAGATGCGGTCAACGGTGCCAAGAAAACACTGAACGAGCGGATTTCATTCAAACACACAATCCCTGATGGCAAAACGGTTAAGGAAATACGCAGCCTGATTATACAGGCGCGATACCAGACGTCTGATTCAATCAGAATTTCGGGCGTTGATTTGCGGTCGACTGCCGATATTGACGGCTCTCTAGCCGAACTTCGCCCCGTTGGTGCTGTGAATATCTTTTCGGGGCGCGTGTCGGACGTATCGGGTAGTAGGTCCTCTGTAAAAGTCGATGTGAAATCTGACATCGAGCTTTTGAACGTATCAAGCCCGCGCAACATCTATCAGGCAGGTTGCATGAGAACGCTCTACGACGAGGGCTGCAAGGTCAACCGTGAGAAATTCACGGTGGATGGTCGCGTAACGGAAAACAGCCAGACGGGAACATCGTTAAAGCATAATCTGACGCAGCCTGACGGGTGGTTCTCGCAGGGCGTGATTAAGTTTACGAGCGGGCGAAACGCAGGCTTGAGCAGGACGGTCAAGGTGCATAGCGGTAATACATTCGAGTTTGCCCTACGCCTGCCATTTCCGCCGCAAGCGGGTGATGTGTTCAAGGTTTATCCGGGCTGCAACAAGCGTCAGGACACCTGTAAAAACAAATTCAATAACATCGTGCATTTTCGCGGATTTCCGTATATCCCGTCTGCTGATACGGTGGTTTAAGAGGTCGTCTGAAATGGATTTGAGAGAACAAATCATCGAAGAGGCGCGGTCATGGCTTGGTACGCCCTATCATCACTTCGCAATGGTTAAGGGCGCGGGCGTGGATTGCGCCATGTTGCTTGTTGGTGTTTACGGCGCGGCCGGCATCGTCCCCGATGACTTCACGCCGCCCAAATATTCCCGCGACTGGCACCTGCACCGCGATACGGAGCGGTATTTGGAGGTCATCGCCAAGTTTTGCAAAGAGACGGACGATCCGAAGCCCGGCGACATCGCTATGTGGAAGTTCGGGCGCACGTTTAGTCATTCCGCCATCTTGGTGGGCGACGGCAAAATTATCCACAGCTACATCGGGCGCGGCGTGGTTTTGGACGACATCAATCAGCCCGAACTTGACGGGCGCGAAGTGAAATTTTTTACATTGGAGGCGTTGAATGAACATTGAAGTATCAGCCTACGGGCTAGGCGGTGGTCGCAGTGGCGGTAGTGGTGGAGGCAGTTATGACGACACAGCAATCAAACAGGAATTGGCACGAATCAGGCAGGCGTTGGCAGCCTTGCCGAGCGGCGCACCGTATGACGACGCCGAAATCAAAAAAGAACTGGAAGCCGTCAAGAAGCAACTTTCCGACCTGCCTAAGGGCGGTGGTGCAACATACGACGACAGCGACTTGCGAAAACAGCTTGCCGCCGCTGTGGCGCGTATCGATGAAATTGCCGACACCCGCAAAGAGTATCAGGCGGCGTATATCGCGCGGGCGGACTTCCTGACAAATCCCGCAAACAATGAATTTATGACGGTCAAGTTCAAAAAACCGTTCAGTAAAAAACCGTTTGTCAAAGTAACTTTGGATTTAGTGACTACACAAGCGAGGATTACATATCAGGGCAATGCAACAGAAACAGGTTTTGATATTGCAACCAACTACGCAGGCTCTTTGCTTGGCTTGTGGTACGAAGCGCATTTGGTAGATTAATTTTTTAGAGGTGTTCTATGGGCGGTAAGTCGTCAACCATTACGTCAGCGGAAGAGCGGATTTTATCGTTACAGGTACAACAGTCATCACAAGGGCTTACCCTGCCTGTCATCTACGGCAGAACCCGTGTAGCCGGGAATCTGATTTGGTATGGCGACTTTGTTACCATAGAAAACAAAACCACAACACGGCAAGGCGGCAAAGGCGGCGGCGGCGTGAAGCAAGTCGATATTGCTTACACCTACGAAGCCGCCGTCATGCTTGCTTTGTGCGAAGGCGAAATTCAGGGCGTCGGTCGTATTTGGCGCGATAAGGAAAAATTCGATTCGCTGGCACAGTTGCGCCTGACGCTTATGCGCGGCGGCGACGAACAGCCTTTGTGGACGCACTTGGCGCAGGCAAAGCACCAAAACCAAGCCTTGAACTATTCAGGTACCGCCTACCTGTGCAGCCCAAACTATGAACTGACGAAATCTGCACAGATTTATCAGCATAATTTTGAGGTTATCGGGAAGCTGGGTTATTCGGGTAATATTCCCGACGCAAACCCGCGCGAAATCATCCGAGACTTATTGATCAACCAACGCTACGGCTGCGGATTCCCCGCCGACAGCATTGGCGACACCGACCGATACAGCAATTATTGCCGTGCGGTCGGTATTTTCCTAAGCCCTGCCTACACGGAACAGGGCGAGGCGCAACGGAACATTTCCGAACTGCTGGAGCAGACCAATAGTGCGGCGGTGTTCTCGCAAGGTCGTCTGAAAATCGTCCCCTACGGCGACGGCAATTATTCAGGCAACGGCGCGGCATATGTTGCCGACAACAAAGCTATCTACGACCTGACCGATGACGACTTTATCGTTTCGGGCGCGGAAGACCCTGTAAACGTTGAGCGCAAAACCAATGCTGACGCATTTAATCAAATCCAAGTCGAGTATCTCGACCGCGATAACGACTACAACGTCGCCATTGCGGAAGTAAAAGACCAGGCAAATATCGAGCAGTACGGATTGCGCCCGAAAGAAGCGGTCAAGATGCACGGTATTTGCGACGGCAAGGTAGCACAAAAGGTAGCCCAACAACTGCTGCAACGCGCCCTGTACGTCCGCAATGAATATGAGTTTAAGCTGGGCTGGAAATATTGCCTGCTTGAGCCGATGGACATTGTAACCCTGACTGACGCAGGGCTTGGCTTGAATAAAACCCCCGTCCGTATCACGGAAATCGAAGAAGACGAAGAAGGTGTTTTATCCGTCAAGGCTGAAGACTACCCTGTCGGCGTTTACACAACGTCAGAATACCCGACGCAGCCGTCTTTGGGCTATTCGGCAGACTACAACGTGTCGCCGGGTAACGCCCATGCGCCCGTTATTTTTGAAGCACCATTGCAACTGACAGGCGGTGAGCCGCAAATTTGGATGGCAACCGCCGGCGGCGATATGTGGGGCGGTGCTGAAG
>ERZ772807.1579-NODE-1579-length-12524-cov-4.798781_pt1 | contig 12524 bp, 9 predicted proteins | sample MGYA00511472_ERZ772807 | MGnify/ENA primary metagenome ERZ772807 (study PRJEB29015, sample SAMEA2737947) | human oral metagenome | biome: human oral; feature: human-associated habitat; material: dental | place: China | collected 2039 ...
TGTACTGTCTGCGGCTTCGTCGCCTTGTCCTGATTTAAATTTAATCCACTATAAGGTAGGGCGGGGCTGTGCTGCAGTTTGGTAGGAGCTTGTTTTTAGGAAGCTTTGTGTTGGCTGTGCAGAAATTCTGCATCTTCCAACTCTGTTTGAGCTTTGCAGAAGCTAGGCACTGTTCGGTACTTCGTTTCAGACGGCCTTATCAGCAGGATGGTGTGTTTGTTGGGTCAGGCTGCAGGTGTGTGCTGATGGATGTGTGGTTTGGAGGCCGTCTGAAAATGTTTCAACAGTCTTTAGAGCTTGATGAGGAGCGGTCTTAAAGACTTCAGACTTTACATAGCTGCGTTTTCAGACGGCCTTTTTGTCGGATTACAGTTCCCCGTAGGAGTGCAGGCCGCTGAGGAACATGTTGACGCCGACAAAGGCGAAGGCGGTGATGAAGAGGCCGATAATCGCCCACCAGGCCAATATTTTGCCGCGCCAGCCGACAACCAGCCGCAGGTGCAGCCATGTGGCGTAGTTCAGCCAGACGACGAGCGCCCATACTTCTTTCGGGTCCCAACTCCAATAACCGCCCCACGCGGCTTTTGCCCACAGTGCGCCGAGGATGGTGGCGATGGTGAAGAACAGGAAGCCGACGGCAATGGCTTTGTACATGATTTCTTCAATGGCGGCTGAATCGGGCAGGCGGCTGGCTTTGCCTTTTTCGGTGCTGCGGATGACCATAAGCTGGGCTACGCCGAGCATAGCGGCCATACAGAATGCGCCGTAGCCGATAAAGTTGGCCGGAACGTGGATTTTCATCCACCACGATTGCAGGGCGGGAATCAGCGGTTGAATCTGTTGTGCGTTGCGCGCGAGGCTGTACCACAGCACGAAGCAGACGATTCCGGACATCAATGTGTAGACGAACACGCCCAGCCGCTGTACGGTAAAACGGGTTTCGTAATACCAGTACATCAATGCGCTGATGACGAGGAAAAGGATGAAGACTTCATAGAGGTTGGAAACAGGGATGTGTCCGGCATTGCCCAGCAACAGATAGCTTTCGTGCCAGCGGACCAGGAGACCGGTAAAGCCCGCCAAGGCGGAGATCCAACCGAAGGCGGTACCCATGCCGAGCAGGGTATTGGTTTGGCTTTTTTTGTGTGCGGCCAACAGGGAGCCGCAGGCGTAGGCGAACAGGGCGGCAAAAATCATCGCGCATTGCCACATAATTGCTGACTGGCTGCTGAGGAAATAGCGCAGGAGGAATTTATCGCTGTTGCCGAAGTTTCCGGCATAGAGGGATACGCCGCCGTAGGCCAGTGCCAGTGAGAGCGGGACGAACCAGCGCATGGGTTTGAAAAACCAGCCCAGGCCGACGGTGCAGATTACGCTCGACCACAGGATAACGACTTCGTATACATCCATTCTGTGCGGCAGGGTGTATTGCACGAAGGCGGCAATGAGCGGGATAAGGGCGGCAAACAGCCAGTCTTTGGCATCTAGAGAGTGCCAAAAAGAACGTTCTGCCAAGAGTTCGTGCTGTGGTAGATCGGCGTGTGTTTTAGTATTGTCGGTGGTTTGCATCATGGTTTAAATCCTCGGCAAGCCGTTTCAGGCCTTGCAGATGTTCGGGGAATTCTCGTTGCAGGTCGCGTTCGTGCCGGCTGGACGACATGGCAAAGCGGATGCCGTTGGGTTCGAATAACAGCCAGAAGCGTTTTTCACGGATGTAGAACATAAAGACAGTGCCCAATACCAGCAGCAGCGAGCCGATGTAAACCAACGCCGCGCCCGGGGATTTCGTCATCTGCAGGCCGGAAGAGCGGACTTCTTGAAAGCTGTCCAGTTGTAACAGTACGGGGGCGGGATATTCCGTCAGGCCGGTATAGGCATCCATGGCGTGTAATAGGAAACGGTTGCGTTTGTCTTCCTGTTGCCATGCAGGTAGGTTTTGTCGGTTTAAGGCTTCGTCTAAGGTGAGGCTGGCACCGCCGATTAGGATTTGATAGAAATAATCGCGCATTTTTTCCCGTTCGTTTTCAGGAACCGCGGTTTGGACGAATTTATCCAATTCCAGATAGCCGCCGCGGGCGAATAGGAGCAGAGTGTTTTCAACGGCTTGTTTGAATTGCGGACGGATGTCTTCCGGCGCGCTGGCGGCTGCGGCTGTGCTGATGCGGCTGCGGACGGTTTCGTCGTTCATCAGTTCGCGCCAAATCATGAAGGTGTCGGCCTTGTGTTTGCTGTCGGCAGGGATGCGCAACCAACGGTATTGCTGCTCGAGGCCGGAGCGGGTGCCCGTGATGAAAAAGTAGTCATCTTCCTGCTTGATCGGCAGCATGTAGTTTTTGAACTCTATTGCCTGTCCCGCAGAATCACGCAGGCGGTAGATGATACTGGGGCCCAGGTTGGTGAATTTTTTCTCCTGTTTCACGGCGCGGGCATCGTTGAGTTTTTGTTTCAAACCTTGCTCTTTTTCGGCCGGTTCGCTCATGTCTTCAACGTTCATCGATGTGAATTTGTCGAATTCCAAAGTGAATTTTTGTTCGCCGCCCATATTCAGCGGAAAACTGTTCATCGATGTGCCTTTCAATTCGGCAAAACGGCTGCTGTTCGCCGCCAAATCCCAAGCTTTGAATTGGAGGCCGGAGCCGCCGTCGGCAAAGCTTGCCTGGTAGATAGAGATGCCGTGCAGGGTGAGCGGGTGGTTTACCCGGATGGTGTGTTCGCTGACCTTGCCGGTTTTTTTATCGGTAACTTCCAAATCGCTGGCAAAATCACTCGGCATGCCGGTATCGTAGAAATCGATGTGGAATTTTTTCAGTTTGACCGAAAACGGCAACTGTTGAACCAAAAGCCCTTGGTCGGCATTCAGGAAAACAACGTCGGCTTCTTGCCCTTCGCTGAGGTTGACGTTGCCCCGGAATGACGGATTGCCGTCGCTCAAGATGCTTTCGGGTTTGAAGTCGCGGGCGAATACCGCTGTGTTGTCAGGGGTGATTTTCCCGGTCAGCATGCCGATTTTTAGTAGCAGGTTGCTGTCTATCAGGCCGCCGAGGCAGATGACGATGATGGCCAGGTGGGCAAAAATGTATCCCCATTTGTTGGCCGCCCCTTTTTTACCGGCAACCAATACCGAGCCGTCTTCACGTTCGACTTGTTTGACAGCGAAGCCGCGGACGTTGAAATAACGCATGCCTACAGACGGGGTGAGGACGTTTTCCAACAGGGCGGTGTGCTTCATGGCTGCAAGCGACTGTCGGCTTGCTTTCAGGCGGAACGAACGCATTTCGCGCATAAAGGGCGGAATGTTGCGCCACAGGCAAAGGCCGGTGCTGAGCACCAGAAACAGCATGATGACGACAAACCAGATGGAGGAGTAAACGTCAAACAGGCCGAGTGCTTGGAAAATCCGGCTCCAAAAAGGGCCGAATTTGACGATGTAGTCGGTGTAGGACAGGTTTTGCTGCAAAACCGTGCCGATGACCGAGGCGATGCCTAATACGCACAGCAGCGCAACCGCGAAACGCATGGAGCTTAAAAAAGCGAACCACGGGCGGCGGATAAGCGGGATTTTTTTACCGGTTGCCATCTTTAGGGGAGAGAAATTTCGGGAAAACAAAGAGGTGGATTCTACTACAAATCGGGCTGCCGATACGTTGGATGTACCGGCAGCCCGATGGTCATTGTTTATTCCAATGGTGGTATTCAGACGGCCTTTATCAGGTGGAGGCCGTCTGAAAATCAGTGCAGCCCTTGGATGAAGTTGGCTACGGCGTTCATCTCTTCTTCAGACATGCGTTTGACTACGTATTCCATCATGTTGTTGGGACTTTTGCGCTGGCCGGAGGCATAGGCTTTCAGCTGCGTCATGGTGTAGTCTTTGTGCTGGCCGCCTAAGCGTGGATAGGCTGAAACATCGGTGCCGCTGCCCGGTATGCCCGCACCGCTTGGGCCGTGGCAAGCCATACAGGCAGGCAGTTTTTTCTCGGACAGCCCGCCGCGGAAGATTTTGGCGCCCAGATCCAGATTGTCTTTCGGATTGGCCTCACCCGGTTTCGGAGTTTGGGTGGCATAGAAAGCGGCCACGTCGGCAATATCCTGCGCACTCAGGCTGCCCACCATCGGGCGCATTGCTGCCGCCCCGCCGGTTGTCCGTTTGCCGTCTTTGATGGCGACGGTTTCTTTAATTATGTATGTGGCATGTTGCGCCGAAAGTTTCGGGTAGGAGGAAATGCCGCTGTTGCCGTCGGCGGCATGACAGGCCGCGCATACGGTTTGGGCGATCTGCTTGCCTTTGGCCAAATCGGCCTTCGGCGCGGCAAACACCGCACCGCACGCCAATGCCAGAGTCAGTAAGGTGGTACGTTTCATGGAAGGCTCCTGATTGCGGCATTGCGGTATCCGCAATACCCTTTTTTATCTGTGATACTCAAAATATGCGGCGGGATTCCGCCGCTTTAAACCGATTGTTCGGCAAACGTGGTATTCTATACCAAATTTACCTGTTTTTTCCATAGTTATGAACTTATTTCAAAACGCAAAATTTTTTACTACGGTAAACCACTTGAAAGATTTGCCCGATACGGGAGCCGAAATAGCTTTTGTCGGACGGTCCAACGCGGGCAAATCCAGCGCGATCAATACGCTGTGCAACCATGTTCGGCTGGCCTATGTATCGAAAACGCCCGGCCGTACGCAGCATATCAATTTTTTCGAACTGTCCAACGGTCATTTTATGGTTGATTTGCCCGGTTACGGCTACGCGGCCGTACCGGAGGCGGTGCGTCAGCATTGGGTAACCCTGTTGGGCGATTATTTGCAGACACGGCGGCAACTCATCGGTTTGGTGTTGATTATGGATTGCCGTCATCCGCTCAAGCCGCTGGACATCCAAATGTTGGATTTTTTCGCCGAAACCGGCAGGCCGGTGCATATCCTGCTTTCAAAGGCCGACAAATTATCTAAGAACGAACAGATTAAAACCTTGTCTTTTGTCAAGAAAGCGTTAAAACCGTTTTCAGAGCGGCAGGAGGTGTCGGTGCAACTGTTTTCGAGTTTGAAAAAGCAGGGCATGGAAGAAGTGGAAAACGTGGTGGGCGGCTGGTTTGCACGGTTGGATACAGAGCCGGCGGAAGAAGGTTGCCCTGTTTGAGCATGTTTGGGACATCCGCCCGGCCGAAATTTGATTCTGATACTTGAAGCCGTCTGAAAAGGCGGGTATTGTAATCGAAAGAGATTCACATTCAGGTAATGATGCCGTCTGAAAACCGTTTTCCCGTTTTCAGACGGCCTTTTCAGGAGAAAAATATGCAACAGCCCGACAATCCCGACCGCCGCAAACTGCTCAAAACCGCCGCCGCCGTTTCGGCCGCCGCCGCACTGACGGCCTGCGGACAAGGCGGCCAATCCGCCCAAACGGCTTCATCGCCCGAGGCCAAAGCCGCCGCCGACTGCTCCGGCAACGGCAGCCACAGCCAAACTTCCTACGACTGCTACGGCGTACATCAGGCCGGCATTACCACGCCGCACCAAACCTTCGGCATCCTCTGCGCCTTCGATGTTACCGTTTCCGATATTTCCCAGCTCATCAACTATTTCCGCACCCTGACCGCCCGCATCGAATTTCTGACCAAAGGCGGAGAACTGGTGGACGGCGACGAAAAGCTGCCCCCTGCCGGCAGCGGCCTGCTGGGCAAAACCGTCCCGCCCGATGGTCTGACCGTTACCGTATCCGTCGGTGCGAGCCTGTTTGACGCACGTTTCGGGCTGGGTGGCAAAAAGCCCAAGCATTTGCAGGAAATGAAGGATTTCCCCAACGACAAACTGCAAAAAGAATGGTGCGACGGCGACATCGGCATCCAAATCTGCGCTTTTTCGCCCGAAACCTGTCAAAACGCCCTGCGCGACATCATCAAAAACACCGCCAAATACGCGATTACCCGTTGGTCGCTGGACGGCTGGCTGCCCAAGGCCGAGCCGGGCGCGATTGCGTCGCGCAACCTGTTAGGCTTCCGCGACGGTACGGCCAACCCCGACGTCAGCAAGCCTGAAATCGCCGACCAAGTATTGTGGACGGGTGTGGCTTCCAACAGTTTGGACGAACCGGCATGGACGAAAAACGGCAGCTATCAGGCCATACGCATCATCCGTCATTTTGTCGAATTTTGGGACAGGACGCCTTTGCAGGAGCAACAGGCCATTTTCGGCCGCGAAAAATACAGCGGCGCACCCTTGGGCATGAAAAAAGAGGGCGACATTCCCGACTATGCCAAAGACCCGGAAGGCAAGGCCGTCCCTACCGACAGCCATATTCGGCTGGGCAATCCGCGCGACCCCGAGTTCATGAAAAAGCATTTGCTGTTCCGCCGCCCGTTCAACTATTCCATGGGTTTGGCCAAGTCCGGCCAGTTGGACGTCGGCCTGATTCTGGTGATGTATCAGGCCAATCTTGCCGACGGTTTCATCTTTGTGCAAAACCTACTCAATCTGGAACCTTTGGAGGAATACATCAGCCCGTTCGGCGGCGGTTATTTCTTCACCCTCCCCGGCGTGGAAAAGGGCGGCTTCCTCGGCCAAAGCCTGCTGTTAGACAAATAAACGCGCCCGCCGCAGTTTGAGGCCGTCTGAAAACCCGTTTCCGTATCGCAAGCGGGTTTTCAGACGGCCTCTGTATCGGCAGGCAGATTTGCAGTGCGGCGCAAATCGGTTTATAACCGCCGTTTTCCCAATTCGGAGTTGCCCCCATGCCTTTGCAAGACAAGCTGCCGCACCCCATCCTGCCCGACGGTACGCGCAACGAAATTCAGGCGCGCGAAAGCTATAATTTGCTGAAAATCATGTCTGAGTTCGTCGAGGCGGGCGAGGAGTTGCGCGCCATCCGCCCGGCCGGGGCCGGGCCGCGCCCGCTCACTCGCGCGCCCGCAGCGCCCAGAAGGCGACGGCGGCCGCGGCGGCGACGTTGAGGGAGTCCACTCCCCCGGCCATGGGGATGCGCACGACGGCGTCGGCGGCGGCGATGGTGCGCGCGGCGAGCCCGTCCCCCTCGGTGCCCAGCACGACGGCGACCCGCGAGTCCGGGGCCGTGCAGGCCGGCGAGGCGGCGAAGTCGTCCAGGTCCACCGCGTCCTCGCTCAGGGCCAGGGCCGCCACGGTGAAGCCCTCGCGGTGGAGCTCGCCCGGGTCCGGCCAGGCGTTGATCCGCGTCCAGGGGACCTGGAAGACGGTGCCCATGGACACGCGCACGCTGCGGCGGTAGAGCGGGTCGGCGCACCGGGGCGCGACCAGGACGGCGTCCATCCCCAGGGCCGCGGCGGACCGGAAGGCGGCGCCGACGTTCGTGTGGTCCACCAGGTCCTCCAGCACGGCGATGCGCCTGGCGCCCGCTCCCCCGCGCGCCGAGGCCAGCAGCTCGGCCACGGCCGCGAGCCGGGGCCGGTGCATGGCGGCCAGGGCCCCGCGGTGCAGGTGGAACCCGGTGATGGCGCGCAGGAGGTCCTCCTCGGCCAGGAAGACGGGCACGTCCCCGCCGTCGTCCCTGCCCCCGCAGCCGGCGGCGGCGGCGATGACCGGGCGCATGGACGCGTACCAGCGCCGCGCCATGAGGAAGGACCGGGGGGCGTGGCCCGCCTCGACGGCCCGGGCGATGACCTTGGTCGACTCGGCCATGTACAGGCCGCGCTCGGTCTCCAGGCGCCGCCGCAGGGCGACGTCGGTCAGGCGGGTGTAGTCGGCCAGGCGCTCGTCGGCCGCGTCGGCCAGCTCGATGATCACGACGGGCGCCGGTTGCGCGGATGGCGGGACTTGAGCCCGAGCTCGCCGAGCAGCGGGTCGCGCTCGACGGCGGGCTCCTCGGACACGGGGCCGGCGAACTGGCTCTGGTAGAGCTCGTAGTAGGCGCCCCGGCGGGCGATGAGCTCGTCGTGGCCGCCCTGCTCGACGATGTCGCCGTGCTCCATGACCAGGATGGTGTCGGCGTCGCGGATCGTGGACAGACGGTGGGCGATGATGAAGCTCGTGCGGCCCTCGCGCAGCGCGTTCATGGCCTGCTGGACCAGCAGCTCGGTGCGGGTGTCCACCGAGCTGGTGGCCTCGTCCAGGACGAGGATCTGGCGGTCGGCGAGGAAGGCGCGGGCGATGGTGATCAGCTGCTTCTCGCCGGCGGACACGCCCGCGCCGGAGTCGTCGATGACCGTGTCGTAGCCCTTGGGCAGGGCGGAGACGATGTGGTCGACGCTGGCGGCCCGGGCGGCGGCCAGGACCTGCTCGTCGGTGGCCCGCGCCGCCCCGAAGGCGATGTTCTCGCGGATCGTCCCCTCGAAGAGCCAGGTGTCCTGGAGCACCATGCCGATCTGCTCGCGCAGCTCGTCGCGGGTCAGCCGGGTGGTGTCGACGCCGTCGAGGCTGATGGTGCCGGCCTGGGGGTCGTAGAAGCGCAGGAGCAGGTTGACCAGGGTGGTCTTGCCCGCGCCCGTCGGGCCGACGATCGCCACCGTCTGGCCGGGTTCGACCGCCAGGTTGAGGTCGGTGATGAGGGTGGTGTCCGGGCTGTAGGAGAAGCGGACGTGGTCGAAGACCACGCGGCCGGCTGCCCGCTCGGGCAGGTGCTCGGGCCGGGCGGGCTCGGTCTCCTCGGGGGCGTCCATGATCTCGAAGACGCGCTCGGCGCTGGCCGCCCCGGACTGGAGCAGGTTCGCCATGGAGGCGAGCTGGGTGATGGGCTGGGTGAACTGCTGGGAGTACTGGAGGAAGGCCTGGACGTCGCCCAGGGTCATGGTGCCGCCGGCGACCCTGACGCCGCCGAGCACGGCGATCATGACGAAGCTGAGGTTCGACACGATGCGCATGGCGGGCTGGATGGCGCCCGAGATCCACTGGGCCCTGTGGGAGCCGTCGTACAGGCGGGCGTTCTCCTTGTCGAAGAGGCGGTTGAACTCCTCCTCGGAGTTGAACAGGACCACCGCCTCGTGACCGGTGAAGGCCTCCTCGACGATGCCCGACACGTCGCCGGTGGCGTCCCACTGCTCGGCGAAGTGGGGCTGGGCCCGGCGGGCGATGAGGACGGTGACGACGGCGGCCACCGGGATGGCCACCAGCGAGATGAGGGACAGCTGGAGGGAGATGGTGAGCATCATGACGAACACGCCCAGGACCGTCATGAGGGAGTTGAGCGCCTGCGACAGGGTCTGCTGGAGGGTCTGGGTGATGTTGTCGACGTCGTTGGTCACGCGCGAGAGCATGTCGCCGCGCGAGCCGCGGTCGATGTAGGACAGCGGGACGCGGTTGAGCTTGGCCTCGACCTCGGCGCGCAGTCGCCGCCCGGTGCGCTGGACGACGCTGGCCAGGACGCGCCCCTGGATCCACAGCAGGACGGCGGACAGGAGGTACGCGCCCAGGGTCTGGAGGAGGACGATCATGAGGGCGTGGCCGTCCAGCCCCCGGCCCACGACGACGTCGTAGGCGGAGACCATGTCCGCGTAGTCGTCCCGGCCGCCGGCGCGCAGCATCCGGGCGAGCTGGTCGCCGGTGGTCCCCTCCGGGACGCCCGCCCGGGCCAGCATGGAGCCCATGACGCCCTCGAACAGGATGTTGGTGGCGCGGGCCAGGATCTTGGGGGCGGCGACGCTCAGGACGACGGCGACGACCGTCAGCGTGACGACGAGGGCGATGCGCCGCATCTCCGGGCGCAGCTCGGCGATCAGTCGCCGCCAGGTGCCGGTGAAGTTCCTGGCCTTCTCGGTGGGCGCGCCGCCGCGCGGCCCGGGTCCTGAGCTCATGCCGCCTCCTGCGCGCTGATCTGGGACAGGACGATCTCGGCGTAGGTCGGGCAGCCCTCCATGAGCTCGCCGTGCGTCCCGATGCCGACGACGCGCCCCTCGTCGAGGACGACGATCTGCTCGGCGCTGCGGATGGAGGCGACGCGCTGGGCGACCACGATGAGCGTGGCGCCGCCGGTGGCCCGCGCGAGCCCGGCGCGCAGGCGCGCGTCGGTGGCGTAGTCCAGCGCGGAGAAGGAGTCGTCGAAGATGTACACGCCCGCTTCGCGCACGAGCGCGCGGGCGATGGCCAGGCGCTGGCGCTGGCCGCCGGAGAAGTTCACGCCGCCCTGGTCGACCTCGTGGTCCAGGCCGTCGTCGAGGTCCTGGACGAAGTCGCGGGCCTGGGCGGCCCGCAGCGCCTCCCACAGCTCCTCGTCGCGGGCGCCGGGCCTGCCGTGCTGGAGCGTGGTGCGGATGGTGCCGGAGAACAGGAAGGCCCTCTGGGGGACGCAGGCCACGTTCTCCCGCAGCTCGCGGGGGTCGACGTCGCGCACGTCCACGCCGTCCACGCTCACCCTCCCCTCGGTGACGTCGAGCAGGCGCGGGATGAGGTTGACCAGGGTGGTCTTGCCCGAGCCCGTCGAGCCGATGAAGGCGGTGGTCCGGCCCGGACGCAGGACGAGGTCGATGTCCTCCAGCACCGGGGCCTCGGCCCCCGGGTAGCGGAAGGAGACGTGCTCGAAGCGGATCTCGCGCCCGCGCCCTCCCCCGGCCGCCCCCGAGGGCTCGGGCAGGCCCAGCGGGCGGGCGGGCGCCTTGATGGCGGGGTCCACCGCCATGACCTCCTGGAAGCGCGCGGCGGCGACCTGGGCGCGCGGCAGGATGGTCACGAGCATGACGGCGATCATGACGGAGAAGAGGATGTGCATCATGTAGTTGAGGAAGGCCGTCAGATCGCCGATGGCCATGTCCCCGCCGTCGATGCGCCGCCCGCCGAACCAGTACACGCCGATACCGGCCAGGTTCATGATGACGGTCACCGAGGGCATGAGCACGGCGAAGAGGCGGCCGATCGACAGCGACGTGGCCGTCAGCTCGTCGTTGGCCGCCTCGAACACGCCCCGGCGCTGCCCCTGGCGGACGAAGGCGCGGATGACGCGCACACCCTGGATCTGCTCGCGCATGACGAGGCCGACGCGGTCGATCCGCTCCTGCATGACCCTGAAGTGGGGCAGGAGGCGGCCCAGGAGGACGCCGACGACGATGAGCAGGAGCGGGATGAGGACCAGGATGAGGCCGGACAGGGGCACGTCCACGCGCAGCGCCATGAAGGTCCCGCCCATGAGCATGATGGGGGCCATGAGCATCATGGCGCAGACCATGAAGACGACCATCTGGATCTGCTGGATGTCGTTGGTCGAGCGGGTGACGAGGGAGGGGGCCCCGAACCGGGAGACCTCCTCGGGGTTGAAGCGCTGGACGTGGATGAAGATGTCCCGGCGCATGCGCCGGCCCAGGCCCATCGCGGCCCTGGCGCTCAGGTAGGTCCCGATGATCGCGACCGCGCCCTGCACGGCGGTGATGGCGAGCATGAGGCCGCCCAGGCTCCAGATCCTGCCGGTGTCGCCGGCGACGACGCCGTCGTTGATGATGTCCGCGTTGAGGGTGGGCAGCGACAGGACCGCGATGGTCTCCACGATCTTGAGCACGAGGACCGTCAGCAGCGAGCCCCGATAGGGGCCCAGGTAGTGACGCAGGGTCGTGAACAGCACAGCGGGGAGACTATGACCGCCGGTGCGGCGTTGTCACGGCCCGCCCGCCGTGCGCGAACTTTGGGACGCGTCTCACTGCTCGGAGGCGTCCCGGGCCGCTCAGCCGCGGCGGGAGGGCGGCACCGAGGGCGGGATGCCGCCCTCGTCCGACCGGTAGCCGTAGCGGCCGTAGGTGCTCGTGGTGGGCAGCGACGTCGTATCGGTCGACGAGTCGGCCGGAGCGCGGTGGTCCGTCGCGGCGCGGTGATCGGAGGAGGGCCGGTCGTCGGAGGCCTCCTGAGAGGCGGACTCGACCTCGCCGCGGGCCTGGGCCAGGGCCTCCTCGGGGTTCTGGAGGTTGGTGGCCGCCAGGTCGGAGGCGATGTCGAGGCCGGACTTCATGCCCGACAGGTCGACCCGGACGTCGTCCGAGCCGGAGCCGAAGGGGCTCGAGCCGGGCGACGGGGACTTGCCGCCCAGTGCGCCGGCGATCCCGTCCAGGGCCGCGGTGAACTCGGTGGGCACGATCCACATCTTCGAGCTGGTCCCGTTGGCGATCTTGGGCAGGGTCTGCAGGTACTGGTAGGCCAGCAGCTTGGGGTCGGCGTTGCCGCGGTGGATGGCGTCGAAGACCTGGAGGATCGCGCGCGACTCGCCCTGGGCCTTGAGGATGGCGGACTGGGCCTGGCCCTCGGCCCGCAGGATCGCCGACTGCTTGTCGCCCTCGGCGGTGAGGATCTGGGACTGCTTGACGCCCTCGGCGGTGAGGATGGCGGCGCGGCGGTCGCGCTCGGCGCGCATCTGCTGCTCCATGGCGCCCTGGATGGAGGCGGGCGGGTCGATGGACTTCAGCTCCACATTGGCCACGCGGATGCCCCAGCGGCCGGTGGCCTGGTCCAGGACGCCGCGCAGCTGGGCGTTGATCTGGTCGCGGCTGGTCAGGGTCTGCTCCAGCTCCATGGCGCCGATGACATTGCGCAGCGTGGTGACGGTCAGCTCCTCCATGGCATGGAGGTAGTTGGAGATCTCG
>ERZ772807.1581-NODE-1581-length-12515-cov-86.884751_pt1 | contig 12515 bp, 10 predicted proteins | sample MGYA00511472_ERZ772807 | MGnify/ENA primary metagenome ERZ772807 (study PRJEB29015, sample SAMEA2737947) | human oral metagenome | biome: human oral; feature: human-associated habitat; material: dental | place: China | collected 2039 ...
CTGCAAACGCTGGCTGGGCGAATTGTCGCCGTATCACAATCTTTCAGACGGCATCAATTATCCGCCCGCACTCATCACCACCAGCCTCAGCGACGACCGCGTCCATCCCGCCCACGCGCTCAAGTTCTACGCCAAACTGCGCGAAACCTCCGCGCAATCGTGGCTCTACGCTCCGGACGGCGGCGGCCATACCGGCAACGGTACGCAACGCGAATCCGCCGACGAACTCGCCTGCGTGTTGCTGTTTTTGAAAGAGTTTTTGGGGTAAGGGCGAGTGGCGACACTGCTGCCGCGAATGAAAAAAGGTCGTCTGAAACTGCTTTTTCAGACGACCTTTTTTAATGGTTGTTTCAAATCAAAATATCTATGCCGCCGGCCCCATCAGCACTTCTTCGCATCCGAAGGCAAAAATCCGTAATGCCGTCTGAACGCTTCGTTGAACCGTCCCGCGTGGCGGTAGCCGCAAAAGTGCATGGCGGCTTGGACGGTGCTGCCGGATTCGATGAGGGCGAGCGCGTGTTCCAGCCGCAGGCGGCGCAAGCGTCCGGCGACGGTTTCGCCGGTTTGCGCTTTGAAATAGCGTTTCAGGTAGCATTCGTTCAGTCCGACGCGGCGGGCGATTTCGGCGATGGTCAGCGGGCGGGCGAATTCGCTGTTCAAAATATCGGCGGCTTCGTCTATGCGCCGGCGGCGGTAGCCGTTGTCGTGGCGGCGGAAGGTGAAGCGCAATAATCGGGCGGAGAGTTCCAGCGCGGCGGCTTCGTCGGCGAGCAGGCCGAAGCCGTCCGATTCGAACGGGCGTTGCAGCAGGGGCAGGCTGCCGCCGTCAGTGCCGCCGCGTTTTGCGCCAGCCGTTGCAGGGCGAATCGGCCTATCGTTTGCGGCGAAAACAGGCGTTCGTCCAGCAAACCTTCGTCGTGCCAGCGGCGCAGTTTTTCCAGCGAAAAATCCAAATGCAGCGCGCACATGCCGCCGTTGTCGGGCAGCAGGGTTTCGGACACGTCCGCCAGTTCGCCGCGCACCAGCCAGATTTCGCCAGCAGACGGGCGGTATTCCCTGCCGCCCATTTGTAACCGGTTCTGCCCCGACACCATGACGAACAGGGCGCAGTTGTGGCTGAAATTGTGGATTTCGGTGGGAAACGCACCCGTTCCGCCGCCGCGCATCCGCGACAGGGTGATGCCCGAGTCGAAGAGGTTGATGCACATTTCCAGATGCAAACCGGGCTGTTTTGCCTGCGCCATGAGCGCGCTGTCGGAACAGCCGTCCAACGCCCAGCCGGATTTATCGGAGCGGACATAGGTTTGGTACTGGCGGTAGATGGCGGCGGTGTTCATGCTTAGATAGGAACGGGTTGTCTGATAAGTGGATTAAATAGGAATTATTGCCAATAATCAAGCGTAGGGATTGGTTGAAACGGGAAAGGTCGTCTGAAAGGGTGTTTCAGACGACCTTTCCCGTTTCGGGAATTTGTTTTGCCGTATCGGGAATTTTGCGTTTTGCAGTATGGTTTCTGCGGGTTATTTATTTAATAATAAATATTCCTATTCGCACAATAAAGGAACCGCACACCGTGAAACCGCGTTTTTATTGGGCAGCCTGCGCCGTCCTGTTGGCCGCCTGTTCGCCCGAACCTGCCGCCGAAAAAACTGTATCCGCCGCATCCCAAGCCGCATCTGCCGCCACGCTGACCGTACTGACCGCGCGGGGTGATGCCGTTGTGCCGAAAAATCCTGAACGCATCGCCGTGTACGACTGGGCGGCGTTGGATACGCTGATCGAATTGGGCGTGAACGTGGGCGCAACCACCGCGCCGGTGCGCGTGGACTATTTGCAGCCTGCATTTGACAAGGCGGCAACGGTGGGGACGCTGTTCGAACCCGATTACGAAGCCCTGCACCGCTACAATCCGCAGCTTGTCATTACCGGCGGGCCGGGCGCGGAAGCGTATGAACAGTTGGCGAAAAACGCGACCACCATAGACCTGACGGTGGACAACGGCAATATCCGCACCAGCGGCGAGAAGCAGATGGAGACCTTGGCGCGGATTTTCGGCAAAGAAGCGCGCGCGGCGGAATTGAAGGCGCAGATTGACGTGCTGTTCGCCCAAACGCGCGAAACCGCCAAAGGCAAAGGGCGCGGACTGGTGCTGTCGGTTACGGGCAACAAGATGTCCGCCTTTGGCACGCAGTCGCGGTTGGCAAGCTGGATACACGGCGACATCGGCCTGCCGCCCGTGGATGAATCTTTACGCAACGAGGGGCACGGACAGCCCGTTTCCTTCGAATACATCAAAGAGAAAAACCCCGACTGGATTTTCATCATCGACCGCACCGCCGCCATCGGGCAGGAAGGGCCGGCGGCCGTCGAAGTGCTGGATAACGCGCTGGTACGCGGCACGAACGCTTGGAAGCGCAAGCAAATCATCGTCATGCCTGCCGCAAACTACATTGTCGCGGGCGGCGCGCGGCAGTTGATACAGGCGGCAGAACAGTTGAAGGCGGCGTTTGAAAAGGCCGAACCCGTTGCGGCGAGGAAAGAATAGGGGTCGTCTGAAAACGGAGTTTCCGAAGAAAGCGGAGTTTCTGCGAAGCTAAAACCGAAGCTGCAAAAGAAGTGAAAAGCAGCCTGCACGTTGAAAATACCGCCCAAGCAAACCTACGGTTTGCCGCCCTCTCCCTAGCCCTCTCCCGCGGGGAGAGGGGATGGGGTTGCAGGCTGCTTTTAAGGTTCAGGCAAATTTTAACTCTTGTTGAAGCTGTACTTTAGGCTTCGCAGAAACTCCGCTTTCTTCGGAAACCTCGTTTTCAGACGACCTTTTGGAACACCACAGGCACACGCATTGAGCGGCTGAGTCAAAGATTCAGACCGATAGCAGACCGCACCCGAGTTTATGCGGCAAACAGCAAGGTTACGGCAACCCGTCCCCCTCTCCCCGTGGGAGAGGGTTAGGGAGAGGGCAGTAAGCCGCAGGCTTACATCAAAGCCGATAACGCTTTTACAAAGCCTGTACGCTGAAAACTGAAAGGTCGTCTGAAACGGAGCTTCCGAAGAAAGCGGAGTTTCTGCGAAGCTAAAGCGCGGTTTCAACGAATTGAAAAGCAGCCTTTATGTTGAAAATACCGCTCAAGCAAACCTACGGTTTGCCGCCCTCTCCCTAGCCCTCTCCCGCGGGGAGAGGGGATTGGGTTGCAGGCTGCTTTTAGGGTTCAGGCAAATTTTTAACTTCGTTGAAGCTCCGTTTTCAGACGACCTTTTGAAGCACCGAAGGCACACGCATCGATCGGCAGAATCAAAGATTCGGACCGATGGCAGTCAGCACTTGAGTTTATGCGGCAAACAGCGAAGCTGCGACAACCCGTCCCCTCTCCCTGTGGGAGAGGGTTAGGGAGAGGGCAGTAAGCCGCAGGCTTACATCAAAGCCGATGACACTTCCGTTACAACCCCGCCCACTGAAAGCAGCCTGCAACGAAGCCAAAACGACAAACCTCATCGTAAACCACCCAACCCATAGGAGAACCCCATGCAAAACGAAACCATCAACCTGAAACAGCACCTTGCCGCCATCAAAGAATACTGGCAGCCCGAAATCATTAACCGCCACGGGTTCCAATTCCGCCTGGTCAAACTTTTGGGCGATTACGGCTGGCACACGCACGGATACAGCGACAAAGTGCTGTTTGCCGTGGAGGGAGACATGGCGGTGGATTTCGCCGACGGCGGCAGCATGACGATACGCGAAGGCGAGATGGCGGTCGTGCCGAAGTCGGTGTCGCACCGCCCGCGTTCGGAAAACGGCTGCTCGGTGGTGCTGATTGAGTTGCCCGACCCGTCCGAGGCCGCCTGAAAACGAAGTTTCTGCGAAGCTAAAAACAGCCTGCACCTTCAATCAATATGCCGAAAATACAACCCCACCGCACACCAACACACAAAGGAAATCCCATGACACGCTTCAAATATTCCCTGCTGTTTGCCGCCCTGCTACCCGTGTACGCGCAGGCCGATGTTTCTGTTTCAGACGACCCCAAACCGCAGGAAAGCACCGAATTGCCGACCATCACCGTTACCGCCGACCGCACCGCGAGTTCCAACGACGGCTACACCGTCTCCGGCACGCACACCCCGATCGGGCTGCCCATGACCCTGCGCGAAATCCCGCAGAGCGTCAGCGTCATCACATCGCAACAAATGCGCGACCAAAACATCAAAACGCTCGACCGCGCCCTGTTGCAGGCGACCGGCACCAGCCGCCAGATTTACGGCTCCGACCGCGCGGGCTACAACTACCTGTTCGCGCGCGGCAGCCGCATCGCCAACTACCAAATCAACGGCATCCCCGTTGCCGACGCGCTGGCCGATACGGGCAATGCCAACACTGCCGCCTATGAGCGCGTAGAAGTCGTGCGCGGCGTGGCAGGGCTGCTGGACGGCACGGGCGAGCCTTCTGCCACCGTCAATCTGGTACGCAAACGCCCGATCCGCAAACCATCGTTTGAAGTCCGCGCCGAAGCGGGCAACCGCAAACATTTCGGGCTGGGCGCGGACGTATCGGGCAGCCTGAACACCGAAGGCACGCTGCGCGGCCGCCTGGTTTCCACCTTCGGACGCGGCGACTCGTGGCGGCAGCGCGAACGCAGCCGCGATGCCGAACTCTACGGCATTTTGGAATACGACATCGCACCGCAAACCCGCGTCCACGCAGGCATGGACTACCAGCAGGCGAAAGAAACCGCCGACGCGCCGCTCAGCTACGCCGTGTACGACAGCCAAGGTTATGCCACCGCCTTCGGCCCGAAAGACAACCCCGCCACAAATTGGTCGAACAGCCGCCACCGTGCGCTCAATCTGTTCGCCGGCATCGAACACCGCTTCAACCAAGACTGGAAACTCAAAGCCGAATACGACTACACCCGCAGCCGCTTCCGCCAGCCCTACGGCGTGGCAGGCGTGCTTTCCATCGACCATAGTACTATCGCCACCGACCTGATTCCCGGCTATTGGCACGCCGACCCGCGCACTCACAGCGCCAGCGTGTCATTGACCGGCAAATACCGCCTGTTCGGCCGCGAACACGATTTAATCGCGGGTATCAACGGTTACAAATACTCCAGCAACAAATACGGCGAACGCAGCATCATCCCCAACGCCATCCCCAACGCCTACGAATTTTCCCACACGGGTGCTTACCCGCAGCCATCATCGTTTGCCCAAACCATCCCGCAATACGGCACCAGGCGGCAAATCGGCGGCTATCTCGCCACCCGCTTCCGCGCCACCGACAACCTTTCGCTGATTTTGGGCGGACGATACACCCGTTACCGCACGGGCGGCAGCTACGACAGCCACACCGGCGGCACGCCCACCATCCGCGCCAACCGTTTCACCCCCTACACAGGCATCGTGTTCGACCTGACCGATAACCTGTCGCTTTACGGCTCGTACAGCAGCCTGTTCGTCCCGCAATCGCAAAAAGACGAACACGGCAGCTACCTGAAACCCGTAACCGGCAACAATCTGGAAGCCGGCATCAAAGGCGAATGGCTTGAAGGCCGTCTGAACGCATCCGCCGCCGTGTACCGCGCCCGTAAAAACAACCTTGCCACCGCAGCAGGACGCGACCCGAGCGGCAACACCTACTACCGCGCCGCCAACCAAGCCAAAACCCACGGCTGGGAAATCGAAGTCGGCGGCCGCATCACGCCCGAATGGCAGATACAGGCAGGCTACAGCCAAAGCAAAACCCGCGACCAAGACGGCAGCCGCCTGAACCCCGACAGCGTACCCGAACGCAGCTTCAAACTCTTCACCGCCTACCACTTCTCCCCTGAAGCGCCCAGCAGCTGGACTATCGGCGCAGGCATGCGCTGGCAGAGCGAAACCCACACCGACCCTGCCACGCTCCGCATCCCCAATTCCGCCGCCAAAGCCCGCGCCGCCGCCAATAGCCGTCAAAAAGCCTACGCCGTCGCCGACATCATGGCGCGTTACCGCTTCAATCCGCATGCCGAACTGTCACTGAACGTGGACAACCTGTTCAACAAACACTACCGCACCCAGCCCGACCGCCACAGTTACGGCGCACTGCGGACAGTGAACGCGGCGTTTACCTATCGGTTTAAATAAGGTCGTCTGAAACGGAGTTTCCGAAGGAAGCAGAGTTTCTGCGAAGCTAGAGTGCAGCTTCTGAAAGTACAGCTTCAACAAGAGTTAAAAATTGCCTGAACCCTAAAAGCGGCCTGCAACCCAATCCCCTCTCCCCGTGGGAGAGGGTTAGGAAGAGGGCAGTAAGCCGTAGGCTTGCATCAAAGCCGATAACGCTTTCACAAAGCCTGTGCACTGAAAACTGAAAGGTCGTCTGAAAACGGAGCTTCTGAAGGAAGTAGAGTTTCTGCGAAGCTAAAACCGAAGCTGCAAAAAATCGAAAAGCAGCCTGCACGTTGAAAATACCACCCAAGCAAACCTTTGGTTTGCCGCCCTCTCCCTAGCCCTCTCCCTAGCCCTCTCCCACGGGGAGAGGGGATTGGGTTGCAGGCTGCTTTTAGGGTTCAGGCAAATTTTCACTTCGTTGAAGCTCCGTTTTTAGACGACCTTTTGAAGCACCACAGGCACACGCATCGAGCGTCTGAATCAAAGATTCAGACCGATGGCAGTCCGCACTCGAGTTTATGCGGCAAACAGCAAGGCTACGGCAACCCGTCCCCTCTCCCCGTGGGAGAGGGTTAGGGAGAGGGCAGTAAGCCGCAGGCTTACATTCAGAACGAAACGAAAACCGCCATACGGAGTCTAATCAAACCGGTTACGAAAACGAATAACGCGGCATATTCCGCTTTCAGACGACCCAAACCGACCGAAACAGATAGTGGATTAAAATAAAAATGAGACAAGACGGCAACGCCCGCTGTGTACCGCTAGAATACATAAGGGTGTTGGCAACGCCGTATCATTGCGATTTTAGTCCGCGATAAATTTTGTCTGCAACCAAAGGAAAACCATCATGAAAAACATCAAAACCCAACTTTTCACCGCTCTCATCGGCCTCTTCGCCACAGCCGTGCCTGCCGCTGAAACCGCCCAAGGCACGGGCAAAGTCTTTGAAGGTGAAAACTACACCGTCATCCGCGAAACCCTGCCCAAAGGCAAGGAAATCCCCCGCCACAACCACCCTGGCCACACCCTGCTGGTTACCCAAACCAAAGGCAGCTCGGTATTTTTGTTTGACGGCGGAAAAAGGCAGGAATTGCGGCCGGGCAGCGTCCTGAAAGCGGACGGCAGCGAATATGTCGCCATTAAAATAACCGACGACAGCGAATTGGTGATTGTGCTGGTGAAAGACGGGAAGAAGGCGGGTGCGGAATAGAATGTCCTTCAGATCGTCTGAAAATGCGGTTGGAGACGACCTTCCGCCACCATTGGCAATCGACCTATAATCTATTTCCCGTCCGCCCCCGACGAATCTGCCGCCATTGAAGAAAGAAAGGACGTCCCATGACCGCGCTGCAAACCATCGCCGAACACCTCACCCGACGCCGACAAACCGTTACCTGCGCCGAATCTTGCACGGGCGGCCTGCTTGCGGGCGCATTCACCAGCATCGCGGGCAGCTCGCAATGGTTTCATCAAAGTTTCGTTACTTACAGCAACCAAGCCAAAGAAGAACGCCTCGGCGTCATGCCCGACACCTTGCTGCAACACGGCGCGGTCAGCCGCGAAACTGTGTACGAAATGGCACGCGGTGCCAAAGCCGTCGCTCAAGCCGACTACGCCCTGAGTATTTCCGGCATCGCAGGCCCCGGTGGCGGCAGCGCGGCAAAACCCGTCGGGACGGTGTGGTTCGGGTTGTCCACGCCGACCGAATCGTTGGAGCAAATGAAAATCTTCAGCGGCGACCGAGAGGCCGTTAGAAATCAGGCAGTCGCCTTCGCCCTTGAATTTTTGGCGGAACATTTGGTTTGACGGTTCCCAACGCAAGAATGGCAAACCGCGTTCATGCAAAAGGTCGTCTGAGAAATTTTTCAGACGACCTTTTGCATGTCTTGCTCAGAGCGGTTTTTAATCCGCGCCTTTGAGCATTCTATTCAAAACGGGAACAAGCAATAACAATACCGCACCGGTTATCACGCCTATGCCGCAAAGCATCCAGTAGAAATCCAGCGGTGCTTTATCGTTGAATCCTTCTTTAAACAGCACGCCGCCCAAAGTGAAGCCCAATGATAACCCTAAGAAATTGAGTGCGACCATTTGGGTTTTGAACATAGGCGGGGCGATTTTGGTGGAAATGGAAAGCGAAATCGGAGAAATCATGAGTTCGCCTATGGTGATGGCAAGCAGGATCAGCGCGAAAACAATGATCGGCATGGGCGTGCCGGACGAGATATACGGTACGAATCCAAGATAGGATATGCCGACAACCAGCATCGCCAACGCGAATTTCAATGGGGTTTTCGGCTGGTGTCTGCCCATTTTTGTCCAAATCGCCGCCATCACGCCGGAGAAGAGGACGACCCACATACTTTGGATAGAATCTTTCCATGCGACGGGGACAGTCCAGCCACCTATGGCGCGGTCAACCGTTTCGTCAAAGTACACCGTTGCCACGGTATAAACTTGGAACCAAACCGCCCAAAACAGGCAGATGGTCAGAAACAGCGGAATATAGGCGGTGATGTAGCGTTTGTTTTCAGACGACACATGGCTGCTGCCGAGCAGTCGTGCGAAATAGGCGATGACGGTGAGGATGACCGTACCGAGCAGGAATTTGGAAAAGTTGTCCAAATTGAGCGTATCTGACGCAATCAGGCTGCCGACAATCAAGACAATCAACACGCCGACTGCAACCGCGGTTTTCACTTTTTCAGGACGCAAAGGATTGGGCGCAGGCGTGTGCGGCAGCAGTTTGCGCCCAACGGAGTAACGCCACAATCCAAAAGCCATACCGACTGCCGCCGCGCCGAAGCCGTAGTGGAAACCCATCTCGGTTTGCAGCAAGCCGGTCAGGAGCGGGCCTAAAAAGCCGCCGATGTTGATGGAGATATAGAAAATCGAAAATCCGGCATCGCGCAGGGGCTTCATATCGTCCGCTTCATAAAGCGAGCCGACCATCGAGCTTGCCGACGATTTCACGCCGCCGCTGCCCAACGCGATGAGCACCAAGCCGCACAGCAGCCCGTAGAGACTCGGTGCGATTGCCAAAACGATGTGTCCGAGCATGACCACGATGCCGGAAATAAACAGCGTTTTTTCCGCGCCCCAAATCCGGTCGGCAAGCCATGCGCCGAGTATGGTGGACAAATAAACGCTGCCGCCGTACGCGCCGACGATGCCGCCAGCGAGCGACTTATCCATGCCCAAACCGCCTTTGTCGGCAGTGTAATACAGATAAATCAATAAGATACCCTGCATACCGTAAAACGAGAAACGTTCCCACAATTCGATGTGGAACAGGGTGGAAAGCTGGATAGGATGCCCGAAGAAGGTTTTTCCCTTGCGGGCGGAGTAGTTGTCAGACATAAAAGTTCTCCAAAGGCGTTGAAACCGCCTTTTATTTTCAGTTGCGGCACATTGCGCACCGCCCATTTTTCAGCCGTATATGGCATAACCTTTTTTAACGTAATATCAAAAAACTGTCAAACTGATTGACCTAAAAAAGCAAAAGGTCGTCTGAAAAACAGAATTCTGTTTTCAGACGACCTTTTTCAATAATCGGGACATACAGGCCGGACGGTAAGCCGGGTTCTGTCTCGGACAGTCATTCCTCTAGGCACACCATTACTGATGCACTCCAGCAACCTACCCGAACGCTCGGCGAGCAGCGTCAATGCGTTCTGTTTGGTCTTGCTCCGGATGGGGTTTAGCCTGCTGCGCCTTGTTACCAAGTGCACGGTGCGCTCTTACCGCACCTTTTCACCCTTACCCGTGCCGCCCGAAGGCGGCCGTCGGCGGTATTGCTTTCTGTTCCACTTTCCGTCGCGTTTCCGCGCCCGGCCGTTAGCCGGCATCCTGCTCTGCGGAGCCCGGACTTTCCTCCCCGTATGCCTTACGCGATACGCGGCGACTGTCTGTCCGACCTGTATGAAACGCGGATTATAACACAAGCAAATCACAACCGTTTGACCACCAAAAAAACCGCCTATCTAAAAATTTACCCATTTCGCAACATAAAAATTCAAATAAAATAAACTATTTATAAACAAAAAGTACCGTTCGTCAAATAAATGAATGACATGTTATAAAAAAGCCCATAAAATGAATATCACATAACTATTTTAAATATAAAAGTACATTACGATGAAAAACTATCCACATATCCTGTCTTACCTTGCCCTATCCTTACTTGCCGCCTGCGGAGGCGGAGGAGGAGGCGGTTCGCCTTCAACCGCCTCAAGCGATACCAACCAACCCAAAATAGAATGCAACGCCGAATGCCAAGCGGGACGTAAAGCCGCTGAAGAAGCTAAGGCTGAAACGGAGCGTAAAGCAGCCGAAGAAGCCGAGAAAGCCAAAGCGGAAGCCGAACGCAAAACGGCTGAGGAAGCCGAAAAAGCTAAAGTAGAAGCAGATCGTAAAGCCGTTGAAGAGGCTGAGAAAGCTAAGGCTAAAGCTGAAGCAGAGCGCAAAACTGCGGAAGAAGCTGAAAAAGCTAGAGTGGAAGCTGAGCGCAAAGCCGCTGAAGAGGCTGTAAAAGCCAAAGCAGAAGCTGAAAAAGCTAAAGCTGAAGCCGAACGTAAGGCTGCTGAAGAAGCCGAAAAAGCTAAAGCCGAAGCCGAACGCAAGGCTGCTGAAGAAGCTGAAAAAGCCAGAGTAGAAACAGAACGTAAAGCCGCTGAAGAGGCTGAGAAAGCCAAAGCAGAAGCTGAGCGTAAAGCTGCCGAAGAAGCTGAGAAAGCTAAGGCTGAGGCAGAACGCAAAGCCGCCGAAGAAGCTGAAAAAGCTAAAGCAGAAACTGAGCGCAAAGCCGCTGAAGAAGCTGAAAAAGCCAAAGCGGAAGCGGAACGCAAGGCTGCTGAAGAAGCCGAAAAAGCTAAAGCGGAAGCTGAACGTAAGGCTGCCGAAGAAGCTGAGAAAGCCAAAGCCGAGGCTGAACGTAAGGCTGCCGAAGAAGCTGAAAAAGCTAAGGCTGAAGCTGAACGCAAAGCTGCCGAAGAGGCTGAGAAAACTAAAGTCGAAGCAGAACGTAAAGCGGCTGAGGAAGCCGAAAAAGCCAAAGCCGAGGCTGAACGTAAAGCCGCTGAAGAGGCTGAACGTAAAGCCGCTGAAGAGGCTGAAAAAGCTAGAGTAGAAGCAGAACGCAAAGCGGCTGAGGAAGCCGAGAAAGCTAAAGCTGAAACAGAACGAAAAGCCGCCGAAGAAGCTGAAAAAGCTAAAGCAGAAGCTGAAAAAACTAAAGCAGCCGAAGCTGCTGCTGCAACCCAACAAATCGACGGCTATTACAGCAAAATTTCCCAATCAGGAATGGAAGGCGATGATATTTCCCATATCGGTGACATCAATATTCTTGAATTGGACGGACAAAAAATCCCGCTGTTGCCCGAAACTGAGCCTCAAAGGGCTGAAGTATTCGGTAATGTGAACGAAAAATCTGTCCTGGTTGCCGCCACTCATCTGAAATACGGCCGCTACGGTTTTTATGGCTTGAAAAATGGAGATACTGACATCCATACATCGTATATGTTCTACCAAGGCGTTATTACTCCGGAAGCAGCGATGCCTCAAGAAGGTCAGGCTTTTTACCGCGGTTATGCGCTTTACAGCGATATCGGACAAGCCAATACGTTCGGCAACTCCATCTTTATGGTGGACTTCGGCCGCAAATCCCTCTCCGGTGCGGTTTACTCAGAAAACGGTGAATTTGATGAAGTGAATCTGGAAGGTCAAATCGTCGGCAACCGCTTCTTCCATGTGGATGAGAAAGAACAAAAAATCATGTCGGGTATATTCCTCGGCCCCCAAGCAGAAGAGCTTACCGGCCGATTCGATCATCTTCTGGAATCTAAAAACGGTACGTTTGGTGCCGCCGCTCTGAAAGAATGATTTTTACCGTATCATCAGCTCAAAAGGTCGTCTGAAAACTTGGAAATCAGGTTTTCAGACGACCTTTTTCCGTTCCTGACCAAGAAGCAGCCCATAAAATGCTACAATACCGCTTTGATTTTTTGCCTGCACCATCATGAAAAAAGCCCCCAAATCCTTTGAAGAAGCCCTCGCCCGCCTTGAAACCCTGACCCAGTCCATGCAAAGCAGCGAAATGCCGCTGGAAGACGCTCTGGCAGCCTATCAGGAAGGCAACGAGCTTGTCAGATACTGCCAAACCAAGCTGGCGGAAGTCGAACAAAAGCTGCAAGTATTGGACGCGGGCGAACTGAAGGAGCTGAACCTTGAACCCGGTGAATGAATTGAAAGCATGGCAGCAAAAAGCCCAAGCGCAGACCGAATTGCTGCTGGAGCGTTTCCTGCCGTCTGAAAACCAAGTGCCGCACACGCTGCACGAAGCCATGCGTTACGTTACCCTCGGCGGCGGC
>ERZ772807.1582-NODE-1582-length-12513-cov-9.120405_pt1 | contig 12513 bp, 7 predicted proteins | sample MGYA00511472_ERZ772807 | MGnify/ENA primary metagenome ERZ772807 (study PRJEB29015, sample SAMEA2737947) | human oral metagenome | biome: human oral; feature: human-associated habitat; material: dental | place: China | collected 2039 ...
AACCATTCTTAGAGAAGAGGTAACCTGACAAGTTTTGACCGAAGTACTCAACCATATCGTTACGCTCGAACTCACCGTGTACTAGGACGTCAAATCCAACTTCTTCTTGCCATTTGATCCATTCGTCAATTTGCTCTGCCAAGAATTTGTCATAGTCTTCTGCTGACAACTCACCCTTACGGAAGGCCAAACGTTTGGCACGAACTTCCTTAGTTTGAGGGAATGAACCAATTGTTGTTGTTGGAAGAGCTGGAAGTTTAAAGGCTTCATCTTGGATGGCTTCGCGTTCTGCGAAGGCTGGCAAACGAGTGTAGTCAGCGTCTGTCAATCCTGCAATGCGCGCACGAAGTTCTGCATTTTCACCCACACGTTCAGTCGCAAAGAGTTCTTTGTTAGCTGCAAGAGCTTCTGCACCTTGACCATTGCGGATAGCATCCAAGTCACGAAGTTCTTCCAATTTTTCAACCGCAAAGGCAAAGTGGTTCAAGATTGCTGGTTCAAATTCTTCGTTAGCAGTCGTAAATGGCACATGAAGAAGTGAGCATGAGCTTGTCAAGACAATGTTTTCAGCTGGGATTTGCTCAAGAACAGCCAAGCTCTTTTCGTAGTTGTTGCGCCAGATGTTCTTACCATTGACGATACCTGCATAGAGAGTCTTGTCAGCTGGGAAACCACTTTTAACGAGTTCAAGAGTTTTCTTACCTTCAACGAAGTCAAGACCAATGGCATCTACTGGCAAGTTCACAAGGTCAGCGTAAATGTCACGAACGTCTCCGAAGTAAGTTTGAAGCAAGACTTCAAGACCTTTTTTGTCAGCCAAGAGTTTGTTGTAGAGGTTCAAGAAGAGAGCTTTTTCTTCAGCTGTCAAGTCTTTGACAAGAGCTGCTTCGTCCAATTGGATACGAGTCGCACCAAGCTCAGCCAATTTAGCAAAAACTTCTTGGTATGCAGCTACTAAGCTGTCTACGAAGTCTTCTGCTTTCACGCCTTCTTCAAAGTCTGACAATTGAAGGAAAGTGAATGGTCCTACAAGGACTGGACGAGTGTTAAAACCAAGTTCTTTGGCTTCTTGGAACTCATCAAAGATCTTGTGACCTGCAAGTTTGACTTGAGTATCTTTTTCAAATTTAGGAACGATGTAGTGGTAGTTGGTGTTGAACCATTTCTTCATCGGAAGGGCACGAACATCCCCTTTTTCTCCTTGGTAACCACGTCCCAAAGCAAAGTAGCGCTCAAGGTCAGACAAGTCCAAGTTTTGAACTGAAGCAGGTACCACGTTGAAAAGAAAAGCTGCATCTAGGAAGTTGTCATAGTGAGAAAAGTCATTTGATGGGATTTCAGTGATGCCTTTTTCTTTGACAATGTTCCAGTGTTTCGCACGCAATTCTTTTGCCGCAGCCAAGAGTTCTTCTTCTGAGATTTCTTTTCTAAAGTATTTTTCAGTTGTAAATTTTAATTCGCGGAATTCACCCAAACGAGGGAAACCAATGATAGTCGTTGACATAAACGTCCTCCAAAAATTGTTGTTGAAACTATCTTAACAGAAAATCTGCCCTCTGTATAATTGGAATTTCCCAGAGTTTGATATAGTTTTAAACTATATCACTATTATATACAAAAGAAAAAGATTTGAGACACGTGTCTCAAATCCCTTTTTTGCTTGTTTTTAAGTTACATACTACTTTATAGATTAAAACAGGCTATCGCTAATTCTTATAAACAACTATGACTTGTTATTAGAAAAGACTATAGGTCTATCCCTATCTCTCGAAGATTGGCCAGACACTCCTCGTAGTAGGTTACGTCGTGCTCCTTGTAAATAGGACTAGTCAATGTCTCCTCAGTCAAATCCTCATAAGCAGGACAAGTCTTATCACGATAGTTTTTATCTAACCATTCTGGACTAACTTTATAGCCACGACGACTCATCTCCTCCATAATCAAGTGATGGTAGGCAGAGGAGATGATAGGCGAGTGGATTAATACATAGTCCACGATCTCACGCTTTTTCCCAACTATTGCCACGCAGAGCACAACACTCACAGTGTTTTCCCAAGAGCTGCGGTCGGAAATTAAGAGATCAAGTCCTCATGCCAAAGTATCATGGCCATCTCCTTTCAGCAAGATTGAATTTTGCACGCAATCATTTGGATATTGATCAAGCAAATCTCTAGTCTTAGCAATCAAATCTTCCTTATAAGCTTGACCGTAGCGATAGCGCTCCAGCAAGATCACGTAGCTCTGGCGCTCTTTCTAACTAGCTTTCTTTTTGAAATAGCCCCAAATATGTTGAAAGGCGTTGTTGACCTGACCTCTATGCTCAGAGATTTAGCAAGCACGGTCGATCAGTTCTTGAACATGACTCAGCTCCACCTCTTCATTCTTGAGATACTGACGAATCTCTTGGTAAATGTTGCTAGAACGGCTCAAGACCTGGTATTTGTTTTGAACCCAGAGTTTCTGGCACAAGGCACGTTGGTTATTTATTTCCATTTTTCTCCTTTTTACTTTCAATTTCCAAGAATACGGAAACAAAGTTATATCTTATCTCACTTTAGAAAAAGAGCGGATTGTGAGCGAATCAATTGATTCCATTTTTCCCTTTAAAATCCTGCAAAGACTGTTTGGAGTTCAGTGTTGGATTCTAGTGTAGTTCGATAATGTTAAACTATCTCAGACTTCAAAAAATCTAAAAGACTTTGTTATTTATATTTGAAACATTGTTTTTTCCAGCTCGTCCATCACTTGGAGTTTTTGCCATAGCAATGGTATAACGTTTATCATCAAAATAAGTTAGTTTATAATGTTTTCCCTCATCTGAAACAGAAAATCCCAATTGTTTCAAATCTTGCTTCAACTTTCCATTTAAACCATTATAGTCTGTTATGAGACGTTTAACTTCTTCTCTCTTTTTACTAAGAATGTCTTCAATAGTATTTTGCTGGATGATATCCTGAACAATATGTTTTTTGCGTGTATCATCTTGAATATTTGCTAAACTATCAGATAATACAGATAGAATAAATTCTTTCTTCTCATCTGGGAAAAATTCTTTTTCATTTCCACTAGATAAGAAACCACTATCATTCACTGTCTTATTATTGAAAGCATCTTTATAAAAAGCTAACTCATTTTCCAAATCAGAGATACTGTCACGTAAACGGCTATTTTCTTCCGTAAGATCATCGAAATCACTACTAAAACTATTCAGGAGTTCATCCGTTTCTTCCTTAGTTCTTTCTGCTTTAGTTCTTTTTTCTCTTTGACTTTCGAAACGATCATTAAGTAAGAAGGTTGTCACTCCATCCCAAGTATATAAAGGATCAATGCTTTGCTGATTTGTAAAATTAATAATGTCTTTTACAATGTTTTGTCTAGTTATAGTGGGATCAAAATATTCATAATTTAAAAGTCTCTTATGTTTCACTACATCTGATTGATAATAGATCCCAATTGCTCCATTGTACTCGTTAGCGCCCTCACATTGCTCCCGAATTAAAGTATTTGTTTCAAGATCATCTTGTACAAAAATATGTGCTACACCTTTAAGAGAATAAGCCAATTTATTAATCTCAATAGGAATCCGATCTGAAAATGTTTTTGATACATAAACTACAGGTAAATCGTAGGTCTTTGTACCATTTATGACAGTAGTCAGAATACTGACGTTTTCACGGTCAATCAGGTGAGGAGCCATTAGTACAGGAAGATCATTGTCATTTACAACATATCCTTTTTCAATCAACAATTTAATAAATAATGGAGTTGTGAATGAAGGATCAACACCAATTGCATCTTCGGTAAAACTACGATCTAACATAATTGACATTTTATAGTCTTTAAAGTTCATGATATAATCTGTTTTCCAAATGATACCATCATCTAATTTTTTTACATATCTTACAGCTACGATTTCTTCATTTCTGTATTCTTTAAATTCAAGTGAGATTGTTTCATCACCAAATTTTTGGTTATAGGATCCATTCCAATTCAAATTACGTATAACGTTATCTTCATGAGGGCTACCTTGATTCCATTCAATTACTAAATTTAAAAAAATATCTTTAGTTAACGACTTATTAATATTTAAAATTGTAGAAAAAAGTAACATTTCTTTTCCTTTCTATGAACTATATAAAAAACACAAATAAATGAATAAGAATTTTCCAAGATTGTTGTTTAGCAACCTGATAACAGTCTATAAATTTGATATTAGGAACAAAACTATTTAATAGTGCAATAGTAGTAATTAGTAGAGAAACTCCTAACAGAACTCCCCAAATCCAATTTATTATTTTTTTAAAATTTTTAACTTTCTCAATTTCATAATCAAGTTGAATACTATTAAAGATATTTTCTATTTCTTTCTCAAGCAAGACATCATCATAATTTTTTTTCAAAACATCAAATATTTCTTTAAAATTTTTCAAATCGTTTCTAAATCTTAAATTTGATATAAGCCAAAAAATGATTGAACCAATCAGAGCAATAAGAATTATTATTAGAATATCTTTTGTAAAAATTTTATCTAATTCTCTATCTGATATTGCATTTGCCAAAATAACTGAAAAAAAGAAACCTGTTATTGCGTATAGATTTTTAAGAAAAGTTTCCAATATGGTATTTGTATAACTTTTTAATTTAGAAATAGATTCAATAATATACTCTGATAAGTCTTTCTTAGCATCCAAATAAATATTTACTTTTTCTTTAATATAGATATTATAAGATTTTTGAAGATCTCGAATCACATTATTATTAGAATCAAAAATATCCATACATAAATATCCAAAAACAGAACGAGCAATAGATGATTTATCGATATAGTTATCTGTATTATAAATCCAATTATAGATTTCGTAAATTGTAGGGTTGTATTCTAGCTTATCATTTAAATTCACTTTTAGTGTTTGGCCGATATCATTTAATTGGTAACATAAGATTCCTTTTTTAATTTCTGACGAAGCCGCAATATAAGTTGCTCCTAAAATCATCTCTATCCTACTAAAATATTCTTTCAGGCGACCAATACTCTCTTCAGCTAAATTTGTTTCACTAACATGAAAATCATCTGGTAAAAGTTCAAATTTATCCTGATTATAAAATGAAGTCGTGTTCTTTACTTTAAATAGTCGATCCGCTCTATTAAAAATTTCGAAAGATTCATTATAAACAGATCGAAAGTAAATAGATTTTGTGTGAAAATCAAATTCTTTTATGTTAGGATCTAAGATTTCAAATTGAATTATTTTATCAACACTTGAAAATAATTTATGGAAATAAGAAAACGTTTCTACTAATGGTTTTTCTATTAAATATTCTAGAAAAGAATCCCAGTAATAAATAGATTGTTTACTATCAATAATTTTTTTATCAATTATAAGAGAGATATTAAGAGTTTCAGATGAATTAATATACTCATTAAACTCATATTCCTTGGTCTCTTTTTTTAAAACAAAAATATCCTCATTCTCATTTTCAAAAGTAAATTTTCCTTCATCTCGGGGAGATATATTATCCAAAATTTGAGAAAAAAATGGAAATTTTTTGAATTCCTTCTTATCAGATAAGGTTATACTTGCTTCAAATCTACTCCTATGATCCCTACAATTAAAAATGCTAAGTAGTTCTGGATTCATCTATCCGTCCTTCATATTTATCAAAAGAATTGTATACATCATTATTGGTAGTCTCTACCATAATATAATGTATACCTTCTTCGTTTTCAAATGACTTAATCTTTTCTATGTTATCTTCTACTTTTAATTTTATTCCAGGATAAAGATCGTAGGTTGCTCTAATTCTAGCTTTCAAAGCAGATAAAGACACCGTAAACAAACTGTCAAAACATTTTTGAGAGGGTAAGGTTAATAGATGTTTGCGAATTCGTTCTTGTTCATCATTCTCAAGAGAAACTGATTTATAATCATCAAAGATTGTAGAAATCATCTCTTCAAAATTGATTAATTTGTTAGTCCTAAAATAACTAATAAATGCATTGCGGATAATACTTCTATCTTCAGGATGCCTTTTTTTCATTGTTCTATTTAAGTATGAATCAATTGATTTAAAAGCTCGATCTGTATTTATTTCATCAGATGTTTTTTCTTGAAGTTCTAAAAAATCATCAAACCAATATTTGGCTACATTATCAAGATAAATTTTCACCCCCTCAACATCATATGTTGAGCCATCAATTAGGTAGATACATGACTTAAAAACTTTCTTTAGTTCTTTTTGAAAACCAGTTTGAAAAGAATAATCTTCATCGTTCACAAAACTAGTATGTTCAACTTTTGCTAGTAGATATAAATATTGCTCTAATTTATCATCATAAAAAATGGCCTGAATTAGTGATCCTACTTGCACTTCAATGTTCAATTTATTGACTTTTTGTTGCGCTTCTATCTCCTTGCTTAGTAGCCTTTGAGCAATATCTGTAAAATATTTTTTTGTTTTTTCTTCAACAACTTGACTAGAAAGAATCTGCTTTATCTTTTTTAAAACGAATGAATCCTCACTTCGTGGTTCATACTCTTTTACTACTTTATTACCAGTTATTGTATTAAAAATTTGCTGCAAATAATCCTCAAATTCAGCTGGAATTTCTTTTGATTGAGTAAGCTTTTTATCTCGATTAATTACCTGAATATCACATAAAATAAGTTCCATCACTACTCCTAATATTTTTTGGGGGTTAACAAACCAACTATCTAATTGCTGACATAATCAATAATCTTACCCCATTTCTTTTACATTTTCTTCAATGAACATAATTTCTTCTGCACTTAGCTTATATTTTCGATACAATTGCTGATCAATTTCTGCAATTGATTGTGACCAATCAATATCCGAATCATTTGAAAAATTTTGAAGAGGTACAAATCTATAGGTCTTTCTTGTCCCATTCTGATTTGCCTTTGCTAACATAATCAACATACGAACAAATTTTGTTTTTAAATATTTTGATAAATTATCAGAAGTATCTCTTGTTAATTCAAGATTTCCACCAATAACTAGATACGTTTCTGTACAAGCACTACCTGGTTCTGAAATAATAGTATTTAAATTATCATCCGATAAATCTGTACCAATATTATTTGCAAATGCAGTTAAAACTTTATAAGAATCAACTAGTTCTAAGTTACGTTTTATTGTGGTCTTAGTTACATATCCTACTCTTCCCTTACTTGCAAAAATCTTTACATCGTTATCTTCATTTTCTTCTGAAAGATCCTTCATTGTTGTCGCAATCCCAAAAGGATTTCTTTCAGAAACAAATCCATATAACATTAATTTTTTGTTCTCAAAATCCAAATCAATATAGTTTTTCTCTAATAACCTATGTAAAAATTGATATGCTCTACTGTCAGAAATAAATAAATCTAAATCTAGTAAACGATAAGGTCGCTTTGAACTATCAACAATCACAGAGTTTTTTACAGTCTCTGTATGAATCTGATGAATCTTGTTATTGAAGTTTCGATCCCAAACAAAATAGTTTACTCCTCCTCTTAGATTTACATTTTGAAAAACATCATTTGGAGTAACGTAATTATGAAAAGATTTGATATGAGTATCCCCTAGCATTTTCTTTCTAAAATTATCTAGCCCTTTCCCACCTAAGAACCAAACACTAGGTGTGATTAATGTAATATAGTTAGGTTTCAAAGCAACTGATAGTTCTATAAACTTATCATATAATGGCTTGGCACTCCCATTACCAGATTTATTATCTGATTCCTGATACGGTGGATTCCCAATCACGACATCAAATTTCACTTTATCAAAGGCCTCCTCTACTTGTTTTTTCCCTTCCTCAATACTTGATTTCAATGTATCTGAGAAGTTTTCGATATGGGCTACATTGGTCTTATATTTCTTATAGCCTGTTAAAGTTCTTTCTGTAATGGTCTTAGCCATTGGTGTTTTTGCAATGGCATAGATATTGTTTTCTAAGATTCCACGATAAACACTGTCGGCATCAAATCGATTATCATCATTATTTTGTACATATTGATAATAAAGACTCATGGCAGCATGCAAAGGATAAAGCCCTGTCTTAGCATTGATATCAATGATTCTAGTCTCTGGATGATAGACACTATCAGTAACATCTGTATCTACCCAATGTAGATTTGGTGTAGCACCATCAGTCATTGACTCAAAATTATCGTCATAGAAATTAAGTCCACCAATACCTTTTGCAATTTGCATATTGACCACGCGCCATGGTGTCAAAACAGTTTCTTTATCGGGATTCTTGAAGCTACCAAATAAGGTTGCAATCTCTTCGGCACGTTCAATAAAATCAAGACTATCAAAAGATTTAGCTCGTTGACGAATGATTCGACCTGCTTCAATAAAGACCTCCGCATCATAATACTTGGTGATTTCTGTGAACATGTCTTTAGTGAATCCAGAAGGCATAAATTCTTTCCAAGATTCGTCATCGACTTCCTTGATAAAGTCTTCAATAGTGATATCTTTACTTAAATCAACATCCATTCCATAGATCATCATCGGAATACGAATAGAAACTCCACGTAAGATAGAAATCATCGTTTTTTGTTGTTTGCGAGCCTCTTTGAGTTTCTCCATTGCCTCTTTTTCCTCTTGGCCACGCTCACGAGGTTTCTTTTTCTTAGCCTTTTCTGCCTGATCATATTCTTCATCAGTCAAACCACTATCAGTTATTGTTACTTTAGTAGGCGTTTTTTGTTTTTGCGTTTTACCAACGATAGCATTTAGTTTATTGAAACGTTCTGCATCATCAGAAGTTAGTGTTAAGAGATTATCATTGTATAGACTGTCATCTTCAAAACCTGAACGTACTGCTTTTTCAGCATAAACCTTTTTGATTTGGGTCAACATACGGTCAACATTAAATGGTTCCATGCCATTATCACTTTTACCTAAAATAGGCATAAAGTTAAGCAAGTTTGCCATAGCCTGTTTTTGCTGATGGGTATTTTTCTTCCCAACACCAGAGTTTATTTGGGCTGTCTCAGCCATTACTGTTAAAGCACGGTCTGGAGCAAAATCAAAGATATAACAACGTTTCTTCATCCCAAGTTTTTCATGAGAGAACGGCGTTTGTGCACGAAATGCAGCCTGCAAGTAATTCGTAGAACTACTTGTATTTGAAAGGAACATCACCGCTGTCCATTCAGGAACATTAACTCCTGTTGTCAACCTACGGACTGTCAAGGTGATTGTTTTTGTTTGTGAAGGATCATTCGTAATCGCTTGACGTACCTTCGAAAGATCATCCCCTGAAGTATCTAAGATATTATCACTCTTATCGTTTCGTACAACATTAATAATCTTATAGTCCACTCCAAACACTGGGTGTTCTTTTAATAGCTTCTCAAAAGCATTAGCTTCTTTAACACCCGGCATGAGCCAAAGAGTATGACGAAGTTCATCACGATATTCTCTTGTTGAAAATGGATAATTCGTTTCACTATCTGGGTTAGTGATATTATCCAAAAAACGTCGGACATCAGCTTTATAAACTAATTCACCCTCATCATCTACTCTGAAAAATTCACGGAAATTGAAGGCTTTATTTTCATCGGTAAATTTTTCCTTATGTTTCATCTCAAAAGTATACATTAGTACCTCTGGAAGTTGCTCATAAGGGTTAGGATGCTCAGGATTTTCCAAATCCCATTTCAGTTTAGCTTGTTGTTCCATGACATAGTCCCAAGTATAGACTTGTTCAGGGGCGAACTGGTCAAGAAGATTAAATGGTGTACCAGATAATTCTAGAATCTTGGTATGACCTTCTTTTACCAAAGATTTCATAACAGTGTCGCTAAGTTCAGTCTGTGTTCCCTCATGTGCTTCGTCGATGATGATTAAATCCCAGTCTACATCCGAAAATAAAGGGAGATTAGTTTGAGCGCCATTATAACGTAAATACTGAATAGATGCGAAATAAATGAATGGATTATCACCAGATTTTAGGGTAGTTAGTTTCTCTCCTTTATCAACCGATCCATATAAATACCCAGCTTCTGCCATTTCCATTTTTTTGTAGTCCTCAAACCATGAATCACGAACTACTGGTCTATGTGTCATGATTAGAACACGTTGAAAGCCTTCTTGTTTAATAAGCTCCAATGAGGTTAAGGTTTTACCAAAACGCATTTTGGCATTCCAAAGCATACGGTCTTTTTTCTTATAAGTTTTTTGTGTTTGCTTAACAGCAGCATCCTGTTCAGGACGAAGTGTAATTTTAACTTTTTCGGCTTTGTATGCAGCTTGAGTTTCACTGATAAATGACCGTCCATCTTTGACAGCCTTAATAGCTTCCTTAGCTGTCTCTAAATCAGTCTCAAACCACTCATTTCCTTCTAAGTGCTCTGGATGACCAATACCTGAACGTCTCAAGACTTCATGAACGTCATGGTCATGAAACCACGATTTTGTTGATTTTTTATATGCTAGTTCAACCCACCCAAGCTCAAAAGGAAGGCCAGAAGTTGTCATATATTGTTTAATACGCTTAGGTGCAACACTACGTAAGAAATCACTATTAGGTGTCCAGTCTGCTTCAATATCATCTGAGGCTACTGTACCTTCTCCAATTTTTTGAGCCCCTTCAAAAGCAGCAAATTTCCCACTTTCATTATTCACAGTCTGTACATAGATAAACTTACGTTCTGCCGTTGTATAACGCTCTTGAGCTTTAGGTTCTAAGAAATTTTCATACAAAGAGACCTTAATACGATCATCAACATACTCAGTAACAAACCAAACTAAAATCATATAAACTTGTTTCAATGATTTTAATGCATTCTCCTGTGTCGCATCTTTAGGATTTAGTTTATGAGCTGAGCTATTTCCATGCCCTTTAATCTCAAAAAATGCATCTACAATAGCCTTGTTATTAATATGATATTTGATAATTTGTAATTTATCATGAAAAGTAGAATGTGACGGTAATTCAATGAAAGCACGATCAGCAAATAAAACTGCTGTATTTTCTGCAACTTTTCGAACTTTAGTCAACACACCCTCATAGTCCTTTTGAGTGTAGTTGTTTTCCGCCATATTAGCAGTTGAAAAAAGTTCTGCTGTATCTAAGTCTACTTTTAAAAAATTAAAATTTGATATCATAAAATTCTATTCTCCCAAGGTATAAACTTTTTTAATCCTTACTTGACGGATTTCTTTATTTTGCGTGTTTTCTTCAGTCATTTCAAATAAGCTTAGTTGTCCTTCAACTACTTTTCTATTATCAGCTATATCTTCACCAAATAATTCAGCAAATGCAAAAGGAACTTTTTCAACCAAACTAGGATAAGCCTTTTTACGTTTCCACTCATTAAATATGATGGGCTCATCTGTATCAGGATGTCTTTTTGTCAATGTATTCCCTCTAACAATATTTTTAGCAATTAAGTAATGGGCTGATTTATACAGATCACTTCTACTGCTCAATCTTTCTCCAAATACTTTCTCAGCCCAATCAAGATAATGCAAAAACATTCTTGCTCTAGCAACTTCAAGGTTATCTTCAAGGTATTCAATTCCATAAATTGATGATAAAGCAAATAAAGATTTAGTTTCCCAATTTTTTTTATGATAATTCTTAGTTACAGCAGAGAGTTTTCGTTCAAGTATTGCCTCTAAAAAATTTCCATCACCTGCTGATGGTTCCAGAAAAGTAGCATAAATATCTTCTGTTTTCTCCCTTATCCCAGGAGAATCTAGCATCTTTTGTACCATCCACGAAGGTGTAAAAACCTCCCCATGTTTTTGTACTCTCTCTTTCGATTTAATAATATTTTCTTCCATTAGCCCCCCTTTATTTTAATCAACCAGTTTTTAAATTACATTGAATTTATACTTTAAAAGTGAATTTCATATCTTATCTACTGTTTTCTTATATTATACCACGAAACAATTAAAAACCCCTTAGAAATCCGCTTCTAAGAGGTTGTCTTTATCCTGCCACTGTTGTCGTTTCTTCTACTTTTACTTTTTCTCCTTCTTATTGGAACCAGTCAAGCGTCACGTGCTATCTCAGATTGTATTCAGGTCTTTGAAAAATTTACCTAGGTGTTCTTTTTCAGGATAGGTTTCTGCACTGGTTACGATATAGTGCATAAAGAGGTCGTAGACTATTGTTGGTTCAGTACGGACTTCCTTGACAGACTTATAAGCATGCGCCTGACTTTCCACTTTAGCATTTACTACTACCGTTTTCTATGACACTTCCTTTAAGAATATTTTTTAAAGGTAGCTTTTATGAGACAAATTCAAAACAGCTGTCAGAATGAAGCCCATAAACTTCATTTTTTCATCTATCTGTCTCCCCTTCGGAATTCCTCTCCTCCTTCTCCACAACAAACTCTCTGACCAAACGGTAGATAACCGCAAAGATAGGCGTGAAGAAAATCATGCCGACCAAGCCAAAGAGGTTACCCCCAATCAGGGCTGCGGCAAGGGTAAAGAGAGTTGGGAGACCGACGGACTGGCCGACCACGCGCGGATAGATGA
>ERZ772807.1584-NODE-1584-length-12507-cov-5.270479_pt1 | contig 12507 bp, 10 predicted proteins | sample MGYA00511472_ERZ772807 | MGnify/ENA primary metagenome ERZ772807 (study PRJEB29015, sample SAMEA2737947) | human oral metagenome | biome: human oral; feature: human-associated habitat; material: dental | place: China | collected 2039 ...
CGGGCCGCGCCCCCATGGAGATGATGTCGCGCACGATGCCGCCCACGCCGGTGGCCGCCCCCTGGTAGGGCTCGACGAAGGAGGGGTGGTTGTGGGACTCGACCTTGAAGGTGACGGCCCAGCCCCCGCCGATGTCGACGACGCCGGCGTTTTGCCCCATCCCGACCAGGAGGTGTTTCTTCATGGCGGGGGTGGTGCGCGCGCCGAATTGCTCGGCGAGGTGCTTCTTGGAGGACTTGTAGGAGCAGTGCTCGGACCACATGACGGAGTACATGGCCAGCTCCGCGTTCGTGGGACGACGTCCCAGGATGTCGCAGATGCGGGCGTACTCGTCTTCTTTGAGGCCGAGTTCCTTCCAGGGCATCTCCTGGCCGGGGGTGGCGGCCGCGTTCTCGACGGTGTCGGGCAGCTCGCGGGTGTTTTCTGTGCTCATTCGTGTTTCCATTCGTGTCGTGGACGAGGCGGTGGCCCCCTCCTTCCGGAGGGCGCGGGTCCTCCTCGTCAGCCGACGAGGGATGCGAGGACGGAACGGAAGATGCCCAGGCCGTCGGTACCGCCGTGGTGGCGGGCTCCGTCCGGGCCGGTGGCAAGCGGGCCGAAGCCCTGTTCGGTTGCGTGTTCGGGGTGGGGCATCAGACCCACGACGTTGCCCGAGGCGTTGGTGACCCCGGCGATGTCTCCCGCGCTGCCGTTGGGGTTGCCCTCGACGTAGCGGAAGACGACGCGTCCCTCGCCCTCGAGCCGCGTCAGTTCGTCCGGGGACGCCTGGAAGTTGCCTTCCCCGTTCTTGAGGGGAACAGTGATCGTCTGGCCGACGCTGAACTCCCGGGTCCACGCCGTGTCGGTGTTCTCCACGCGCAGCACCTGGTCGCGACACAGGAACTTCTGGTGGTCGTTGCGAATGAGGGCGCCGGGCAGCAGGTGAGATTCGCACAGGATCTGGAAGCCGTTGCAGATGCCGAGGACGGGGAGGCCTCGTCCGGCCTCGCGAACGATCTCGGTCATGACGGGGGCGGTCGCGGCGATTGCGCCGCATCGCAGGTAGTCCCCGTAGGAGAAGCCTCCGGGGATGATGACCGCGTCAACGCCGCGCAGATCGGCGTCCTTGTGCCACAGCGCCACGGCTTGGGCGCCGGCGATCGTGGCGGCGCGGGCGGCGTCGCGGTCGTCAAGCGTTCCCGGGAAGGTGACGACTCCGATGCGGCTCACTGGGCCCCTCCCGCGTAACGGGGGTCCGCCTCGTCCATGGCCTCGACCCGCACGACGTCCTCGATGATCGGGTTGGACAGGACCTCTTCGGCGGCCTTGCGGGCCTGGTCGAGGAGCTCGTCGGTGACGGGTCCCTCCACGCTCAGGTGGAAGCACTTGCCCTGGCGCACGGCCTCAAAGCTCGTGATTCCGAGCCTCGGCAGCGCCGAGCCGACGGCCTTACCCTGCGGGTCCAGGATCTCAGGCTTCGGCATCACTTCCACGATGATTCGCCCCACGGCGTTCCTCCTTGTGTTGTTGGTGAGGATCCCGCCGCGCACCTTGCCCGGCGGGCAGGTCTGTTACAGGATGGGGTCGGCACCCGTCAGCAGGCGGTAGACCTCCACGTAGCGTTCGGTCGTCGCGGCAACCACGGAGTCGGGCAGGGCGGGAGGATTGTCCCCGGACGCCCGGTCCCATCCGGATTCGGCCGAGGTGAGCCAGTCCCGCACGTACTGCTTGTCGTAGCTGGGGGCCACCTCTCCCTCCACCCATCTGTCCGTCGGCCAGAAGCGGGAGGAGTCCGGGGTGAGGATCTCGTCGGCGAGCACGAGCGCGCCGGTGGACACGTCAATGCCGAACTCGAACTTCGTGTCGGCGATGATGATGCCGCGTTCGGCCGCAATGTCGCGCGCCGCCTTGTACAGGGCGATCGACAGGTCGCGGATGGCAACGGCTATCTCCTCGCCCACGAGGTCGGCCACGCGCTCGAAGGAGATGTTCTCGTCGTGGCTCCCCATGTCGGCCTTGGCGGCCGGGGTGAAGATGGGCTCGTCGAGGCGGGAGGCTTCCGTGAGCCCCTCCGGGAGCGTCAAGCCGCAGACCGTGCCGCTTCGTCGGTACTCTTCCAGGCCCGAGCCCGTCAGGTACCCGCGCACCACGCACTCGATGGGGATCATGTGCAGGCTGCGGCACACAACGGCGCGCCCGTCGAACTCGGCGGGGACCGTGAAGCGCGTGGCGGGGGCTCCCGCGAGGGCCTGCGCCGCCTCGGCGGGGGCTTTCGCCCCCACATCGAGCAGGTGATTCTCGACGAGCGGGCGGAGCTTGCCCATCCACCAGATCGCCAGCTGGTTGAGAACCGCACCCTTGCCGGGGATGAGCGTGGGCAGCACGTAGTCGTAGGCACTGATGCGATCCGACGTCACCATGAGGAGCGCCTCCGGACCGGGCTTAGCGTGACGGGGCCTTCCCGCCGCCGGTGGCTCCTGCGGGGGTTCTCCGACGACGGCTTCGTCGGGGACGTAGATGTCGCGGACCTTGCCCGAAGCCAGGGGAATCCAACCGTGCGGGGAGGCGGGCATGATGCTCCTCAGTGTCGTTGTGTCAGTCGAGGGTGACGGTCAGGCCGTCGGGCCACGTGGCGATGTCGCCGCGGTGGTGTTCTCCGTCGAAGTGGATGAGGTCCACGCCCCGATAGGCCAAGGCACGGGCTTCCTCGATGGTGGCCGCCCGGGCCACGACGTCAAGGACGCGCCCGCCCTTGTTGACCAGCGCGTACGTGGGTTCGAATCCGCAGCACCCGGCGGCCACGTCGGCGGGGTCATCCGTGATCTCCTCGGAGGTTCCCGCGTGGATGACGTGGACGCCATCGAGGGCTTCGGCCGCCTCGATGCCGGTGATCTCGTGCCCCGTGTCGGCCTGGCCGGGGTAGCCGCCCGAGGCCATGACGACGGTGACGGCAGCGTCCTCGCTCCAGACCGGGGCCGGGATCTTCGACAGGGTGCCCGTTGCGGCCGCGTGGAGGAGGGGGGCGAGCGGGGACTCGAGTCGTTCGAGGACCGCCTGCGTCTCGGGATCGCCGAAACGGACGTTGAATTCAACGACCCGGATGCCCCTGCTGGTCATCGCGAGGCCGCAGTAGAGAAGCCCGCGGAAGGGTGTGCCGCGGCGGGCCATCTCGGTGATGACAGGGCGCGCCACCTCGTCGACGATGCGCTGGGTGGCCTCCTCGGGCAGCCAGGGCAGGGGACTGTAGGCGCCCATGCCGCCCGTGTTGGGTCCCTCGTTGCCGTCACCCACTCGCTTAAAGTCCTGGGCAGGCTGCAGCGGCACGACCGTCTCCCCGTCGGCGACGCAGAAGAGAGAGACTTCGGGTCCGTCCAGGTACTCCTCGACAACGACCGCTCCCCCGTCCCGCGCGAGGCAGGCACGCGCGTGGGCCGAGGCCTCCTCACGGTCGGAGGTGACGACCACGCCCTTGCCGGCGGCGAGCGCGTCGTCCTTGACGACGTGAGGCGCGCCCAGCTCGTCGAAGGCCGCCGAGACCTCCTCCATCGTGGTGCACGTGAAAGAACGGGCCGTGGCCACGCCCGCGTCGGCCATGATCTCCTTGGCGAAAGACTTGGATGCCTCGAGCCGGGCGGCTCCCTTGGTGGGGCCGAACACCGGAATCCCGTAGTCGAGGACCGCATCCGCGACCCCCGCCACCAGGGGCGCCTCGGGTCCGACGACCACGAGATCGACGTTCTCGGAGGTCGCGCGCCGCACGACATCCCCGGGATCCATCGGGTCCAGCGTCAGGGACCGTCCCAGCTGTTCAAGCGCGGGGTTACCCGCCTGGACGACGAGTGCGACGGGATGCTCGGGGGTGGACGTTCGTACGAGTGCGCGGGCAATCGCGTGTTCGCGTCCCCCGTTACCAACGAGAAGAACCTTCACGACTCCAGCCTATCGGTGTTTGTGGCCCCTTCGGGCCGTCGGATCATATTATGGCTACAACTCACAGCGCGGAGTCGAGCGGGCGCGGGCCTACCAGGCTCCGTTCGGGTTGCCGCTGCGCCTCTCGTCCTGCGCGTCGCGCCGGTCTTTGGACCGCTTCCCGTTCTGTTGCTGCAAGCCTTCACGACGCTGCTTCTGTTCCGCGGACTCGCCCTCGTAGGGGTCCTCGGTCGGGCTGGGGCTGGGGCTGGGGTTAGCCTCGCTCTCCTGCCCCGCCTGGTCTTGCTCGCTCTTGTCCTCGCCGTCCGACCCGTCCTCGCCTTCGGACTGTTCCTCGGCCTTCTGCTTCTTGTCCTCGACGCGCGACTTGTTCTTATCGGCGGGGTTGTCCGACTCTCCGCCTGACTGCTGGTCGTTGCCCGACTGCTGGTTGTCGCCGGACTGTCCCTGACCGCCGGACTGCCCCTGATCGCCGGACTGGCCCGAGCTGGAGACGCTCTGGCACGGGGAGATGAGGTCCTCGGCCTCCTGATAGGTCGCGGCGGCGTCGGAGAATGAGCCCGCCGCGGCGAGCGCGTCGCCCTGAATCTCGATGCCGATGGCGAGGTTGACCCGCACCTGGCACTCGTAGGAGAAGGCCTCCAGGCGGCCCGGCTGGACCTCGGTGGCCTTGGGGACGAGGTCGAAGGCGGTGCGCAGCTCGGAGATGCCGTCCTCGATGCGTTCCTCGCGCAGCAGGGTCGTGCCCAGGTTGTAGTGCGCGACCCACTGTTCCACGCCGAAGTCGGTCCATGCGATCTGTCCGTTGTATCCGGCTTCGGCGACGTCGTAGCGCTGTGCCTTCCACTGCCCCAGGGAGGAACGCGACCACAGGGTCATGCCGATCAGGTAGGCGGAGATCGCGACCACGATGACGAGGACCGGGAGGGAGTACCACAGGGGGCGCAGAGCCCGCCCGGATCGCTTGGGGGTGCCGGACGAGGCGGTGTTGGCCGTCGCGCGGACTGAGGGATCGACCGGGTTCTCTTGGGGAGCCCCGAAAGGAACGAGGTCCTCTTCGGGCAGGGAGTTCTCAGATCGCATGGGAGTTCCTCAGCTGTTGGGCGCGACGCGCCAGGGTTGCACCCTCCCAGGCGAGGAGTGCCCCGAGGATGAGCGCGAATGGCCAGATGATGTATCGGTAGGTGGATTGGAGGTTGCGCGTCTCGGAGATGGAGCTAGCTCCCTCGAGAACGGATCGCGCGTGGGACTCAATGGCCGACTTGTCCGGCGAGTGCACGTAGTCCAGGCCGATGCGCGAGGCGACCGCCTTGAGTGCGGCTTCGTCGATCTTGGAGATGGCCACTGGGCTGCCGGGCTGTGAGGTGTCGCGGATGTACTCGGGTTCGCCGCCGCTCTGGGTGCCTTCGCTGCGCAGTCGCAGCACCTTCATGGGGCCGCCCTCCGGCGTCCCGTAGCCGAGGATGAGGCCCCCGTCCACGTATTGTTTCACCTCGTCCCAGTCGCTTTCGTCCCCCGCCGGGGCGCTCGACCAGTGGTCCTGGTTGGACGTCTCGCCATCGGAGAAGACGAAGACGGCTCGAAGGTTCTGGGGGTGACGTTCCTTGTTCTTGGCCAGCAGGGCAGCCAGGTCCTTCGCGGGCCGGTTCACCGACGAGCCCTGCGAGGAGTTGGACAGCTCGCGGTCGAAGCTATCCATGTAGGCCTGGACGGCGGAGGCGTCGGTCGTGAGCGGCATGTCCGTGTGCCCGGTGGAATCCCAGGACATGATGGAGAAACGTGATCCGGTCAGGACGCTCATGAGGATCGCGACGTCATTGCGGACGCCATCGATGCGCGGCTTGGTGCCGTCCCAGTCCTCGGCCGCCATGGAACCGGTGCGGTCGATGACGAAGTACACCTCCAGGCTGGAGGTCACCTCCTCGGCTTCGCCGGGAATGGAGGGACCGGCGCCCATGACGACGACGACCGCGAGAATCATCGACCGCCGGAAGATGTCGATAAAGCTGCGACGCGTGGCCCTCCTGGCGGTGAGAAAGACGAGGGCGGCGCCGAGGAGGACGATGAGGACAAGAAGGACCAGGTTCACTGCGGGGCGAAAAACCATGTCATAGCCTCCCGAGGGCGAGCATGCCAAACAGGGAGAGAACACCGACCATGGTCCAGCCGAGGGCGGCGCCGGGGCGGTCCGTCTCCACCATCTTCCCGGCCTTCTCGAGGTCCTGCTTCTGTTCGGACTCGATCTGCTTGACGACCTCGTCAACGGCTGACGGCGAGGAGGCGTCGTAGAAGTCGCCGCCGGTCGACCTGACCTGGTCTCGCAGCTCGTAGGCCTCCGACGTCATCGCGTACTCCGAGCCGGGGTACAGGGCGGAGACCGTCACCTTCTGGCTCTTCGCGAAATCGATGGCCTCGGCGAGGTCGTAGATGCCCTGCCCGTAGACCTCGTTGTCGGTCGCCAGCAGGATCGTGCGGGAACGCTCCTTGTCGGTGTGATCGAAGCCCAGGACGCACGAGGCTAAGCCGTCGCCCACAAGGGAGGCCTTTTCCTCGTCGTCGTCGGCGACGAGCGGACGCAGGTACTTCTCGAGCGTGGGAGTCACGCTAATGCGCCCCCCGTAGATGGAGAGCCCTCCGTCGATGGTGTCGGCCATCTCCGTCAAGACGTCGTCGGCCATCTCGTAGTCGTCCGTCAGTGGGAACATCGTCATCGAGTATGCGTTCCACAGCTGCAGGGAGATCCGCTCGCCCTCGAAGCGGGAGATAATCTTCTTGAAGGATTCCCCGATCTTTGAGTCGTAGGGAAGCATGGAGCCCGAGGCGTCCAGGCAGATCACGATGTCTCGGCTCGAAGACTTCTCGTGCTTGACGTAGCGGTCCACGGGGGCGCCCGCGGACACCGAGGCCGCGATAACCGCGATGAGGAAGCAGACGATCGCCAACGCGAGGGAGGAGCGCGTGCGCCGCACGAGGGCCTGGTACTTGGGCAGGCCCCGCACGTAGCCGGTGTTGGCGACCCAGCCCTTCTCGCCCGCGCGCTGTCCGGCGCGGCGGGCAAGGAACCAGCCGGCGCAGGTCGCGGCGAGCACGACACCGAGGACGACGAAGATGAGCCAGGTGAATCTCATGCGTCTACCGCCTGCGAGGCGAGGATCAGGATGTCGGTGCCGCCCGCTCCCTGTGCGCCGCCGGGCAGGGAGGGTCCCCCGGTGGCGCCGTCGGTGCGTTCGCCGACGAAGCTCGGCGTCTCGCAGGCCTCCAGGACGAGGGCCAGCTGGGGCCAGGTGGGGACGAGGGCGCGGATCTCCGCGACGGTGGCCACCTCGAGGTCGCGGCCGGAGCGCTCGGTGCCGAGGGCACGCATGAGGCCGGCCACCGCCAGGTGGGTTCCGCGCTCGTCGAGTTCTCCGCAGGCGCGGCGCTGGGCGATCTGGTTGACATAGTCGTGGTATCGGGCCCGCCTGGCCTGGGAGATGGTCTGCAGGTGAGCGACGCTGCCCTCGCGCGAGTGCCACCAGGCCCACAGGCTGTACGCTACCCAGCCGAGGACGGCGAGGAGCAGTGCGACCCCCAAGACCCACATCCAATGGGGGTATATGACGGGTTCTCGAAGGCTCTCAATGAGGTTGCCGGACATTGCCGTGCCTTTCGCCTGGGCGCGGGAGCGGGACGGTCCGGGCGCGATCGGTGCGAGGCACCGCCGTCGCTCGTCGTGTCATTGCACCCCTCTTCCCCGTCGCCATCGGGGCGTCGGTTCGACCGTGCATGTTGCGGTCACACCGACGCCGCGTTCACCTGATTGTGCCACGCCGGGCGCGATAGTGCTAATGCCCGGCTCGGCGTCACCCTGCGGCGCGAGCGCCACCACGGGGCCTAATCGGCGATATTTTCTCTCATTTGTTCAGTGTTTGGACGCCTCTTGGGGCGCGGCGGGTAACCGGATCGCCAGATGTACAGACCGATCAGTGAGACTCCCCCCAGGAGGCCGAGCGCCCACCAGGGGAAGCCGGGGATGTCGGGGGTGGCACCCGCAGCGTCAATGTCGCGTTGCGGCGTGGGGTAGACGCGCTCCCCGGTGACGAGGATGCGGTGCGTGTTGATGCCCAGGGGGGTACACGTCACGAGCGTGGCGAGGTCTCGGCCGGGTTCGGAGCGCAGGGCCTCGGTCTCCTCGGGGTTGACGACCTTCTTGTCGAAGACCCGGTAGCTAAGAACCTCCCCGAACACCTCGAAGGTGAAGGTGTCCCCGACCTGCACCTTGTCGAGGTCGGTGAACATGCGTGCCTCGGCCAGCCCACGGTGTCCGGTGACGACGGTGCGCTGCCCCTGCCCGCCGACGGGGAGCGACGTTCCCTCCAGGTGTCCGAGGCCGCGCAGGAGCGTCTCATCGTCGGTCCCGTGGTAGATGGGCAGGTCGATATCGGCGGCGGGAACCTTGAGCCTGCCCATGAGCCCGGAGCTGTCGGCGGCAAGGATCGCGTTGTAGTCCAGGCTCGCGTCCCCACTTGTCCCGTCGCCGGTGGGCACGTTCGAGTTGGCCTGGAGGACGGCCCCCGAACTCAGGGCGTCGTTGTAGCGGTGGGCGAGGGCGAGCTGCTCCGCGGCGGAGGGATCGGCCCTGCTCACGGAGTCCTCGTACTGGGCGATGATCTGGGATTGGTTGTATTGAACGATCCACGCGGAGATCGACGGGTAGAGGAAGAGGAGCATTCCCGCCAGGGCGAGGAGGGAGGGAATGAGGGAGATCACGGAGAACCTCCACCGCCGCGCGTCGCGGGGGGCGGTCGGGGAGGCTGCGGAGGCACTCGGCGTTGCCGGTGCGGTGTCGGGAGCTGGAGCCATAGCGCGCGTGCGCCGGGGGACCCGTCTCTCGGGTCCCCCGGGGCGCATCATGCCGTGCGGGCCTTGCGGCGCCTGATGGCTGCGGCCGCGCCGGTGGCGCCCAGACCGGCGACGATGCCGCCGATCACGTAGGCGTCAGCGCCGAATCCACCGGTGAGCGGGATGCTGGGCACGTCCTGCTTGTCGTTGGTGATGGGCGCGAAAGCGAAGTCGAGCGCGTCCTTGCCGATGGTGAAGGGTCGGGGCGTCGCATCGAGGCGATACCCGGCGGGGGCCTTCTTCTCCGTCAAGGCGTAGGCGGTGTCGCTCCACGGCAGGCCCGTCACCGCGAAGGAACCTGCGGCAGGGTCGGAGTCGTAGTAGGTCGCGCCCGCCGGCTTGGGACACTGGGCGGCCGAGGCGGCCTTGCAGTCCGTGATCGTCACGGCGCCCGGCAGCGCACCGCCGCTGATGGTCCATTCCGAACCCTCCAGGGCCGTGGCCGTGTTCGACGCGTCCACCTTCTTCCAGGTGAGCGACCCGGTCTTGCGTTCGTTGACGATGGCCGCCCTCAGGGTCGCCTCCAGGGACGCGGGGGCGATCTGCGGGAAGGCCTGCGCCTGCGGGTTCAGCTGGTAGCCGGCGGGGGCACTGGCCTCGCGCACGGAGTAGGTCCCCCACTTGAGGTCCTTGATCGAGAAGGATCCGGGAGCCGGGTCCTGGTCCTTGTAGGGCTGGACGGGGCAGGGTCCGGCGGTGCAGTCCTCGACCGTGGTGTTGCGGGGCACGCCGGGCCCGGTGAGGGTCCAGGTGGTGCCCGCCAGGGGCGTGACCCCGTCGGAGTCGACCTTGTTCCAGGTCAGTGATCCGGGCTTGGCCGTGTTCGTGATCGTGCACAGGACGCGGTCGGTGCCTCGCACGGTGAGCTGCGCCCGCCCGTTCGTCGTGGCACCGCTGAGGGACGAGGAGTAGTTCTCACCCACGGTTCCGGGGGCCTGCTCGCAGCTCCACTGGCCCATCTCGTACCCCGCGCCACCGGGGTTGGTGGTGGCCTCGGAGAGGTCGTTGCGGCCGGTGCGCACGACGGTGGGGCCGCCGGTGGTTCCGTTGCCCGTCGCGGTGTAGGCGCCCGCACCGCCGGTGAGGGTCCACTGGTCGGCTGCGAGGCCTTGAACCTCGGAGGTGGAGTACTTGTTGTCGACGTTCTTGACCAGCTGCAGGGTCGGCACGCGCACGGCGACGCGGTAGTCCTCGACCTCGCCGGTTGCGGTGCCGCCGGTGGGCCTCTGTCCGTTGCCGTTGTTGTCGGCGGTGATGCGCAGTCGCATGTAGGTGGCGCTGCTTCCATCCTCGCCGTCGACGGAGCGAACGACGTCGGTGGGCACCGTCCAGGCCAGTTGCGCCTGACCCGAGGAGCAGGGGACCTCGTTGGACTTCTCGCCGTCGTCGAAGGTGCCGTTGCGGTTCCAGTCCACCCAGCCGGCGACCTTCCCGTTGCCCTCACACGTGACGTTCAGGTTGTAGGTGGCGCCGGGCTCGGTGCGGATCCCGTCGGCGGGCAGGGTGACGGAGTCTTCGTCGCTCGGCTCTCCGACCTTGTCGTCGCCCAAGGCGTCGGCGCTGAAGGGCTGGGTGTGCTCGGCGTCGATGAGCGCGCCGAGGCGCGGGGAGCCCTTCTCCATGTACATCTCGGCCTGCGGGGAGACCTTGAAGAGGTCTGTGGTCGCCCTGACCTCGCCCCCGCGCCACGAGGGCTGGAAGAGGGAGGAGGCGACCCCGTAGGACTCGGGGGCGTCGCCGAAGTCGGTGGCAACCACCAGGCCGAGCGCGACGGCGGAGTAGCCCGCGCCCTGCATGGTGATGGTGGCGGAGGTGGCGCCCTCCATGAACATGACGGCGTCGGGGCCTCCGTAACCGTTCGGCTTGGAGTAGCTGCCGCCCGACTGGTAGACGCATTCCTCGTCGGAGGGCATGAGGCGCAGGGTGCGGCCGCCGCCCGACAGGATGCCGTCGGTGGTGACCTGCTTCCCGGTGTTCTTGCTGATGCAGGCGCGCGAGCGGATGGTGTCCAGGACCCTCCAGCGCGGGGGCTTGTTGCCACCGGTCTTCTTCACGGTGGCCTGGACCCACTCGTCCTGGCGGTCGGAGGTGGCCCAGCTCTTGATGCCGAAGCGCTTGGAGGAGGCCTCGGCGTCGGCGAAGACCAGGCCCTGGATCGGCACGTTGGTGATCGAGCCGTCCTTGCCGTAGATCTCGGCCTTGCAGCTGTAGTCCACGCTCACCCGGGCGTTGTAGCCCGTGGGCCGGTGGTCGGTGCTCTGATCCCAGGGCTTGCCGTCCCAGGCGTTGCCCCCGTTGTAGGCGTAGCCGTTGGCCAGGCCGATCACCATCTGGTTCTTGTTGACGTAGTTCGCCGGGTACGTGAGCCCGGAGTGCCACACCTCCGAGCCGTCGCTCCACGAGCCGGGGCCTCCGACGTTGTAGAGGTTGTCGAGGGCGTCGCCGGCCCACGTGCCGGGGATGGTGGCGACCAGGGGACCCTCGGTCTGCTGCTTGGGGGTGCCGGGCGCGGGGGTGTCGTGGGTGAGGTTGGACAGGGTGCAGGTGGTCACCAGGGAGCCCGCATCACCGAGGTCCCGGTGGTTGACGAAGTCCTTGGGACCCTCCCCCACACCCAGGACGGGGACGTTGGGCTTGTCCTTGCCCTTGAAGTCCTTGTCGTAGTCGGCCCACTGGAGCCACTGGATGGATTCCTTGAAGCGCCCCGATCCCCCCGTGGCGAAGGTCGCGGGGAGCGACCCGCTGGGGACTCCCTCGGCCGCAGCCTGGGCAGGCTGGGCCGCGTTGGGCAGGATCGGCGCGGAACAGACGGCCGCGCAGACCGCGAACGCGACCGCGAAGCGTGAGAACCGCGTGGCGCGGCGCTGTGTTCGGGCGTGCTGGGTCACTTCAACTCCAATGATTAGTTTGACGTAAATCGTTTTCGCACAAGTATTGACTGGGACGTGCCACGGGTCGGCGCGGCGGGAGAGCCGTTCTCCCGGCCGCGCCAACCCGCGCGGGCTCGGGGTTCAGCGGAAGGATCCGCCGACACCCCGGAGCATCAGGCTTCGCTGCGCTTGCGCGAGCGGATCACCATGGTGGATCCCACGGCGATGAGTCCCAGAGAGATGCCGCCGATGGTCATGAGCAGCTGGCCGTTGGCACCCGTGAGGGGCAGCTGGGGAACGGGCTGCTTGTTGTTGGCGATCTCCGCGCTGTACGTGGCAGCGGCGAGGGCACCCTTGGAGACCGAGATGCCGGTCGTGGTCTTCTGCGGCAGGACGTAGCCCGCGGGGGCCTCGACCTCCTCGACGACGTAGCAGCGCTTGGTCGCGCCCTGGGAACCCTGGCCGGCGGAGCCGACGGAGTCGCCGACGTAGAGGCCGTCGATTGCCACGAGGCCCGCGTCATCGGAGACGAACTCGGTCTTGTTGTTCACCGTGATCGCGTCGCCGGCCTTGGTGGCGGCGGAGCAGTCGGCGGCGTAGGGCTCGGCGGCGTTGTAGACCTTGAACTTCGCGCCCTTGATGCCGGTCTTGGCGGCGCCGGAGTTAGCATCGAACTTCAGGAGCTGGGCGTTGCCCCAGTCGGTGGAGACCTCGGGGGAGGTCGGCGGGTTGTTCGGCTCGGTCGGAGGAGTCGACGGCGGCTCGTTCGGAGGAATGGCGCCGTAGGTGGTGTCCTGCACCAGGTTGGCCTTGTTCTTGATGGTGCCGTCGCCGATGGCAGAGACGG
>ERZ772807.1590-NODE-1590-length-12488-cov-8.920534_pt1 | contig 12488 bp, 11 predicted proteins | sample MGYA00511472_ERZ772807 | MGnify/ENA primary metagenome ERZ772807 (study PRJEB29015, sample SAMEA2737947) | human oral metagenome | biome: human oral; feature: human-associated habitat; material: dental | place: China | collected 2039 ...
AGCCTCCTTTTCTTTTTGTTACACGGACATCCACAGCATGGCTGAGGTCCTCAAGTAGATGAGCCGTGAGTGGATAGGTGATCGTTTGAAAGATGCGGTCGGAGAAGAACATTATGACTTAATTAGAAAAGCTTACAAAACTGGTGATGTTCAAGCACAGCTTGTTAAAATCCAAAAGAATGGCAATATTATGATTAATAATTTAGATGCCAAAGCGAATATCATTAAACCATAGTAGAAGGAAGAAGTTATGATAAGAGACAAACATAAAGATCATGCATATTTTGAAAAACGTTTGAATCGTGTACAAAAACGTTTAAGAGAAGATGTCGAGATGACAGATGAAATTTCGGAGAAGTATTTGTTGTTCCATTATCAAGATTTGGTTTTGGATAATGAAGAACTAGTGAAACTTTTCTATTCTATAGGGGCTTCGAAAGAGGAGATTTTCCCCTATTATCAAGGTATTCTGTCTCATCTCAAAGTTATTGCTTCGGAGGGAGTCCCCTTTTATCGTGCAGTTGATGTCTTTGCCCTGGGAGTTCTTTACAGTGAGCGCAAGGAAGAGTTTCTGGATGATTTAAAGGCTATTTATGAGCAGATGGACCACACAGATGGCTTGATTGAATATTACATGGTTTATCTATTCCATGATAAGATAGTACCTTTCCATTCGATTTTAGAGTATCAAAATATGATTGAGGACACTTATGAGAGTGTAGCCAAGGCGCAGGGTTTCTGGTACTATAGCCACTCGGATGCTCCATGGTATAACAACTATACCAAAGATACTTATGTAGGCTACTGGAGTTTTGACACCGCCGCAACCTGCAAGATTAAAGGAATCTACGACGAACGTTTGAAAGACTTAGAGTACTTCCCATATGACCTTCTAGTCCAATAAAACTAAGAAAACTGGGTTTCTACCCAGTTTTTGTCGAACATGTAGCCTCCTTTTCTTTTTGTTACACGGACATCCACAGCATGGCTGAGGTCCTCAAGCAGGAGACAATAGTACTGGAACAGTTTCGACCGGGTTTGCCAAACGGGTGGAGGATCTGGTCAAGATTTCTGAGAAAGTCCAGAGCTTACTATCTGAAAAATAAATGGAAGGAATAGACTTCTGCATTGATTAGTATGATTTTTCGTTTCATACGTATTGAGTAGGATGTTGATTTTTTGATACTTTATATCATCAAACTAATTATTGCTAAAATATTATTTTTTTTAAATTATTTGATGTAATACTTGCGTTAGCATTTGAATAATGTTAAAATAAGATAAAAAAAAGAACATAGGAGTAAGAATATGTCAGACCAAATTCGTGTATCCACAGAAACCCTTCAATCACGTGCGCGTGAATATGGAAAAGCTGCTAATGATATCAGAGTTATCTTGAACAATCTTCAACGCCTACAAGACACTCTTCGTACAGAGTGGGAAGGTGCTGCCTTCCAAGGTTTCGAGAGACAATTCCTTGAATTGAAACCGAAGGTTGTAAATTTTGCGGATTTGATGCAACAAATCAATACACAACTTGATAAGACTGCTGAAGCAATGAAACAAAATGACCAAGCTTTATCTAAGAACTTTGGCATTCAAAATAGTTAAGGATAAAGTTGAGGATTTCTCCTCAACTTTTTTACTACATTTATTTAAGGAGATCATGTGAACAAGAAAGTTTTATTTAGCTTAGGGATAGCACTGTTATTAGTTACAATGATAGTATCCTTCTTTGCAGTTGTAAAACCAACACCTATCAGTCGAACGAACTCAGATTCCTCGGTGCAACAAGCCCCTATTAAAGTGGCTGTTGTTAATGAAGATACAGGTAAGGTATATAATGGACAACCGATTAACATTGCGAATACTTTAGTAAACTCGTTCATAGCTAAAAATAATTACAAAGTAGAAGTTGTTTCTCGGTCAATCGCTGAAAACGGTCTAAAAAATGAGACTTATCAGTTGATGATAATCTTGCCAAGTAAATTTTCAGAAGAAGCTTTAGCGATCGAATCAACTTCACCTGTTCAGGCGAAGTTTCAATATCAAATTCAATCAAGTGATCAACTGACTGTTAAACAGGCTGAACAAGCAGTAGTAGCTTTCAAAGAGCTTTTTAATAAGGACTTGATTAATATTTATTTCACTAGTATTATTGGGAATTTGAAAACAGCACAAGGCCAAGTTGCTGATGTGGTTACAAACGAACATGAGTCACTAACGTCCTTTAATAATAAGTTAGTAGATCCTCTTGCTCAATATAGTCAACAATTTAATGGCTTAGGCTCATCACCGAATAATCTGTTATCATCGTATTCATCATTTAACAAAACCCTGTTAAATACAAATGATGCCTTTAAATCCATTATTTCTGTTGATAAGACATATGAGGGAACAATAGAAAAAATAAAGGGACAACAAGAAAAGTGGGATCATTCCTTGAATACTAGAGAACAGACTTTATCCAACTATGATAAAGACTTTTCTAAATTATCAGTTAAGGAACAATTAGATCAATTAGCTGCTATAAACACTCAATTTAATAATAATAATTTATCAGAGCCAGCTATTTGGAAAGAAACTACTGATACGGCTTCTTCCTATAATCAAGATATCGCAAAACTTCTCGAAAACTTGAAGAAGAATAACAAGGAAATTGATGATACCTTATCAAATTATGATTCAAAGATTAGAGAAGCAGTAGAGTCTTCCTTGGCTAAAAACTCCTCAGCGGTAGATGGAGCTAATAAAACTCTTGGAAGTTATATCCAGTCGTTAAATACTAGTATGCAAAATCAAATGACTAGTAAATGGCCAAGTGTATACTACGATGATGCAGCTATAAATAATCTTTCTTTGTCAGATACTGATAAACAACATTTGAAAAATATTAGTGCTTTTATACAGTGGTATAGTAAGAAGACAGGGAAAGATTTGCCAACTTTGCAAGCTACAACACTTGAAAATGAAGAGTTTTCTCAGTTAAAGAATGATATTAAATCTAAGAGCACAACAAAACGTGAGCTAACATTGCCTTCGTTTGAAGGAAAAATTTCAAAATTAACCTTAACAGTACCAAATGGTTATTATCTTAAAGAATCAAACTATGGATTTTCTAATCTTGGAGGAGATAGCTATCAGGTATTCATCCCTAGTGAAGCATCTCCAGGTATGACTATTTCATACACACTAGGGATCAAGAATGAAAATGATCTCAGTGTCTTGTCGCCTGTCTTTGTTAAGTATCAATTAGATACGACAGAAGATGTAAAAGTTATAAAGGAAGATGCCCCTTATGAAAAAGATAAAATAGAGAATGAGACAGTTCATTCTGCGCCTGTTAGTCCAGCTACTTCTGTAACGTCAAGTTCCTCTACGTCTGATGGGCAGAAACCAACAGAAATTATCACAATTACGAAGACCATCACGACTACTAAGATAAATCAAACAGAAAAAAAAGTTTTGAATCGTCATTATGAGATGCAAGACATTATTTCTAACTGGGAGTACAATCCTACCAAGCTAACTCAAGCGGTTTATAAAGATGTTGAGGCGTATCTACAGTTATCAGGACTAGTTACTGCGTATTACGGCTTAGATTTATCTAAAAATACGTACACAGACACTACGTTTGTTCCGGCAGAAGGTTCTCTTGCTGCCTTAGCAAATAATGATGACCTCAAGACTATTGTGACCAATCTAATCAAAGCGACCACAGTAGAAGCTTTAAAATCAGATTTGAAGATTTCGGATAAAAAATTGACGGATATTCAGTCTCGATTGGCGAATGCTGAGAAATTGACAACTAATATTGATCAGCTGAGAGAAACAACCAAAGATTTAATGACTCAGTTAAGTCAGTTAATTGAACAAACCAAATTAGTGGATAAAACAATTACAGATAAGCCTAGTTTTGTTGAAACAGAAAAAGTAGACAATACTGATATGGTTACAGTTAGTATGGATATGAACAGTGACCTAATTAAACTGATGTCAGCTAGTACAACCTTGATGAACAATACACAAGCAAACCAAGCTGTTTCTGAGACGATTGAAGCTACTATGACTCAGTTGACAAATGATGTTAATACATTGGAAAAAGATGGAAAATCATTAACTGAACGCGTCTCTGAGTTGAAAAATATCATGTCTAATGAATATGGTTCAAACGAAGAATTCCTTAAAAACTTTTCTACTGTTTTGAGCAATACTAGAACGGGTAACACCAAAAATGAAGCTGTCTATGAATATTTGTCGAATCCTGTTGATGCTTCGAAAATTGGGAATGTCGTATCAGCTGCGACCAATTCACCGTCACAGACTAATCGTCAAGACGAAAGATCAGGACTTCTTATTATCTTAGTCAGCTATCTTGTTAGCTTGGTTGTTGCTTATCTTTTCCAACATGCAGATAAAGAAGAATTGCAAAGATTAATCAGTTTGAAGGATCGTTTGTCATGGAGAAATTCTTCTGGACCAATGTTCTTCCTAAGCGTGATTTCAGTAGCAGCAGGTTCTATCATTGCGATTGTTTCTGGAGTTAAACTTGCTTTCTCTGTAAGTCAGTTGAGTTGGTTTGTAGTACTTCTTGTCTTGGTAAGTCTAATGATGACATATGGTCTGAATATCCTTATGGATAAACTAAAAAGTCTTGGATTTTTGATAAGTATAAGTCTACTACTGCTTTATATCATTTCAGCAACTCAATTGTTTGATGAATATTATGTGAATTCGGCTCCTATTTTAACAGCTCTTTCTCCATTGACATATCTTGAAGGGGCAGTGAAATTATTCATTAATCAGCAAAATGGAGTTGTTCAGTCAGTAATGGTAATTGTTGTTCTCACAATTGCTTTGGGACTTGGAAATACTTTCTTGTATCGTCAAGTTAAGGATAGCAAGTAATATGAAAAAAATCATTGTCTTTATCTTTCTATTGTTTTTAATTTTTACAAGAGGAAGTGTTGTCTTTGCAAATGATGGATCTTTGCAAATAGATACATCTTTAGATAAAAATACCAAGAAAACGGAGATTCAGTACTTTGAACAGGAGAGTAATTTGACAAAGTTATTTCATCCTGAGACCTATAAATTAGTTGATACAACTAAAAAATTGGATAACGAAAAGTATCAATTAGTTAAAACAAACTTATTTATCACTAAAGTGGAAACGGAGAATCTCGTTAATGAGTATCAGTCTGCTTTATTTACCAGTCAGATTCAAATCAATCACAGTGATAAAAAGACTGTTTCACTTAAAAACGTAAAGTCTCCTGTTTCTTGGACCGCAATTTTATTGTTTATACTAGGGATGATTGTCACAATTTACTCGCTCTTTTATAAAAAGTTACATACAGCTAAACAATAAAAACGATAGAAAAATACATAAAGGGAGATACAAATGTATCTCCCTTTTTATAAATAAAAAGTTCTTCAATATTCATGTTCTGCGTGATATAATAGGCATAACACAATAGATTTAGGAGGGTTCTATGGAAGAGTACATTAATATTAGTCTGGATTGTTCGCCTTTTTTATCTAAAATATTAGATTTAAGAGTTCCTACTGAGTTAACGATTAAAGAATTACTACAAATCGTCTCAGATACTTATGGTATAGGGGTTAAGGTAATGAATCCAAGTGTAAGAAATCAACAGTCTGGAGAAATTCTTGCTAGTACGAGCAGTCTAGCATTAGTGAAAGACGGAGTTTTATTAAAATTGGAAAGAATATAGTAAGGGAGTCAGGTATGGACGTTCAAAAAATGGAATTAGTAGTTGGAGATATCAAGGGAAATCGAGAAATAGCTTATGCTCTATTAACAGCAACACAACCTTATTTTGTGAATCAAAATGTCATTGAGGAAGAAGGTAAATTAACGATTGAAAGTCTTTTGACAGATGAATATTATTCTTGGGATAAGCTGACTACGATGATTGATGAAGAAAAGTTACGTCATCTGATCAATGTTGGTCAATTATTTAACTTGTTGAAGGATTCAATTTATACTTATGAGTTATCACCTAGTAATCTAGTATTTTCACGAAATGGGAATCCCCTATTCATTTTTCGTGGTGTTAAAGGGCAAGTGCCTCCCTATGATGCATTAAACCTAGAAGCGTTTACCGTTAACTTTAAAGCCATGATAGTATCTCTACTAGATAAAAAGGTAAGTTATGAAAAATTAGTGGAGGGGCAGTCGCCATTCTATAAGGGAAAACTGTTTTGTGAGACCATCATGAAGGCTGAAGATTTGGATGCAATCTTAGCCTTACTACTAGAAAAATACCTAGAAGAACAGGAACAAAATAAAGAAAAATTTTCACGTGTTCCTAACAAACTTGTTTCGCGATTGAAGTGGACTACTATTATTGCATCACTTATTGGAGTGCTGTCAATTGTTGGAGTGCTTTACTTTGCATTGTTCGCTATGCCTAATCAACAAATGATTTCAGACTTACGTTTGGCTTTTGTACACCAAGATTATTCATCGGTTGTATCTACTGTTAAAAATACAGACTCTAAATCACTTAGTCAAGATGATGCTTATATGGTAGCTTTTTCGGTCATCAAAACAGAACCTTTAACTGAAGCGCAAAAGACAGAACTATCCAAAATATCAACTCAATCAAGTACAGACTATCTTCGTTACTGGGTCTTAATTGGCCAGTCGAAAATTGATGAAGCTATAGATATTGCGAGTTACTTAGATGATCCACAATTATTAATGTACGGTCTGACTAAAAAGGTTGATGAAGTTCAGAGAAATCCTAACCTCACATCAGAACAACGTACGGAGCAACTAAATAATTATAAGAGTAAATTGGAAGAGTTGAAGAAAAACTACCTAACACCTGAGACGAACAAGTCGAATACGACTTCGACATCAACTTCAGCTTCAACTTCAGCAGAGTCAAGATAGGAGTGGTCTATGAATTATTTATTTTTTGAAGGCAATGTTTATCCACTCTATGCAGGAAAAACCTATCAACTGGGGTCTTCTGTAGATTCTAATATCTATCTTCCTATTTTTGAGAATGTGGTGCTGGAAGTCAAGGAAAATGGAGTTGAACTACTCGGGGAGACTTATTCTTATGGGTATCATTTGGTTGCTATAGCTGAAAATATAAATGTTTCCTTATTGATTATTGAAAACACAGAGCATTACCTTCTTCCTGAGAAAATACTTTATTTATCAGATAAGAAAGAAGCGTCTATTCGCTTAGTTGATTTTCCTATAGAAATCATTTTGGCCTTTGATGGGACAAATAAGACGATTTACAGTGTTAGTCCATTTTACATTAACGGTGAAAGAAAAACAGGAAAGCAAAACATTCAAGATATGGATCAAATCGTTTTTGAACAAGGTCTAGGTTTATCCGTTCAAAAACAAATCTTATCGATTCATTCACTATTTTCTATTGAGACGAGCTTACTGCCTTTTTCTGAAGTAATGGTTGAAGACCGTTCAAAAGAATTTCATCGCTCTCCACGGATTATTCTAAGAGAACCTGAGGATAAAGTAACGATTGCTTCGGCACCAACAGATGATGAAGGTCACAAACAATCGTTACTGAGATTGATTATTACCCCTTTGGCGATGATTGTCTTTACGATACTGACCGTTTACTTTACACGTAGTGGTGGAATGATGTTTATGATGATGGGGATGTCTGTCATTACTATTGGGACTTCCATTCATACTTATTTTTCTGATAAAAAATCACATAAGGAACTTCAAGAACAGAAAATTGTTGACTATATGGAATATTTGGAAACCAAATATTCTCAGTTAGCTGACTTACGTGACGAACAAGTTGAGGCTCTGGTTTATCATTTTCCTGATACAGTTCGTATTTTGGAAATGGTAGAAAAAATAGATCGACGAATTTATGAGAAAACGCTCTATCACTTCGATTTCTTGTCTTATCGCTTAGGATTGGGGGAAGTTAATTCTAGTTTCTCTATTGAGTATTCAGATTCTGAGTTGACAAAATACAATGCGGCTGCTAATCAAAAAATTCAAGAACTACTTTCTTACTATCGTGTGACTAAACAGGTACCAATTACTCATACATTAACAAATCCTATGGGTTATATCGGAACACGACAAATAGTGATTGAACAAGTTCAACAGATGATGATGCAATTAGCGACTTTCCAAAGTTATCATGATTTACAGTTTATTCCAATTTTTCGAGAGGAAGAGTTGGAGTTGTGGGATTGGAGTCGTTGGTTACCTCATACGAAAATTAAAGCACTAAATAGCCGTGGTTTTGTTTACAATCAACGTACTCGAGATCAACTATTGACGTCACTCTATCAAATTATTAAAGACAGAAAATTAGATAGTGAGCAGGACAAAGGAAAGGAAAAGCAATATAGCCCTCATTATATTCTCTTTATTACAGATTTAAGTTTGATGTTGGATCACAACATTATGGAGTACATCAATGAAGATTTATCCCATTTAGGGATTCATTACGTTTTCGTAGAAGAAGTACTTGAAAGTTTACCAGAACACGTTAAGACAGTTGTTGACTATCGAGGAGATAAAAAAGGTACCGTATTACTTCAGGATGGCAATTATACAAATAAAGAGATCACGCCTCTTCCTCCTGTAAGTTTATCGGAAAAGGAAAATTTTGCGAGAAATCTTGCGGGTATTCATCATGTTCAGACTTTGCGTAATTCGATTCCGAATAGCATTACCTTCCTGGAGATGTATGGAGTCAATAAGGTAGAGGAACTGGATCTTTTAAAACGATGGCAGGACAATGAAACTTTCCAAACAATGGCTGTTCCTCTAGGAGTCCGAGGTAGGGACGATATTCTTTATCTAAACATTCATGAGAAGGCGCATGGCCCTCATGGATTGATTGCTGGTACTACGGGATCAGGGAAGTCTGAGCTTATTCAGTCCTACATTCTATCTTTAGCTGTGAACTACCATCCGTATGAGGTTGCTTTCCTCTTGATTGACTATAAAGGTGGAGGGATGGCTAATCTCTTTGCAGACCTACCTCACGTCGTTGGTACGATTACAAACTTGGATGGCAACCAGGCGAATCGGGCTCTGGTATCTATCAAGGCTGAACTGAAGAAACGTCAGCGTATCTTTGCAGAAAATGACGTTAATCATATCAACCAGTATATGAAACTCTTCAAAGAAGGGAAGGTCAAAGAACCATTACCACATCTATTAATCATTAGTGATGAGTTTGCAGAGTTGAAGGCGAATCAACCTGATTTCATGGATGAATTGGTCTCTACAGCTCGTATTGGTCGTTCATTGGGAGTTAAATTAATTTTAGCCACCCAAAAACCTAGTGGAGTGGTTAATGATCAAATTTGGTCCAACTCGAAGTTTAAAATAGCTCTTAAAGTACAGGATGTTGCGGATTCTAGAGAAGTAATCAAAACACCTGATGCCGCAGAAATCACCCAGACAGGTAGAGCCTATCTTCAAGTCGGAAACAATGAAATCTATGAGCTATTCCAAAGCGCGTGGTCGGGTGCGGACTATAATCCAGAAGGACGAAACCATGTTCAAAAAAATACAACTGTGTATGAGATTACAAGTAATGGTCAATACAATGCCATTAATAAAGATTTGAGTGGTTTAGTCAATCGAAAAGAAGCAAAGGCTGTTCCAACAGAATTGGACGCCATTGTAGAAAAAGCTCGTGAAGTCTTTGACGGTCTTCATATTCATCAGGTGGCCAGTCCTTGGTTGCCACCACTTGAAGAAAAGATATATGCTAAAGATACACAATCGACTAACTTCAAGGATTATTGGGGACGTTCAGAGGACTTACAACCTATTTTAGTTGGCTATCAAGATATTCCTGAAAGACAGGAACAATCTCCCCTTTATTTCAATATGGAACAAAGAGGCCATATTCTATTAGTTTCTAGTCCAGGATTCGGGAAGTCCACTTTTCTACAGAACTTTGCGATGGACGTGATCCGTAAGCAGACACCAGAACAGGTCCATTTCTATCTCTATGACTTTGGTACTAGTGGCTTGATCTCTATTTCTGATTTCCCTCATGTTGCAGATTATTTCACCTTGGATGAAACTGAGAAAATCATGAAATCTCTTCGATTCTTGAATAGAGAGATTAAAACTCGGAAACGGGCTCTTTCGCGAGCAAGAGCGACAAATCTAACGCAGTACAATCAGTTGTCAGATGAGAGTTTTCCAACTATTTTCATCGAGATAGATGGTTTTGATAGTGTGATGGATGCCCCATTTGTAGATGCCTTTTATGATACTTTAAATGTCATCGCTCGTGATGGTGCTTCTCTAGGAATCTATCTAGTCGTGACACTTTCTCGTCTCAATGCGATGCGTTTACAGTTGCAATCCAACTTTAAGACTAAGATTTCGCTCTTCTTATTTGATAACAGTGACTTGTCAGGTGTAGTAGGACGTTCAAACATTCCACTCGATGAAATCAAAGGCCGGGCGATAGCTAAATTTGACGATATCGTCCAATTCCAAGTGATGTTGCCATACAGTAGTGAATACTACACGGACTACATAAAAGAAGTTCGTGCAGAACAAGAAGCAATGGCTGTGGCATACGATGGACCGCTTCCTGCAGGTATCCCAATGTTGCCAGAAAAGGTCACCAAAGAAGGATTGTCAGAAATCTTAGAAAGCAGCCAAGACTTTATCTTGGGACTCGAAAGAGAGGCTGTTGTTCCAGCATCCTTTAGTTTCGAGCGACCTATTCTTATAGCCTCAGACAGTCCTGCTTTTGTAACGAATTACTATAAACTATTAGAGTATCATTTGGAACGTATGTCAGGTAAGTATAATACGCTTATCTTAGATCCTAGTCAGCGTATCAGCAACCAACTTTTTGATGGCATCCAACGTTTCGATACTTCTTTAGAAGTCGATAATGTGATGAAGACAATATTAGAAGACTTTAAGAAACGAGTGGCTACGCCAAGTCAGGACTATCCTAAATGGTTAATTCTGATCCCTGATATTGCGGCGACAGCTATGGCAGCAGGGATGAACGAAGTAGACTTCAAAGAACTTCTTACGGAAGGTTCTCGCTATGGCGTGACTTTAGTATTTGCTGGTGCTTATCAGGATCTAGTAACCAATCAATACGATAATTTTGTCAAACTAGTTAATCAGCTAGTAGAACAAGTCTTCCTTGGTGTACGCATTAGCGATCAAGATCATACTCGCTATCCTTATATCATGAATGAACCGGCGCTGAAGCCTAACCAAGGATACATTCTTTACCCAGATCGTTATGAATTTGTTCAATTATTAGAAATTTAGAAAGGAATACGATGAAAGAAACGACCATGTTGCCACTCGGCAGTATCATTATATTAAAAGGAAATACAAAGAAGATGATGATCATTGCACGGGTCATCGCGGCGCCTGTCAAAGGGAATATCTATCGCTTTGACTACGGGGCTTGCCTCTATCCTGAAGGGATGGTAGGCGATAGCCTTATCTACTTCAATGACGAAGATATTTTTAAGGTTGTTCAAGAGGGCTATAGTGATGAGGATAATGACCTCATGTTGGAAAATATTGCTGCGGTTATAGATCAGACAGAGATTCCTAAAGGAAATGTAGCCGAATTGAATGACGTAAATGGATTGGGAGGTTAAGAGATGGGAGAAGTTGATTATATGCAAATCGATTCTCTGCAAAGACAGGTGAATGCCCACTCTGCCAGCATCTCCTCTGCCCAATCACGGATTACGACTATCGATGAAAAATTGGAGCGTCTTCGCACGGCCAAGAAGTCTGTAGGGGAAATTCAAAAAAAAGTTCGCATACTTTATGAATCCAAGAAATAATAGTATTAAGAAATATGATATTATGCTTGGAAAACTCGTAGAGGACGTGATTATAGATTTCTTGAGAGAAAAATACAAATTAAATGCTACTCATGGAGATGTAAGCAACAAGAAATATCCTGATTGTATGTTACTGAGTGGAGATAAGGGTATTTTAGCATATTTTGAAGTTAAGTATCATGGTGCGCCTTTTATAAGTGCTATCAACAAGATAGGTAGATATTGTTATGAAGGAAGCGCAACACTTGATCTTGATAAGTTAGTAAAACAGATAGAGATAATTGAATCTGAACTTGATAGACCTGTGTTTTATCTTCATTGGATAGATTATCCGTGTTTAAAGGGGATTTTCTTTGAAACATCTGATCAGGTTAAGAATGAACTCTTCATTCAGGGTAGTGCGTTTGAACGTGATGAAAGATCTGGGGATTTCGATGAGAAGGGAAACAAGAAAGGATATACTCATAAATTTTATTCAAAACTTCTTGAAATGGGTAGTTTTGATGAATTGATTAACATTTTCCTTGATATGAAAAAGAATGGTGTGGTTATGTACTAGACTGTAAATGGAGGTATTATGAATTTCTATTTTATATATAGTGCTGGTGGTGGTGCAGGAGATTGGAATGGTGTCAAGCGTGTAT
>ERZ772807.1595-NODE-1595-length-12448-cov-3.848382_pt1 | contig 12448 bp, 10 predicted proteins | sample MGYA00511472_ERZ772807 | MGnify/ENA primary metagenome ERZ772807 (study PRJEB29015, sample SAMEA2737947) | human oral metagenome | biome: human oral; feature: human-associated habitat; material: dental | place: China | collected 2039 ...
CCACCCGATCGAATGGCAATCTCACTCTGATGAACGTTATACCCTGCACCACTGAGGTCGTCATCAAGGCCCAACAAGACATTGATACGCACGCGCTGATGAGGTTCGAGCACATTGTTGAGCACATAATCGGCCGAATAGAAAAAAGCTATCGACCCTATTGCAAAGGCCAAAATAAAGAAATAATTAGACAAACGCGTGCGTAGCCACTCCACCAAAAGATAGCCCACGATGATAACAGTGACAAGCAACTGTACCCAAATAATGTTGAACGGTATCACATAAAGCGAGAAAAGCAGCGCCAACAACGTTGCTCCAAAGCTGCCACCGAGCATGTACCACATCAGTTTCTTATTGCGACAATAGACGTTGACCATTACAGATGTAAACGTCTGAATAAGCAAAATGACGACAAAAACGCCTAAGGAGGTTGGTGTTTGCAACAAAGAAACGCCTTCAAACTTGATGCCCACAACGAAATAAACCACCATGGCCACACCCGTAAACAGAATGCTTCCGGGCATTCCCTCACGATAGAACATCAGGAAGAACGACAGATAAACCAACGCCGACCCCGTCTCTTTCTGGGCCACAATGAAAAGCATGGGCAACAAGACAACGCCACATGCCGCAACGAAATCTTTCCAATGGTGGATGTTAAAGCCGTAAGAACCCATCAATTTGGCTACAGCGAGGGCGGTAGCAAACTTTGCAAACTCTGCCGGTTGCAGTCGGAGTGGACCTAAGACAAGCCAGGAACGCGAACCTTTTATCTCATGTGGATTGAAGATCGTAAGGAAAAGCAGTAACAATAATATTGCATAGATGACATAGGAAAACGTATCATAGAAGCGGTCGTCAAGCAAAAGCAGCACCAAGCCCAAGAACAATGATGTGCCAATCCAGACTATCTGCATGCCTGAACGAGTGGAAAGGCTGAAAATATCAGTGTCACCGTAGGTGTAACTTGCACCGCAAACACTCACCCAACCAAAGACAAGGAGGGCTATATAGATGCCTACCGTCCACCAATCAAGCGAACGAAGCACACTGGGTTGTTTATCTGTTGTTCGAACCATAAGCTATTCTGCGATTCTGTAAGGCCGTGGCCATGCGCTCAGCCGACGGTGAAAGTTTACCTGTCATATATTGTTCGAAGAGCACTCCGGCTATTGGTACAGCAAAATCAGCACCAAATCCACCATTCTCTACATAGACCGCAATGGCTATCTTAGGATTATCCATTGGTGCAAATCCCATGAAAACCGAGTGGTCTTGACCGCGGTTCTGTGCCGTTCCGGTCTTTCCGCAGACCGTGAACGGCAGATGTCCGAGCGCCTTACAGGTTCCCTTCAAAGCTGAGGAGCGCATACCTGCAACCACAGCACTGTAAGCTCGTACACTGGCCATCGTGCGATGACGGTGCGTGAAGGCTGTATCGAGTGGCAATCCCTGAACCTTTCGCACCACATGAGGCGTGTAAAAATAACCTCGGTTGGCAATGGTGGCTCCAAGATTTGCTATTTGAAGCGGTGTAAGATTAACTTCTCCCTGTCCGATAGCAATGCTGATAACTGTCAATCCATTCCATGATTTATGGTAAGCTCGGTCATAAAACGAGGCATTCGGTATCAAGCCACGCTTCTCACCAGGCAGATCAATACCCAATTTATAGCCAAATCCCATGCTCACCATATAGTCACGCCAACGATCCATGGCTTTCTGTACGTTGCCATATTTACGTCGATTGCCCAGCATATAATAGAGTCCCCAGCAGAAATAACCGTTGCAAGACGTGCTGATGGCCTCAATGAGGTTCAGAGGTGACGCATGTCCGTGGCAACCTACATGCAAACCACGGTATGAAAAGCCATGATGACAAGGAAACATCGTGTTGGGTGTGATGATACCCTCTGTCTGATAGGTCAGCGCTTGCGTTGTCTTGAAGGTTGATCCCGGCGGATATTGTCCCATGATAGAACGGTTGAGGAGCGGTTTCCATACATTGCGCGAGAGGGCTGCATGTGCCTTGCTGCGCTGTCGGCCGACAAGATTACGAGGATCGTATGTCGGCGATGAGACCATTGCCAATACCTCACCGGTTGCCGGTTCAATAGCAACGATGCTACCAATCTTGCCTTGCAGCATGCGCTCGCCCAATGCCTGAAGCTTCACATCAATACTCAATGTGAGGTCGCGCCCAGCAACAGGCCGTCGATCGAACTTCCCATTATGATAGCTTCCTTGTATTCTTCCATGGGCATCACGCAGCATAATCTGCACACCTTTCTCGCCCCGAAGTTCCTTTTCATAATATTTTTCAACACCGAGTTTGCCTATATAGTCACCAGGTTGATAATAATTGTCTTCTTCTATGTCGGAAACAGAAACCTCACCGATGTCGCCCAGAACATGAGCTGCATAGGGATAGGTGTATTGCCGAATACTTCTTTTCTGCACATAAAAGCCTGGGAAACGAAACATTTTCTCTCGAAATACGCTGAACTCCCTGTCGGAAAGCTGCGTCATGAAAAGCTGTTCGGTAAATCTGCTGTAGCCAGGATTCTTGTTACGATCCTTGATATCATCCATCCGTTTGACGAAATACTCCTTGCTGATACCAAGTGCATTGCAGAGTTCGAGCGTATCAATATGGCCTTTTGCCTCATTCATGACAACCATAATATCATAAGAAGGCTGGTTATAGACCATCAGTTTGCCATTTCGATCGTAAATAGCGCCACGCGAAGGATAATCAATTTTCTTGAGAAAAGCATTACTATCGGCATTCTTCTTGAAGTCATCGCTAAGTAATTGAATTGTGAAAAGCCGGATGATATAGACCAGCACAATGGCTAAAGCTACACCACCAATTACAAAACGCCTATTTTCAAGATTATAAGATTTCACCTATAATAATCGATTTTTGTTATAAACCAGCAGACAATCTCTAACTCTCTACACCTATCTTGAACGGAAATTGTCAAGTGTCAAAATAAGAATGACAGTGATTATCATGCTTCCCGCAATGCTTTCGAGCCACTGTATCCAATTGAAAAAATTGAAAGTTTCAAGTGTGAAGAACAGTATGCAATAAACAAGTACCATGACAACGGTGTAGTAAAAGAACCTACCTAAACCTAAAGAACGCATTGATGGTTGCAAATCATCCGCGCTATCGTGCTGCATGAACAAATTCAAAACGAACGGCTGAATAAGTCCAAGAAACGTGAGTGACGCCATAGAGACCCCTGGAGTGTTGGAGAACATGTCAACCAAAAAGCCCATGATAAAGCATGAAACCAAAGCTGCCCAGCGTGGAATGTCACGTGGGAAGAGCAGCGCTACATAGACATAAAGCAAAGGTGTGGCGCAGTTGAACAGATGGATATGGTTAAACACCAACACCTGAACAAGCAAAAGAACCGCAAAGAGCAATGCTCCTCTTAATATCTGTATATTCATGTTCTTTGTCTCCTACCTTTTAATTTAGTTTGCTTTCCCCGCTTCTTTCATGCGGATAGAGTCTTCTGCAGCACGCATAACCTCGATTTGCTCCGACAAAGCCGTGTTGTCTACGACACAGACATCACGTAACCTACCGAAATCTGTAGATAGTTTCACGCGTAAACGATAAGACATTTGATCGGCAGAATTATACACATGCAATATCTTTCCAACCATAATGCCAGCTGGGAAAACGGAGGAATAACCACTGGTTACGACATTTTCATAGAGTTTGAAATGTGCATGGCGTGGCACATCGTCAACATAAGCCTCTGAAATATCACCACCTGTCCAGTGCAGATAACCAAAATAACCACGTCCCTGAATGACACAGCTGATGTTAGACAGAGAGTTAAGGACAGGAATAACTATGGAATAATGGGCGGACGTAAGATAGACTATGCCGACAATACCTGTGCCACAAACTACTCCCATGTCTTTTTTAATACCGTCAGCCTCGCCTTTATCAATAGTCAGAAGATTGTCTTTTCTTCCCCATTTCATATTGACAACCTGGGCCGGAATCAATCGATAAGGCTGCAAACTCTTGAGCAACAGACTGTTTTCCATTGTTGAATCTGCAACAGAATCACTCTTCTCTTTCTCCAATTTACAGAGTCTTTGCTCTAAATATAAATTGCGTTGGGTAAGTTCTGTATTGATTTTGGACAGTTGAAAATAGGATTCTACCGCTGAAGTTGTCTCATAGAGTTTTCCCGCTACGGCGTTGGCCGATGAAAACCATACACTTCCTTGATAGCTGTTGAATTGGAAAAGCAGAACAAAACTCACCGCCTCCAAGACAAAAAACAGGAACCAATAGCTGTATTTTACGAGAAAATCTAAAAGATTACGCATAAACTAAATTTATCATGAAATATTAGGTGTTGACAATGAAAATTCATTCTGCCAACACCTAACATTTTATTTATCTCATCAAGAACGAGAAACGGTCAATGTTCTTGAGGGCAATACCTGCTCCCTTTGCCACACTATGCAACGGGTCTTCAGCAATATGGAACGGGATATTAATCTTATCGGTCAGACGTTTATCAAGACCACGCAGTAAAGCTCCACCGCCACTGAGATAAATACCGTTCCTCACGATATCCGCATAAAGCTCGGGTGGCGTATTCTCGAGTGCTGAAAGAACCGCATTTTCAATTTTTGCCACAGTCTTATCAAGACAATGTGCAATCTCTTGATAGCACACAGGAACTTCCATTGGGAGTGCTGTAATACGGTTAGGCCCATGAACTATGAAATCCTCCGGGGCTTCATCACCAAGATCAGACAATGCAGAACCAACATGTATCTTAATCCTTTCTGCCATACGTTCACTCACTTTGACGTTATGCTGACGGCTCATATACTCTTGAATGTCAGCAGTAAGATCGTCACCTGCCGTACGAATGGAGTTATTACTAACGATACCACCCAACGAAATGACTGCAATTTCGGTGCTACCACCACCAATATCAACGATCATATTACCTTCCGGTGCCTCTACATCAATACCAATACCGATAGCAGCAGCCATAGGTTCGAAAATCAAATACACGTCACGACCGTCTGCATGCTCTGCACTGTCGCGCACAGCACGTAGTTCAACCTCTGTCGAACCAGAGGGAACACCAATCACCATGCGCAATGAAGGTGACCAAAGTCGTCTACCTGAATGCACCATTTTAATCAAGCCACGCATCATTTGCTCACAGGCCGTGAAGTCTGCAATAACACCATCGCGCAAAGGACGAATGGTTCTGATGCTGTCGTGCGTCTTTTCATACATCATTTTTGCCTTTCCCCCCACGGCAATCATCTTGTCGGTGCGACGGTCAAGGGCAACAACGGACGGTTCATCAACCACAATCTTATCATCACTGATAATGATTGTATTGGCTGTACCAAGGTCCATCGCTATTTCTTGAATAAAAGAAAAAAATCCCATATTGTATTTATTATTTTACAAACCAATTGTGTATCGCCGTATCATAATGGCTACTTACACCGAAAGCACGTTCTGCAAACATCTTACGGTCTTCAATTTCTGTCTGTGCACCATTGTGTTTAAGCAACTCAAGCAGCACTCCATACTCCGCCTTACTTGGAACAATGACAACATCCTTAAAGTTTTTTGCACCGGCACGGATTAATGAAATACCACCGATATCTATTTTTTCTATAATGTCTGCTTCAGCAGCTCCGCTTGCAACAGTCTGCTCAAAAGGATAGAGATCCACTATCACTAAATCAATAGAAGGTATCTCATATTCGGCCATTTGAGCTAAATCGCTCTCTTTGTCACGGCGAGCCAAGATACCACCGAACACTTTAGGATGGAGCGTTTTCACACGACCACCGAGAATTGAGGGATAAGTTGTAACGCTTTCTACTGTCTGACATTCGTAGCCTAAAGACTCTATGAACTTCTGAGTACCGCCTGTAGACAAGAACTTTACACCCTCTTCATGCAGTTTAGCAAGCAACTCCTCTAAACCATCTTTATGGAAGACCGAAATAAGAGCTGTCTTGATTTTTTTTGTTTCAGCCATTATAATTTTGAAATATATGATATATTTGGGAGCAAAGTTACTAAAAACTGATGACAGTATCCACTAAAACAACAAAAAATTGTATTTTATTTATCCACCGAATGTTGTTCTTCAACTTTTTTAGCAGCTTCAAGTAATTTAATAGCATCTACATATTGTGCCATGCCTTGCGCTACATCTTTCGCGGCCTTCATTGCCAAAACAACAGTCTGTGGACGATGAACGACATCGCCTCCTGCAAACACTCCACGACGCGTAGTCATGCCATAAGGACGTTCAACTACTTTTACATAGCCTTTCTCGTCAACATCAATACCCTCGGTTGTACTTACAATTCGATTGGCAGGACGACTGCCAATAGCCAGATAAATACGGTCAAAATGCTCAACAACTTCACCTTCAGGCGTATTTAAACGACACGCTGCCAAACGCCCGTTATCACCTGCAATAAACTCTGCAACCGAGGTGTTCCATCGAAAGTTGACACCTTCATTCACCGCTTGGTCATATTCCGCCTTGATAGCAGGCATCTCTTCTTGAGTACGACGATACAGCACTGTGACATCAGCTCCAAAGCGAATAGCAGTGCGAGCAGCGTCCATTGCAACGTTACCTCCACCAATAACTCCAACCTTTTCACCATCTTTCAATGGCACCATATCACGTCCCACAGCTCCTTCATTATAACTATTCACATTATGAAGGAAGTAAGTACTCTGACTAACCCCCCGCAACTGCGCTCCCGGTGTACTGTTCATATCCTGCGGAATTGCAGTTCCTGTGCCCATGAAAATAGCATCAAATCCTTGGCGAAACAGGCTGTCAACCGTCAAACCATCTTTACCAACGAGCACATTACACACAAAGTTTACCCCCAAAGCCTCAATCTTCTGTATCTCGGCACGCACCACTTTCTTGGGCAATCGATATTCAGGAATACCGTACATCAGTACGCCCCCCGGTTCACTTTGCCCTTCATAAATAGTCACACTGAAGCCTTTACGCGCTAAATCACCAGCTACAGTCAATCCCGCAGGCCCCGAACCAATGACTGCAATCTTTCCTCTATCCTTCTGTGGAAGCCTTTCACGCGTCAAGTTCATCTTCGTATCAAAGTCTGCAATGAACTGTTCCAACTTTCCAATCTGTATCGGTGATCCCTTCTTATTCATCACACAATGTCCCTGGCACTGCTTTTCATGTGGACAGACACGCCCACAAATAGCCGGAAGATTACTTTTTTCATTGATAATGTGCATGGCATCGCCCATATTACCCATGCTCAATGCATGAATAAAACTCGGTATTTCATTCTCTATCGGACAGCCTTTCCTACACTGGGGTATCTTACATTGCAAGCATTTCTTCGCCTCAGCGATGGCCTCTCGCATGCTAAAGCCTTCATCAACAGCTTGAAATGAATTAATTTCTTCTACACTCATATTATCTTTTCTATTCGCTAACATGTTCGTTTTGTAATCTTGAGTTTACAAAAATAAGCATTTAATTATAGAATAAGAGCAAAAGAATAGTTTACAGAAAAGATATTAACATTAATTAAATATAAAGCAAACTAAACAGCATGCAAAATGAACTTAAGATACAACCCAATCAAAAAATACACATCACCAGTATCCCTTTCAATACATTCAAACAATTTTTACCCATCAACAAAAAGAGAGAAGCCGAAACTTCTCTCTTTATCTTATCTCTTTAAATTAATGACTTATCCCAGATATTTCATCAGAATCTTCGCATAACCACTATCTCGCAGCTTTGCAATACTTTTCTCGCGAATTTGTCTAACACGCTCACGAGTCAGACCAAGTTGGTCTCCAATCTCCTCAAGTCCCTTCTCGTGGCAACCAATTCCAAAGCATTCGCGGATGATAGTAATCTCGCGATCCTTCAAAACCTTACGCAAAACAGACTCCAATTCGAGTGCCATTGACTCATGATCTACCTGCTTGTCGGTGCGACTGTCTTCACCTCCTGCCATGACATCAACCATACTGTTGTCTTCACCCTCTTGAAAAGGAGCGTCAATACTCACATGATGACTATCGGCCATTAAGCTCTGATCTATCTTTTCTTCCTCAATTTTGGTAGCACTTGACAACTCTGCCAATGAAGGCTTACGCTGGAACTCCTGCTCAAACTTGTTAATTTCACGATTGATCTTATTGAGTGAACCCACCTGATTAAGCGGAAGACGCACAATGCGGCTTTGTTCGGCAATGGCTTGAAGAATACTTTGACGTATCCACCATACTGCATAAGAAATGAATTTGAAGCCACGGGTCTCATCAAACTTCTCTGCAGCCTTCACAAGACCAATGTTTCCTTCATCAATAAGATCGGTCAAGGAGAGTCCCTGATGCTGATATTGCTTGGCAACAGATACCACAAAACGAAGATTGGCAGTGACTAATTTCTCCTTTGCACGCTCGCCATCACGACCACCTTTCTTGATTTTCTGTGCTAATTCGATTTCTTCGTCAATGGAAATCAACGGAGCACGACCAATCTCTACAAGGTACTTGTCCAAGGCTTCGCTTGAACGGTTCGTAATACTCTTCTGAATTTTTAGTTGTCTCATCCTTTTTACCTAATTCTTTTCTAACTTCCTGATAATCAACTTCACACACTATTCGCCAACATACAAAAGGCCTGCAAAGGTACACATTATTATAATACAAAACAAGTTTTAATTCATAAAATTACAAATATTTACGTTATTCCAATATTAATTAACACGCAAGTTTCATCAATAAAACATCTTATTCGTGTCTTCAAAAGAAAGAGAATAAGCCTCAAAAGGTAACGAAAGACCTTAGAACTGGAAATAAATGAATGGCTGTATCGTTGAGCTTTTCACCTGAATAACGATATAGATAACGGCCGTTATCAGTAGCGCATAAACCACGACATTACAACGACGCAGACCGCCAATCATAGTTTCCTGCCAGCTATCAGGCAAGAAATGCGTGAGAAAACCAAAGGCCATGAAAGCCAACACATACTTATATCCGCTCACAATCTGCATCCAAAGTTCAGCATGGAAGTTTGTGAATATCCGGGAAATCATTGCCCAACCCGCCTCAAATGAACTGTGACGGAAGAATATCCAGGTGAAACACACGAAATGAAACGTCAGCACAACGGCTACAAACTTCCTTAATCCATGCGACTGATAACCGCGTTCATGGTGCAGAATATCCTGACTGAAGAACTTATGAGCCGCTAAAGCTAAGCCATGCATACCGCCCCAAGCGATGAAATTAAGACTGGCACCATGCCAAAGTCCACCCAACAGCATCGTCACAATGAGATTGACATATTGCCTAAACTTACCCTTTCGGTTGCCACCCAAGGAAATATAGATGTAATCGCGTATCCAACTCGACAGTGAGATGTGCCAACGCCGCCAGAAATCCGTGATACTTGTTGCCCGATAAGGAGCGTTGAAGTTGAGTGGGAAATGAAAACCCAGCAGCAAAGCAATGCCGATAGCCATGTCACTGTAACCGCTGAAATCACAGTATATCTGCATAGCGTAGCCATAAACTCCAAGCAAATTCTCCAAGCCACTATAGAGCATAGCATTGTCAAAAATGCGATCAACGAAGTTAAGACTGATATAATCGCTGATCACTGCTTTCTTGAACAGACCTATAATGATGAAATATACACCCCGTGCAAACATATCTTTCGTGATAATGACAGGCTTGCTGATCTGTGGGGCAAAGTCAGAAGCACGCACGATAGGGCCTGCCACCAACTGAGGAAAGAATGAAACATAGAATGCATAATCAAGAAGATGGGGCAAAGGTTTCAGCTTTCTGCGATAGACATCAATGGTATAACTCATGCTCTGGAAAGTAAAGAAACTGATTCCCACAGGTAGAAAGATGTCCCAAGGCTGGAAGTTGTGACCTATCATCTGACTAATCATACCGGCAAAGAAGTTGGTATATTTGAAATAACCCAACAAACCCAAGTCTATCAACAGGCTCAAAGCCACCAACCACTTGCGCTGTCGGTCAATACCTTTCCGCATTTCGGCAGTCGACACCTGTTCATCAAGCCTATGAATACGGCGAGCTATGAAGAAATCACTCACAGTTACAACTGCCAACAAGAAGAAATACAGCCCGCTGCTCTTGTAATAAAAGTAATAAGAAAAAAGCGTCACAAAGAGCAGCCGAGGCCGCAATTGATGACGAAGCAGCATATATACAAATGAAAATCCCAAAAAGAGAATAAGGAACAACCCACTCGAAAAGATGAGAGGTTCCTTGGGATTATAGGTCAGAAGACTGATGAGTCGCTGTATCATTGTTGTTCCAAAGCCTTACGGCGCTTATAATTTTCAAATCCTGCAATAAAAGAGGGGAACACTTTTCGGGCTATCTGTCTGCCACCTCCAAAGCTCAAATGTGTGTAATCCTTATTAGCGAGATTGCGATCTACAAGCTTTTTCATGCTGCTTTCACCGCCCATGGCCTCATACAAATTGTAGAAAGCCACATGACTGTCGGCAGCCAGTTGTGCCTGCAGACCTACAAGGTCTTTCACCTCCTTGAGTGTCGTGATGCCATCTGCCGAACGTTGGTCACGATCGGGCACGCTCACAACCAACAAACTCGCCTCCGGATTGGCCGCACGGATATTTTCAATCGCCTTTTTCATACGCTTTATATACATCTTCAATAATGGAACCGTATTGCCCTTAATAGCTTCATTGAGTCCGAAATGCACGATGATGAGGTCGTAGGGGCGCAAATGTGCAAAGTCAGACAATGTTTTCTGGGGGATACTTCCCAACTGAACACCCGACGAACCACGCATAGACAAGTTGTCAAGAATAACTCCTTTCCCTGATTCCAAAGCTATTCCAAAGAGCGTTGTTTGGGGAGATACCTGTGTGAAACGATAGCTCACAGCGCCCATTTCGCCCTTTGTAGTCAACATCTGCACGCCATCAGATGCACGAGTCTGATATCTATAAGCGGGCATATTGCCTGCTTCGACATTGATTTCTATAGCTTGTGGTGTACGGAAAAACAGATTAGCATGCTGCCAACTGCCCACATGAGGCTGAGATTTTGAGCCACGAGCCGTGACCGATGCACCCTCTGAAGGCACAAAATAGCGTTGCGAAAAGCCTTGCCGACCCTTATCAAATGGCTTCTTCACTGTGGCAAATCCTGCAACTCCATTAGATTTCAGATTGACAGTACGACGGACAACCGCCGCAGGCATACTGCAATCAACCCATCCCACGCCTGAACCGCCAAAGCGATCTTGAAAGAGTGCACGCAAATCACCCGTCAGAATGTCACCCTCAATGAACGAATCTCCGAAATAAGCAATACGCACCGGTCGGTCAAGTTGCTTCAAACGGGCTAACTGAGCATAGAAGAAATCCATGCCACCTGCCTTTCCTTCCGAAAAATCGGATATCGGTTCAATGCCTTTGGGCCATTTTTCCTTGAACTCAACAACCCTTCCTTTCGCTGCAACGGCAATGACTGACTTCGGCGCTTTGGGCACAGGTATCACATCAACCACACTCTCATGAACGTCAGGCTGTATCTGGCTAAGCAGGTTTACATGCCGAAGTTCCGTTCCACCGATGCTGACAGTGGGCAACTGATGCATGAGCAGAAGGAAAAAGACCACCAATCCTACCAAAGTAAAAGTCCTTACCGGCTGATCCATTACTATTTTTCTTTACCTTAAATAATCAGACTTATCATTTACAGATGAATACAATCCTTTGGCAACCCTGCCTCACAGGGCAAGCTGCATGCGTAAGATTACTTATCTTAGTGCTGCAAAAGACATGAAATAAGCTTTTCTGACGGCCGACAAAGGTAATCATAAAATCTGATAAAAGCATTCACTTTCTGATTTTTTTTACAAGATGTCTGTTGGAAATCTGCCTTATATTTCACGAAATCCGTCAATTAACAAGCCCACCACTATACAGGAAAACAAATAACATTCAACACAGAATGTTCTATGATTTCTGTAAACAAAAAAGGCATTTTTTAACATTTCCGAGCGTCACCAAATAGAAATGAAAAACCGTTTTTAGTGCAAATGCAAAGCCTTTTTATGGCCTTGACGTCCCTGTTTCTATCCCCTTGGCATGTAGCTCCGTTCATCTGACACCTCAATTCTGGATAATATAAGATAAGGTCCCATTTACATGGCGTTGCAATTTGTATTGAATCACCTCGCAACTAAAGTCATTTTGCAGTGCAAAGTGACTCAAGTTGTAGTGTAATTAGCGTCAAGTTACCGTGTAATTTGAGTCAAGTTACCACACGATTTAATAGAGATTATCACATGATTGGGTATATATTGTTCTATAAACT
>ERZ772807.1597-NODE-1597-length-12428-cov-7.891780_pt1 | contig 12428 bp, 14 predicted proteins | sample MGYA00511472_ERZ772807 | MGnify/ENA primary metagenome ERZ772807 (study PRJEB29015, sample SAMEA2737947) | human oral metagenome | biome: human oral; feature: human-associated habitat; material: dental | place: China | collected 2039 ...
AAACTCGCTATGCTCAGACAGTTTTGCCAGCACAGAAAAATGCTCCGACGGATTAGTTTATACTAGACTATGTTTAAAAAGGGAAAATAATATAGTATTAAATTTCACTAGGAAATAGTATAAAATAAAGTTTAAGTTATCGAATAATTTATTGAATAAAAAAAGAAAGAGAGAAAACTAATATGGAAGTAAAAGGGTACATACATTCATTCGAATCATTTGGGACTAAGGATGGGCCTGGAATTAGATTTGTGCTGTTCTTGCAAGGATGCCCTCTTAGATGTCTGTACTGTCATAATGTGGATACTTGGGAAATTAAGGACAATAAGATGATTATGACGGCTCAGGAAGTTATGAATGAAATTTTAAAAGTAAAGGGATTTATAAAGACTGGAGGGGTTACTGTATCTGGTGGTGAGCCTTTGATGCAGCCTGAATTTTTGATGGAGCTGTTTAAGCTTTGTCGTGAAAATGGGATTCAAACGGCACTTGATACATCTGGGTATATTTTCTCTGATAAGGCGAAACAGGTGCTTGAGCTTGTAGATATGGTTCTTCTTGATATTAAGCATATAAATCCTGAAAGATATAAAATATTAACTGGAGTAGAGCTTGAAAACACTCTAAAGTTTGCAAAATATTTGAATGAGATTAATAAGCCGACTTGGCTAAGATATGTGTTAGTTCCTGGATATTCTGATGATGAAAATGATTTGCATGAGTGGGCAAAATTTACTTCCCAGTTAAAGAATGTGGAAAGAGTGGATGTTTTGCCATTTCACCAAATGGGGCAGTATAAATGGGAAAAAGTTGGAAAAGAATATAAACTGAAAGATACGCCAACACCAACGAGAGAATTAGTTGAAAAAGCTGAAGGAATTTTTAGATCTTATGGGTTGAAATTATTGGATAAATAAAATTAAGGGAATTGGTTCTAGTTTTTTGTTAAAATTTAGAAATGATTCCCTTTTGATTTATTTCAATTATATTTTCATGTGACTCTTTTATTAGACAACTTACATTAAATTTTATTTAAAAAAGGAGTTTGAGCATATTTCAATTAGCTGATTAAACTTTGTGAATAAATTATCTCTTTTATCTGTCCTAAGTTATTTACCTTGCCAATCCCTATACTAATTGCTTTAGTTTTGAAGGGGGTAAAATTGTAATTTAAGATAAATGAATTTATTTTGGATGAATTTTCCTGAGTAAGCAAGGTTACATGCGGATTAAAGTTTATAAATACATCTGGAGAGCCATATAAATTGAACAATTTTTCTTTTTCAGGAAAGTACCTTACCCACTCAGGAGTTTCTATGTCTTTCTTACGGTACTTAGTTAGGTTGACTGTAATTTCATCTGCAAGCTGCTGAATATTTTGATTATTTTTGGCATAAACTGCAAGCGTTTTTCTTTCTGTTTTTTCTAACTTGTAAAATTCCATATCAAAAGATTTTGTCTGGCTTGCAATTTTTTCGACAGTTTCCTTGATTTTATATAGAGAATTTTTTTCATATTTTGTAAGATATAATGTCACATGTATAACATATCCTTGTGTATAAAGGCTTTCAATTTCATTTTTCTCTAATTTCTTTGAAATATTTTTAATATTTTTAGTTGCACTATTATCCATAATTATGAAAACGTTATAATTTTCATTTGTACTGGAATTAGAACTAAAAAAATTAAATAAAATCGCTCCTCCAATAATAATGAAGAATATCTCTGCATCACTAAAACTTTGATCTGAAGCAGAAACGTTAGAATTGTCATTAGAAGTACTGTAATCTGCATTGGAAAAAATATTAAAACAAAATAGTATAAAAGCTAAAAAAAATATTTTTTTTATCATAATAAAACCTCCTAGATTTCCTGTTTTAGATTACCTTTATTTATTATCATTATACCTTAAAAAAATCTAAAAACAAGATTTAACAAATATTTTAATTAACTTTGATTATTTTTTGTGTATTTGTTCCATTCTATAATTTAATTCTTCAAAATCAATAATTTTAGCCTGTCTATGTATCTCCTTGCCTTCATAAAATAGAATAACTACTGGAACTGAAAATAGGCTTAATTGTCCGACTGCTTCAGGAATTTCAGATGCTTCAATATAATAAGCGGTAAAATTCTGTTCATTAACAATTTTCTCAACTTTTGGCATATCAATCTGACAAATGCTGCAATTATTCATTGAAACATATAATAAAAAATATTTTTCTTCTTTTATTTTATTCAGTATTTGTTCATAATTTTCAAGTTTTTTCATATAATTTCTCCTTTTTTATTTTTTAAATTTTACTGAATAAATTATATTTTTTGCTTGTCCCAAATCGTCAACTTGAGCGATTCCGATACCAATAACTTTAGATTTGAAAGGTTTAAAATCATATTTTGAAGTAAATGCATCTATTTTTGCTGAATCTTCTGGAGTAAGTAAAGTTATGTGCGGATCAAAACTTGTAAATACGTTTGGAGAGCCGTACAAATTGAAGGATTTTACTTTTTCAGGAATAGATTTTGCCCAGTCGGGAACTTTTGCATCCTTTGCACGATATTTGTTTAAGCTGACTGTTATTTCGTCTGCAAGCTGTTGTATAGCTTCATTGTTTTGAGCATCAAGCATAAACCAGTTTCCGCCAGTTTTTCTTAATCTGTAAAACTCTATATCAAAAGGCTTTGTCTGATTTGCAATTTTGTTGACAGTATCCTTTATTGTTTTTAGTGCTTCAGGCTTGTATTCTGTAAGATAAAGTGTCAGATGGACTGCATATCCTTTGGAATAAAGGCTTTCGATTCCTGCCTCTTTAAGCCCTTTTGAAATGTTTTCCACATTTTTAGTTGCATTGTTATCCATAATTACAAAAACATTATAATTTACATTGGAAAAAACATTGATACAAAACATTAAAAAAATTGAAAAAAATAATTTTTTCATAATAAAACCTCCTAAATTTTTTGTTTCAAATTACTTTTACTACAATTATACCTTAAAATATTTTAAAAACAAGATTTAAAAAATATTTTAGTCTAAATTCAACTGATTTCAATACGTTTATTTTATTTTTTTGTAAGTTTGTCTAAAAACTCATAAAGAAGATTATTCATTTCATAGTAGTTATTGTTATGTATAGTTTGAGGAGATTGAACAAAAGGTAAAGTTTGGCTATCCTGCTCAAGAGTTTTATCTGAATCTATTAACAATTCAGTTAGAGCTTTTGTAAATTCGAGATGACATTGAAAGCCATAATGTTTTTCGCTATATTTTATAATCTGTCGTGGACACCCTTTACTTGCTGCCAAGACTTTTGCAGTATCTGTTAATCCTGGCATATCACTATGCCAATGCCCTACAGTAACTTGTTTTCCGAAATGTTTTATGTTATCATCTTCCAGTCCGTCTTTTGTAAGTTCAATTGGAAAATTTCCTATTTCACGGAAAGGGCTTTTTTCTGTTTTTCCACCAAATGCTTCTCCCAGCAACTGAGCTCCAAGACATACTCCAACTACAAATTTATTTGCCTTTACAGCCTTTCTAATTAATTCAATTTCAGCTTTTGCATCAAAATAGGGAAACTCGCTGTTATCTCCAATAGGACTCTGCGGTCCGCCCATCACTATCAAAAAATCAAATGAATCTGCATTTTCAGGCAACTTTTCATATTGATATACTTTTGTTGTGGAAATATCGTGTCCAGAAAGTGCTGCCCAAGCAAGATAAGCTCCTGGCGCTTCAAATGATTCGTGTAATATAAAGTGTATTTTCATTGGTGTTCTCCTTTAGTTTTTGGATTTATAGTAAAATTTAAAATTAAACGTAGAAATTATAATATAGGTTTAGTTGTTTTTCCAGATAAAAATGTTACAGGAATTTTTATGTTTATTTTATTTTCTTTATTTTCTATTGTGTCAACTAATATTTTAACAGATTGTACAGCAATTTCTTCAATGTCCTGTCTAATTGTAGATAAATAATTTTTTTCTCTTTTTGAAGATTTTGCTCCATCAAAGCCTATTATTTGGATATCTTCAGGCACAGAAATATTCAAATCTTCCAGTTTTTCTAAAATATAGAAAGCATGTGCATCCGTTGAAGAAAAAATACCGTCAATTTTTTTAGTTATAATAAATTTTTTTATAAAATTATCTACTTCCATTTCAAATTCTTCCCTTGTTCCAGTATTGTAGCATATTTGATTAAAAATATTATGTTCACTGCAATAGTCCTTGAAACCGTTTAATCTTGAAATAGTGTCATTTGAATATTTTGAGCCATGACCAATATAGGCTAAATTTTTGCTTCCATGTTTTATTAACATTTCTGTAGCTAATCTCCCCCCTGAATAATTATCGCTACTTACAAAATTGGTTTTATGTGAAAAAAATCTATCTATACTTACAAATGGAAGACTTTCGGATATATATTCATCTATATTGCTATATGTCACGGCTATTATTCCATCTACTTTGTTCTGTCTTGACATTGTTATGAACTGGATTTCCTTTTCAATGTTATTTTCAGAATTATATAAAATCAGTTTTATTTCATGTTTACGTAATTCTTTTTCAATGTGGAAAGTCAATTCACTAAAAAAGGGATTCCAAATGCTGGGAATTATAAGGACAACGGTATTGGTCCTGTTAATTTTTAGTCCTTTAGCATATATGTTTGGTTCATAATTTAATTCCTTTACTGCTTTTTCAATTGCAAGTTTAGTTTTCTCCTTTAAAGCGATACCGTTAAAATATTTAGATACGCTTCCAACGGAAACTTCTGCTAATTTTCCAACATCTTTCATAGTTGGCATATTTTTCCTCCAATTTTTATTTATTTTATTATAATTCCATTCCTTCTTTAAAAAACAAAAATACATCCTTACCTGTCCATACTGAACCTGTATCAAATTCTATTGTTTCTATTTTATTTTCTTGTATATATTTTTCTATTTTATTCAATAGTTCCATTTTATCGTTATCAGAAATCAATTTCAAAAATTTTTCTACCTCAGTTTTATTAATTTTTTCTTTTTCTTTGATTTTCTTAAGATAAACTAAAATTTTTGAAAATATATCTTCTTTTAGAATTTCATTTTTATTTTCTATCATTTTTTCTTTTTCATAATCTTTCTTTAAATATTTTTTTATATTCAAAATTTCAGACATTTTTTTTAATAACATTTTTTTCTCTGAACTATTTTCAAATTCTTCATTCACAACATCTTCATTCAATAATGGTTTTATAATTTTCCGAACTTTCAATATCAATTCATCTTCTTTATATGGTTCTCTATCTTCAAGGATTTCATCAATATCATAATATTCCAATAATTCATATGGAAAATCTTTTGGATTTTTCAATCCTTTATTTTTTCTAGCCTTTAAATACATAAATATTTCCACTGGAAAATATACAAATTCGTATTCATCTCCTGTTGCTTCCCATGGATTATCTTTGTTATTTTCTTCTCTATCCCTAGCCATTAATTCTATATGTTTTTTGACTTCTTCTTCATTTTCTGTATCCCAATTTTTTAAAACTTTCCATAATTCTCCCATATCATTAGGATGATAGGCTAGATTATCATTTTCAATATCTTTTATCTCATCTACATCTAATTCACTAATATTAAATTTTTTATTCTCAATAATAGCATATAATCTAAATATAAACCAACTTATCCTATTAATAGTAAAACTTAGTATTATAAAATTATTTTCAATATTTTTTTTATTTAATAATTTGAATATATTTTCCGATTTACTTTTCCAATTAAATATATATGCTGTCGATAAGACAAATGCTAATTTAGATAAAAAAATGCTCTCATAACCTCCTATATTAGGATTATTTTTGTACATAGCTGTATTTAAATATTTTATAAAAAATATATATGTGTATTCATAAGATATTCTTTTTTCTAATTTCTTTATATCAGCTTTTTTATTTTCAATTACTTCAAGTGAAAATTTTATTAAGTCTAGAAGACTTTCATTTAAAAAGTCTTGTTTCTCGTTTATATAATGCCTGCTCTCATCTCTAAGAGACAATACTTCAAATAAATTTTTTCTACTTTTTTCACTTTCTTTTTTTACATTACCTAATCTCCAAGTAATAATATCATAACGTCTTTTTTTCATTTTTGCTTTATTTATTTTTATCATTTTTTTCTTCCTTTTTTATATAACTATCTAAGTAAATATCGTAATTATCTGGAATTGTAGAAGATTTTCCATAATCAAAAATCGTATTATTTTTATAGATACTTTTATATTCATTAATATTTATTTTTTCTACTCTTTTCCAATTATATTCTCTTATTTCCATAACTTTCCCTGTTTTTTCATTTATTTTTAGAACGATAAATTTATATTTAAAATTAAATCCTTTTGTAATTTTATTAAATTCATTCATTCTTAATTTTATATCTGTTTTAGAATTTTTAATATTTTTAATTCTATTTTGGTAATACTCCATATATTCCTTTCCTCTTTTCGTTTGATTCTTATTTAAAAGTTTTTTTAATACTGCTGATTCTATTTCTTTTGTTGTAGTTTTTATCTCTTTTATTTCAACCATTTTATTTTTTAAATCTATATTAACTTTATCTGGTCCATTTGATGCATTTTTTAAATCATAATTTCCTTTTTTATTATCTATTGCTTCAATTAACGCTTCTCCTTGATCTCCTTTTTTATTTATATTTTGAGTTTCAATTTTTGTCCAATTTGCTTTAGAAATAGAATTCTTTAAAGTTTCGTATCCTTTTTTTATTCCTATTATTGAAAGAATCATTCCTGTTACATCTGCTGAAATTACCAAAACTTCTTCTAACTTGTTACTTGAATCTTTTATTCCGTATATTTTTCTCAATAACTCAGGAGTATTTTTTACAACTGGAGTGTCCCCCAAAATTTAGACTATTTTTAAGCAATTTCTTTGTTTCCTTTCTTTATGGCTTTCTTCGTATTCATTTGGACTTATAAATCCTATTTTACTGTGTATTCTGCTATTATTATACCATATTTCTATATACTCGTACATTCCAGTTCTTAAACTTTCTAAATTTTTAAAATTTTCACTATGTACATATTCTTTTTTCAATGTTGTATGGAATGATTCCATGTAGACATTATCATAAGGATTCCCTTTTCTGCTATAAGATATAGAGTGTCCCCAAAAGTTTGACTTTTGGGTATAAAAAAGGGCTCAAATCGATTGTAAATGGTCTTAAAATTGAAATGAGATTTTTTGATTGAATTTTAGGAAAAGAAGTGGTATACTATGGGTAAGAAAAAACCATTAGCGTGGAAAATATAAATTGCAGAAAACAGACTCTCTTCTTGAAGCAGGGTCTTTTTTTATGTTATAATATTTCGTCAAGAATGCAAACTTGGCAAATTCACGCTAATGGGGGGTGAGATAAATGTTTTATGATTTGACGGTTCTAGTAGCAATAATCGTAGTATCTTTGATTATTAGCAAACGATAGTTGAATCATCATCGGCACCCGAATATGTCTGTCAGTTGAAATATACTGGCAGATTTTTTTTGGTAACTTTTTATTTATTGAATGGAAATGTTGATTTTTATTGGATTTTTGAAGGAAATCTTATTGTGAAAAAAGATAAAAAACAACATTTTACGAGATTAAAGATAAAACATTTACAAAATGTTGTTTTTAATTGAGTTCCTTTTTAAAAAATATTATAAAAGACTTTTATGTCTTTTATAATATTTTTATATTTTTTAGGTGTCCGCAACAACGCATAAATACTAAATTTTCAAATTATTAAAGGGGTATTTTTAGGGATTAAAAGGTAGATTTTGGGGTATTAAAGGGGTACTTTTGGGGATTAAAAGGTAGATTTTGGGGTATTAAAGGAGTGCTTTTGGGGGATTAAAAGGTAGATTTTGGGGGGAAATAAAAGGATATTTTTGAATTAAAGGGAGCATTATTGAATTCACTCCCTTAATGTGTTATAATAATCTAAAATAGGAGGAATTTACATTATGGATACAATTGTGAAGTATAATAATCAATTTAATCAAGTAGCATTGAGAAATTTTTCTTCTCAAGAGTTAGATTTATTAATTTCTATTTCGTCTAAAGTAAGAGAAAAGGGCACTGAGATAATAGAATTTACTTTTTTTGAATTAAAAAAATATATAAATTTAAAGAGTAAACATTCAAATGTTGAATTTATGAAAAATATTATAAATGTTAATAGAAAATTACTAGCATTGAATTTTACTTTTATAAATGGAAATGTTATTGTGGAAAGTAATGTTTTTGTGGGAAGCTCGGCAGTGTTTAATGGACAATTAAAAATTGCCCATGATTCAGTTATAGGTTCTGGAAGTGTAGTAATAAGGGATATACCTGCAAATGTCACTGTAGTAGGTAATCCAGCTAGAATTATAAAGAGGAGAGAAAATGAGTGACATTAAAATTGTAGCAGAAATAGGATGTAATCATAATGGAGATATTAGTCTAGCAAAAAAGATGATATTTTGTGCTAAAGATGCCGGAGCAGATGCGGTAAAATTTCAAAGTTTTGTGCCTGAAAAATTAGTTTCTATACATGCTCAAAAGGCATCATATCAAAAGAAAAATGATGGGGATGGATATCAGCTAGATATGTTAAAAAGGTTAAGGTTAACGAATAATGAGTATTTAGAGTTAATTGACTATGCTAAGAATTTAGATATTCAAATATTTTCTACTGCATTTGACTTTGATTCTCTTTTATTTTTAGAAAAAATTGGCAGAATTCTCCACAAAATTCCACTTTTCACCACTTTGCGTAAGTTTATCGGTTGTGGCCCTAACTTGCAAGCAATTAAAACGTAAAGATTGGTAAATTTTGGTAATAACATAAACAAAAAAAACCGTTTGAGATTTTACTCAAACGGTTTTCAATTTTTAACTCGATTTAATTAGTTATTTACATACGCTTCTTCGTCACGATCACCTAATGGTTTAAGCTGTGTGAAGAATAAAACTAAACAAAGTACTGTTAAGCCTAAGCCGATATAAACAGATAATTGATAGTCTAAACCGAAACCGATTTTGTTGTATGCAAGGTAAGTGAAACATACCGTACTGATAAATGCCGCAGGGATTGTACATACCCAGTGGAATTTATTATAGCGATATAAGTACGCAGCCGCAGTCCATAACATAACCATCGCTGTGGTTTGGTTCGCCCAAGTGAAGTAACGCCATAAGATAGAGAAATCCACTTTTGATACGATATAACCAACCACGAATAATGGCACAGCAATAATTAAACGTTTAGCTAAGGTTTTTTGTTCTAAATGGAAGAATTCTGCAATAACAAGACGTGCCGCACGGAACGCTGTATCGCCTGATGTAATAGGAAGAACAACTACACCTAACACTGCAAAAATACCACCGATAAACCCTAAGAAGTGAATAGAAGAATCATAAACCACTTTAGAAGGAGAACCTGCTTTAATCGCTGCTAATAAATCTGGTAAAGAATCATAGAAACTTAAACCAACTGCACACCATACTAACGCAATCACACCTTCACCGATCATCGCACCGTAGAAAATGAAGCGAGCTTCTTTTTCGTTTTCAGTACAACGTGCCATTAACGGGCTTTGTGTTGCGTGGAAACCAGATAATGCACCACAAGAGATTGTTAAGAACAAGAGTGGCCATAATGGTAAATCTGCACGGGTTTCAAAGTTTTGGAAGAATTTCTCAAAAGACATTCCATCTACTGAGCGATAGAAAGAAATTGGATCAGCAGAATTAAGATCAGCTGTCACTAAACCATATACCATACCTACAGACATGAAGAGTAATAATGCTCCGAAGAATGGGTAGATACGACCGATGATTTTATCAACTGGAAGTAATGTTGCAAGAATGTAGTAAATGAAGATGATAGCAGTCCAAACACTGATAACTGTCGCTTTATCCATGCCCCAAACAGTAATACCACCCGCTTCAACTGCATGGTGAATCTCTTCTGCATTGCTAATAGAAATACTACCTGCTGATGCGCCTAAAACATCCATTGTAATGGTACCCATTAATTGAGCTGGACTTGCAACGAATACCACACCCACTAATAATAAAAGTACAACAGCTAAGATATTAATAAATGCTTTAACCGGACGACCTAAGTATTTACCTGCGAGGTTAGGCATAGATGCACCGCCATTACGCACACTTAACATTCCACAGAAATAATCGTGTACCGCACCAGCAAAGATACAACCCACTACAATCCAAAGCATTGCAACTGGCCCGTATAACGCACCAAGAATCGGACCAAAGATTGGACCTGTACCTGCAATGTTTAATAATTGAATTAACCAAATCTTAGTTTTAGACATTGGCATATAGTCAACGCCATCATTCATTGTATAAGCTGGCGTTTTACGGTTTGGATTGATCACAAAAATGCGCTCAATTACACGACTATAAAAGAAATAACCTGCAAGCAATAACGCCACGCAGAAGAAAAACCACAACATAAAAAATACTCCTCAGGAATAAATGAATACCGAAATGTAGTCATATACTAGACTTCGTCGGCGGTATTCTAAGTGAAAATCATCAAAATCAAAATTTTAATTTTTACATTGTTTCAATTTTGTGATCCATGTCACGTTTATCATTCCGTTTTTTTCACTTACAATAGGCATATAAATTAAAATAATTAATAAAGGATCGTTAATGGCTCTTACTCGCTGCCCTGAATGTCGTAAAAAAATCAGCGAATCTGCTCAATTTTGTCCCAATTGTAGTTTTTCTTTTAAAGAAGAAGATCTTGAGATTTACAAACAAAAACTCGAACAACGACGCCAACAAAATGCCGAAATTAATCGAAAAAGCACTAAACTTCACCTTATTTGGTTGGCTATTTTTACTATCGTTATCTTATTGGCAAGTTGGCTGACAGGAGAATAAAAAGTGCGGTCAAAAAACAATGAGAATTTTGACCGCACTTTATCTTTATTGCTTATATCTTATATACAGATTAATCTTTTATTTTATCTAACAATACGCTCACCACCTTCGGTATGCCCATCCCCGCTTTTTCTTTTATTGCGATGACGTGCTTACGAACAAATCCTGTATTGGGATTTGGATCGATCAAGTAAATTGGCGCTTTGCTTGGCGCTTCATTAACTAAGCCATTCGCAGGATACACTTGCAAAGAAGTACCAATCACTAACACGACATCCGCTTGCGCTACAATATCAATTGCTCGCTCTAACATCGGCACCATTTCACCGAAAAAAACAATATATGGACGCATTGGATGCCCATTTGGATCTTTATCTTCCAATTTCTGATCGCCAAAACAATCCACAATATAACTTTCATCAAAACTACTGCGAGCTTTATTTAATTCACCATGTAAGTGTAAAACATTTGAGCTTCCTGCGCGTTCATGTAAATCATCTACATTTTGCGTTATAATTCTGACATCATAGGCTTTTTCTAATTCAACTAAGGCGAGATGCGCTGCGTTTGGCTTAGCTACCACGGCATTTTTACGGCGTTGATTATAAAAATCGAGCACTTTCGCTCTATTCTTCAACAAAGCTTCAGGTGTGCAAACTTCTTCGACTTTATGCCCGGCCCATAAACCATCTTCCGCTCTAAATGTGGGAATACCACTTTCGGCACTAATTCCTGCGCCGGTTAATACGACACAAATAGGTTTCATAATATCCTCCTCAGCACTTTATATTATAAGCCTGAACAACAAATTTACTTCAAATTTATAATAAAAAAATCGGGCAATTTTTAAACTGTCCGATTTGTTGCTATTTTTGACCGCACTTTATGCTTTTGCGGTATTAATACGCTCAAATGCTAACACTTTATTTTCTAACTGACGGAGTAATAAAGTGGCAATGCCGGTAATAATGAGGTAAATACCACCTGCAATACCGTAGATAGTGAGTGCATCATATTCGGTACCGTAAAGTTGGCGTGCATATCCCATGATATCCATGATCGTAATGGTAGAAGCCAACGCTGTACCTTTAAATACCAAGATAATTTCATTGGTATAAGAAGGAAGTGCACGTTTTAATGCATAAGGAATTAGGATTTTTAACGTCTGCAGACGACTTAAACCTAATGCTGCACAGCTTTCCCATTGACCTTTAGAAATTGCTTTTACTGCCCCGTGGAATAATTGGGTTGAATAAGCGGCACTATTCAATGCTAAAGCTAATGCTGCACAGAACCATGCGTTGGAGAATAATCCCCATAATGGACTGTCTACCAACCATTGGAATTGGCCAGGGCCTGCATAAATTAAGAAAAATTGCACTAAAAGTGGAGTGCCTGTAAATAAAACAAGGAATAAATTGACCGCACTTTTCACCAATTTATTGCCGATAGAAAGCAAGAAGGTTAGCCCTAACG
>ERZ772807.1598-NODE-1598-length-12428-cov-5.332013_pt1 | contig 12428 bp, 9 predicted proteins | sample MGYA00511472_ERZ772807 | MGnify/ENA primary metagenome ERZ772807 (study PRJEB29015, sample SAMEA2737947) | human oral metagenome | biome: human oral; feature: human-associated habitat; material: dental | place: China | collected 2039 ...
TGTAGTTTTCTAAAGGCTCGCCGTATGGGATATTTATCGCGCCTTTCATATGCCCCGCGTCGTAGTCCTGCTTCTGCCTAGCGTCGATGATCAGCACGTTCGGATCGTTTGCTATTTTCAAAAACCCCTCCGCGTTTATGCTGCCGACCTTATACAGCTCATAGTCATACTGCTTCACGCCGGGCGCGTTCATAAGCATGCTAAAGCCCTTTTGTTTAAGCAGATCAAGCGCCTTGCCGCTGCGGTTGCCCGTATTGCAATAAAGCACGACGTTTTTATCCTTGTAGGCGTTTATCTCGTCCAGCCTGCTTTCCAGTTCTCCAAGCGGGATGTTGATCGCGTGCTTCACGTGGCCTGCGGCGTATTCCTCCGCACTTCTGACGTCAATGACCAGATAATTTTCTTTAGCCCTATTGTCCTCCTCTATCGCCGATAGCGCTGCGCCACTTATGGCGTAGCCGCTAGGCTGCTGCGTCTCGGCGCCGCAAGTCGCGAAAGATCCCAATGCCGCCAGCAAAACCGCGCTTTTTAAAATTTTGTGAGAAATAAATTTCATGTTTTTCCTTTAAATTTTAGCTTTTAAAGCGGGAGATTATATCAAAAAATTTAGCTAAATAGTGTGAATTTGCGCCGTTAACAGATGCGAGCGATCAAGTAGGCGTTTGCCCGCAAAAGCAAAAGAGTGATAAAATTTAATAAGGTCGGACTTGTGCCCGACCGGTATCAGAAAGGAGGGATCAAAATATATAGACCGCCACAATAAACGCTCTTAGACAAAAGCCGCCTACAAGCGCGCCGTATTCGTTATAGACGCAGCTTTTTATCTCCTCGCCGCCGTGCGCGCTACGCTCGCTCGTCGCGCCTCTTCGTCGCTTTAGCCTGCAAAGTCTGCGCTTGAACTATAAAATTTTAACCTCTAGCTCGAGCGTGACGCCGAAGCGCTGCAAAACCCGCTTCCGAGCGAGATCTATCAGGCTCATCACATCCTCAAAGCTTGCGCTGCCGAAATTTATGATGAAATTGGCGTGCTGCTCGCTAAATTTCGCGCCGCCGATCGCGTGGCCTTTAAGCCCCGCCGCTTCGATCAGCCTGCCCGCGGCGTCATTCGGCGGGTTTTTAAAGCAGCTTCCAAAGCTAGCTCCCTTTGGCTGGTTGGCGCGCTTGGCGGCAAAATCCGCGGCGAGCGAGACATCAAAGCCGCGCGAAATTTTAAACTCGGCGCCCAAAATCGGCTCCTCGATCCCGCTTCTTCGGTAGCCGAAGCTTATCCGCTCGCGCTCCACCCAGCCGCGAGCCAGGCGCACGGCAAGCAGGCTATCGCTGATGCTAGCGCCGGCGAGCCCCGCGTTCATTTTGATTAGCCCGCCGAGCGTGCCTGGGATGTTGCGCAAAAACTCAAAGCCGCCGATGTTTTGCTTTTTGGCGAAGTTGTAAATTTTACCCGACTTCGTCGTAGCCCCGATGCTAAGGACATCGCCGCTTAAGCTTATGCGATCGAACTCCTCGCTTAGCATCGCAAGGTGCGGCGGCGCGGGCGAGATGAGCAGATTATTGCCGCCGCCGATGATTGCGCCCCCCGCTATACTCTCAAACTCCGCGAAATCGGCCTCGTCTTTTAAAATTTGCACCGCAAAGCTCCCGCCGATGCGCACGGAGGTGTATTTGCTAAAATCTATCTGCTTTGTTTTCAAAATTTTGCCTTTTAAATTTCATTTCTAAATTTCGCGCTTGCCGCCCGCCGCTTTAAAATTTAGCGATACTGCCGCACCGCACAGTGCGAAACGTGAACGCTATTTCAAAATTTAACGCTGCTGCTGCGATTAAATTTAGCTCGCTTGCGATACGTTTTCAGCGGCGCGCTACGTCGCACACACAGCTCGCACCCTGCGGCATAAAATACAGCCGCACAATGTAGCACCGCGTGTAAAATTTCATCACCGCGTAGCCGTAAATTAAGGCGGCACATTACGCGGCGACAATTAACGCCACAGCACGCGGTCGATTGACGAGCTTGGCGACGATCCGCGGCAAACTCGGCGTTAAATTTTGCGCGCAAATTTAAATTCACGTCGCACTCCACAGCTAAATCCAAAAGCGGCGAAGGAGCTACACTGCAATGGCAAGAACTCGGATAAAATTTTACCTTGCGCGGCGACTTTTACGCTGAAGCAAAATTTAGCCAAGTCGCACTCCGCTTAACGACGAGGAATTTAGCTAAAACGCGATTTCATTCCGAGCAAAATCAGCCAAAGCAAGGCTCAAATTTCAGCTAAATTTTAACCTCGCCCGCCTTTACATCGGGTTTTGCCCGCCACAGTCCGCAAAGCGGATCTCGTTATATTCGCGCGGGATAAAATTCTCCTGCGCACTAAGCGGCGCAGGGTAAAATCCGCGCTCATAACCAAGCTCAAACAGCCTATCTACCGCCCTTATCTGCGACCCCGAAAGCTCGATCGAGGCTTCGTTGGCATAAAGGCTCAGATATTTTTCGAGCTTTGAGTCGTCCACGCGGATGAGATTTCGCTCCATCAGCATCTGCGACAAAAAGGGCTTATGCGCGGTGGCGATGCGCACGCCCTCCGTTAGCACGCGCTCGCACTCGATGGCGTCCGTTATCGGCAGGCTGCGGCGAACCGCCATGCCTCCTAGCGGCAGCGGCAGATTTTCGCCCGCTAGCTCGCTCCAGATATCCCAGATCTCGCGCTCCACGCAAAGCTCGTCCGAAAAGTCAAGAATGCTTTCATGTATCAGCACGCCAGCGTCCACCTCGCCGCTTAAAACCGCGCCCTCGATCTCTAGGAAATTTTTATAAACTATGCGCGCCTGCGGGTATGCCATGCGAAAAAGCAGGGCATTGGTCGTGTGTTTGCCGCTTAGCGCGACTTTGAAATTTCGCTTTAAAACCACGCCCTTTTTCTTAACTAGCTTTGGACCGTAGCCATCGCCGAAGCTCACCGCCGTGCGCAAAAGCGCGTATTCGTCGCAGATCAGCGGATATAGCGCGAAGCTAATCGCCGTGGCCTCGTAAGTGCCCTTTAGTGCCTCGTCGTTTAGCGTCTGGATATCAAGCGCCGTTGCGCTAAGCTTTAGATTTTTTGAACTTACCCAACCCAAATCAATCGCCTTATACATAAAAATATCGTCGGCGTCGGGCGAGTGAGCGACGTTTATATGCTTAAAAATCTTCAAATTTTATCCTTTTTGCTCCGCTTTAAATTTCGCGCGCGGCTAAATTGCGAAATTATAGTGAAATTTTACTACAGCCCTCATAAAAATGCGAAATTTCTAAAGAAAAACGTGAAAAACAGGGTTCGTTTAAAAGGCTAAATTTAATGCTCTCCGCTTGCCGCGCAGAGCTTTTTGCACTTTTGAAAAATTTCAAATTCCGATGCCGCGCCGAATTTGAACGAATAATCAAAAATTCATTTCAAATTTGGTAAAATCAGGTGAATTTATTTTTAAGGAAAAACATGGACGAGGGAAAGAAAAAGACGCTGGATGCGGCGCTAAAATCGATCGACAAAGCTTTCGGCAAAGGCACGCTCGTGCGGCTGGGCGATAAGCAGGTCGAGCCGATAGACGCCATCTCTACGGGCTCTGTGGGGCTTGACATCGCGCTTGGCATCGGCGGCGTGCCAAAGGGGCGTATCATCGAGATTTACGGGCCTGAGAGCTCGGGAAAGACGACGCTTACGCTTCACATCATCGCCGAGTGCCAAAAGGCGGGCGGAATTTGCGCATTCGTAGACGCCGAGCACGCGCTGGACGTCAAATACGCTTCAAATTTAGGCGTCGATACCGACAATCTCTACGTCAGCCAGCCCGACTTCGGCGAGCAGGCGCTCGACATCGTAGAAACCTTAGCAAAGAGCGGTGCGATCGATCTTATCGTCGTAGATAGCGTCGCTGCGCTCACGCCGAAAAACGAGATCGAGGGCGACATGGGCGATCAGCACGTGGGGCTTCAGGCGCGACTTATGAGCCAAGCGCTGCGCAAGCTCGCCGGCGTCGTGCATAAGATGAATACGACGGTGATCTTTATCAACCAAATCCGTATGAAGATCGGCGCGATGGGCTACGGCACGCCAGAGACCACTACGGGCGGCAATGCGCTTAAATTTTACGCTTCGGTGCGCATCGACATACGCAAAATCGCTACTTTGAAACAAAACGAAGAGAGCATCGGCAACCGCGCCAAAGTCAAGGTCGTGAAAAATAAGGTGGCGCCGCCGTTTAAGATCGCGGAATTTGACATAATGTTCGGTAAGGGTATCAGCAAGGTGGGCGAGTTGATCGATTACGGCGTCAAGCTCGACATCGTCGATAAAAGCGGCGCATGGTTCAGCTACGGCGATACGAAGCTAGGTCAAGGGCGCGAAAACGCTAAAATTTATCTAGAGAATAACCCTGCCGTCGCTGAAGAGATCACGGCAAAGATCCGCGAGCAGATGGGTAGCGTAAATTTCAGCGCAGACGCGGACGATGAAGAAAATTTACAAAGTGGAGATGAATAATGATTTATATCGAAGATGTTTATGCGATAGAAGTACTTGACAGCCGCGGCAATCCGACCGTGAAAGCGACCGTGGCCCTAAGCGATGGCACCGTAGCAAGCGCGATAGTGCCAAGCGGCGCAAGTACTGGCAAACGCGAGGCGCTGGAGCTTCGCGACGGGGGCGATAGATACTGCGGCAAGGGCGTGCTAAAGGCGGTAGAAAACGTAAATTCGCAGATCGCCGAAGCCGTGATCGGGCTAGATGCCTTCGATCAAAAGGCGCTTGACGATGAGATGAGAGAGCTTGACGGCACCGATAACTACTCAAATTTAGGCGCAAATGCGGTGCTTGGCGTATCTATGGCGGTAGCGCGCGCGGCGGCAAAGAGCCTTGACGTGCCTTTGTATCGCTACCTAGGCGGCGCAAACGCTAGCGTGCTACCCGTGCCGATGTTTAATATCATCAACGGCGGCGCGCACGCGAACAACAGCGTGGATTTTCAAGAATTTATGATTATGCCGTTTGGATTTGATAAATTTAGCGATGCGCTGCGAGCGGCGAGCGAAATTTACCACACGCTAAAAGGCCTTCTAAACGCGGCAGGCCACAGTACGGCAGTGGGCGATGAGGGCGGATTTGCGCCGAATTTAAACGACAACGAAGAGCCTATCAAACTCATCATGCAAGCTATCGAAAAAGCAGGCTACAAAGCTGGCGAGCAGATCAAACTAGCCCTTGACGTCGCAGCTAGCGAGCTGTACGAAAACGGCAAATATAAGCTAGAGGGCAAGGAATTTAGCAGCGAAGAGCTGACCCTGCGATACGCGCAGCTTTGCGAGAAGTATCCGATATTTTCGATCGAAGACGGCCTAAGCGAGGACGACTGGGCGGGCTGGGCGAAGCTAACGAGCAAACTAGGCTCTAAAGTACAGCTCGTGGGCGATGATCTTTTCGTAACGAACGAGAAAATTTTACGCGAAGGCATCGCCAAAGGCGTAGGCAACGCGATTTTAATCAAACCAAATCAAATCGGCACGGTTAGCCAAACTATGCAGACGATCCGCCTAGCTCAGCGCAAAGGCTACCGCTGCGTGATGAGCCACAGAAGCGGCGAGAGCGAGGATAGCTTTATCGCGGACTTCGCCGTCGCGATGAATACGGGTCAAATCAAGACGGGCGCGACCGCCAGAAGCGAGCGCAACGCCAAATACAACCGCCTGCTTGAGATCGAGCGCGAGACGGACGAGTTTTTAGGAAATCAAATTTAAAATGTTTTTTAAAAAAAAGTCCAAGCGGGGCTTAAAAGGCGGCGCGAAGCGTACCTATGCGGACGGAGCGGATTATACGGACACGCAAGGCAGATATTCAGACGCAGACTTTGACGAGGACGATTTTTTTGACGATGATGAATTTTATAGCGATGAAGATTTTGGCGGAGGCTTTAGCGAGGTAGGGGCTGGCTTCCGGAAAAATCGCAACGGAGCTTCGCGCAGTATAGACGAAGCAGGCTCTGCCTCTGATGCCACAAGTGGTAACTCTAATTTAAGCGGCAAAAGCTTTGCTGCAAGCGGAAACTACGAAAGTAGCGTGCAAGCAGACGTGGGCTTTTACAGCGCGGAATTTATTGGGGGCGGCGATTTAAAGAGTGCAGAATTATACGCGAAAGAAAATCACTTCCCAAACGACGCGGATTTTGCGGCTCAGAGCGTAGAGCGCGGCTCTCAAGGCATAGGCTTTACGGCGCAAGGTATAAATTCTGCCACGCAAGGATTTTCTTTTGCGCCACAGAACGCAGATTCTGCCGCTAAAAAAGCTTTAAAGAAGCGTAAAAATTTAAAAGAACGGCTGAATTTTATCAATCCGTTTTCGCCCCTTAAGCAGATTTTTGCAGCTCTTGCGCTGATCGTCTGTGTCGTTTTTGCGGGCATCTTCGTGGGTGACGTGCTGTTTGGCAAACGATCGTTTGAGGTGCTACGCCAGCTGCAAAAAGAAAAGGCGTTTTTATTCACCGACGTCGAGCGGCTAAAAGAGGAAAACGCTGAGCTGCAAAAGCTTTATTTAGAGCGTCGCTCGCTCGACCCGGACCTTAAAAAATGAGAAAAATTTTTTTGCTAATTTTAGGTCTTTGCGCTTTTTTTAACGCTGAGAATTTAAATGGCGCAAATTCAAACGCTACGAAACCTAGCATCGTCGCGATAAAAGAGCAAAATTCTACCGATTTGGCGATTAAAGAGCCAAAAACAGGTGCGCAAAGCCCAAACGCTAAAAAGCAAGCTGTAATGAAACCTGAAACATCTAAAAGCCCTACCGCAGCAATGCAAAAAAGCGCCGCAGAAGCTAATTCCAGTATTAAAGCAAGCGCCGCCAAAAAAGCCGTGAGCGCGCAGCTCTCGCAGACCGAAAAAAAGGCTTCTGTGCCCAAAGCTGGCATCAGCGCTCCTTCGCAGGTCATAAAGACGGAACGAAACTCTTCTGTGCAGCATTTGGCTACGACGCTTCCGCCTCCTGATGAGTTACCGATCGTGCCAGAAGTAAGCGAGCTAAATTCTACGGTAGCGCAAAATTTTAAGGCGGCACAGAATTCTACAGCTCAAAATTCTACGGTGCAAAACTCCACTATGCAGCAAAACGCGCAATCTGCTCCGCAAAATTCCAATCCGGCGCAAAGCTCCGTCGCCACGCCGCAAAATACTCCTGCGCCTAAAAATTTTACGCAGCAAACCTTTGCGCTTCCCTCCGACGCTCTTACGATCGAAAGCCTGATCGTGCGATATAGGGACGACGATGGGGCTCTGCACGAAAAGATCGTTGATATCAATCGCTCGATTGATTGGCACGATGATTTCGTGCTAAGCGCGAGCGCCAAACCCGCACTACATAGGGCACTGGACGTTTCGGTTACTTCGACTGATCCAAATTTACAAAAGCAGGTCTCGCAAAGTGGCATCACGCCTAGTTTCGCGCCGCGCCTGGAGCTGCCGTTAGAGACGCTTAAATTTGACGATGGACTAAAATTCGTCATTCGCAAAAACAGCGTGCAGCTCATCACCGCAGATGATTTTAAAAGCTCCGACGCAAATGCTTCTGGCGCGCTTGAGGCTGAGTTTTGGCGCCAAGAGATCCCGCTTAGCGGCGCGAGCTTTGCTGTAAATATCGGTGGCTTTAGCGATATTAATGTCACTAAAGAGGACGGCTACTACCGCATCGGCGTGCGCTCGCGCGAGGGCAACCTCAGCATCAGACGCAAAGATGGCGGGTATTTGATCTACAAAAATTCTAATTAAGGAGAGACTATGACACATTTAGAGATTATGAAATTTCGCCACGCGTGCAAAATTTTTGACGAGAATAAAAAGATCGGCAAAGCCGATTTCGACGCTATTTTGCAGGCGGGCATCTTAGCACCTAGTTCTACGGGGCTAGAGCAATGGGACTTTTTGGTTGTGCAAAACAAGGCGCTGCGCGAGCAGATCCGCGAAAAATCGTGGAATCAGCCGCAGATCACCTCTTGCTCACATCTGGTCGTGATTTTAGCAAAGATCAAGGACATAAAGCTAGGAAGTGATTATATCGAGCGAATGATTACGCGTAAAAAAGATGAAGCGCCCAAATATATCGGCGACAGGCATAAATTTTATCAAGATTTTTTAAGCGGTTATTTTCACAACGACGATGAGGAGCTATTTAATTGGTCGCACGCGCAGTGCATGTTCGCAGCACTTGCGATGATGAACGAGGCTGCAAGCCGCGGTATCGATAGCTGCCCTATGGAGGGCTTTGATCGCGCGGCGCTCGGAGAGATTTTGGATCTAAAATGGAATGAGCGCCGCGTGGCGCTGCTAGTGCCTTTCGGCTACCGCGTAAATCCGCAGCCGCAAAAGATCCGCCGCAGCATGGATGACGTAGTAAAGTGGATCGAATAAATTAAAAACGGCTTTAAGGCGTTAAATTTACAGCGCGCAAAATTCCAAAGCCGGCGCGCGAAGCGGCAAGCGCGTTTTTTAGGAATTTACCGCGCTTTAGCCTTTTTTCTCGCCCGCAAATCTTGTGCGGCGAGATTTAGAATTTTAAAAAATCACCGAAAATTTAAACGAAGGAGCGAGCGTGAAAAAAATGTGGGAGGGGCGCTTTAGCGAGGCGAGTTCGGCGCTTTTGGAGGAGTTTAACGCCTCGATCGGCTTTGATAGGGCGCTTTGGCAGGAGGATATCGCGGGCAGCAAGGCGCACGCAAGAATGCTCGGCGCCTGCGGGATCTTAAAGCCTGACGAGAGCGAAAAGATCGTCGCGGGACTTGACGCCGTGTTTGAAGAGATAAAAAGCGGTAAATTTGAGTTTAAAACCGCCGACGAGGACATCCACATGGCGGTCGAAAAGCGCCTAAGCGAGCTCATCGGAAGCGATCTTGGCGGCAGGCTGCACACCGCGCGCAGCAGAAACGATCAGGTCGCGCTTGATTTTCGCCTCTACGTGCTTAAAAGCGGCGCTCAGGTTGCCGAAAAAACTCGCGAGCTAGTCGCCGCGCTGCGAGATATCGCTAGCAAGCACGCGGACACACTGATGCCCGGCTACACGCACCTTCAGCATGCCCAGCCCGTGAGCCTTGCCTATCACTTGCTAGCTTACGCTTTTATGTTTCGCCGCGACTACGAGCGCTTTGCCAGCTCTCGCGAGCGAAACAACCTCTGTCCGCTGGGCTCCGCCGCGCTTGCGGGCACGCCGCATCCTATAAACCGCAAGTCGGTCGCGCAGCAGCTAGGCTTTGCGGGAGTGACGCCAAATGCGATGGATAGCGTCAGCGACCGCGATTTTGCGCTGGAGATTTTGTTTAACGTAAGCGTGCTAATGACGCATGCGTCGCGCCTGTGCGAAGAGCTAATCTTGTGGAGCTCGCAGGAGTTCGGCTTTGTCACGATCAGCGACGCGTACAGCACGGGCAGCTCGATCATGCCGCAGAAGAAAAACCCCGACGTCGCTGAGCTAATCCGCGGCAAAACGGGGCGCGTAAACGGCAATCTCGTCGCGCTGCTAACGGTGATGAAGGGCTTGCCGCTAGCATACAACAAGGATATGCAGGAGGACAAGGAGGGCGTTTTTGATAGCGTCGCCACCGCGCTTGCGAGCCTTGAAATTTTAAAACAGATGCTAAAAACGGCTAAATTTAACGAGCAAAATATGCTAGCGATGACGCGCCGCGGGCACCTCACGGCAACCGATCTGGCCGACTTTTTGGTGCGGGAGAAAAACGTGCCCTTTCGCCGGGCGCACTTCATCACGGGCAAGGCCGTGGCGTATGCGGAAAATTTAGGCTTGGATCTTAGCGAACTAAACGCGCAGCAGCTTGCAAGCGTGGATGAAAGCTTGGGCGGCGATGCGGTTAAATTTCTTGATCTAAACGCTTCTAAGGAGGCGCGCAAGTCGCAAGGAGGTACGGCAAATGAGAGCGTCGCGGCGCAGATTGAAATTTTAAACGAGTGGCTGAAAAGAATAAATTTAAAGGGCTAAGTACCGCACGGATGCTCGGGCGAAATTTAGTGCTAAGTTTGGGTGACAGCATGCCGCTTGAAGCGGGCGAGATAAACGGATACAATCTGATACCGAGATTTAAGGGTTAGATCGGCAAAATTTTAAAATTCATAGTTGTGATTTTAAAATTTCGTAGTCGCAGTTTTAAATTTTAAAATTTGGTGAGCTCTATGACCCGTGCGGACACATATACGGGTTGGACGGGGCTGGCGAGCTATGTAGTACGTCTGCCGCGCGCAGATTGAGCTTTGCAGCAGCGTTATTAAGTGCCCGCCGCAGACTGCAAAGTAAAATTTAAAGGACAGGCTCCGTGTAAAACGGAGCGCTTGACTTGAATTTTAGGGCGTGAGCTGAATTAAAAGTGCGTCGCTGGTTGCCTAAGCGCGACTTAAAGGTACGAGCAGGCTTTGCGGGCAGATTTTAAACGGCGCCGAAAGCGGCTCGGAGCAAAGTTTAATCAGAGCAAATTTAAGCGTTAAGCGGTGTGCACGTAATCGATAAGGCGCGAATGGAATTTAATCGAAGCAAATGAAGCGGCATTTTCTTCGTTTCTGCGCGTCGTGGAGGTAGGAGTGAGGCTGAATCGAAGCAAATTTAAACATGGAGGGCGTTTTGATATATTTGGTGTCTAATACGAGATTTGATCATCCGCAGGTGAGGCAGCTTGCGGTCTGCGAGATAAAATTTCTCAAATTTAGCCTGCCTGCGCAGATCGGCGCGCTAATTTTCACCTCCAAAAACGCGGTGGCGGCGATAAAATTTAATGAAATTTCGCTTGATTTAGATATCCCCGTTTACGCTATCGGCGAGCCGTGCGCTGCGGCTGCGCGCGAGTTTGGATTTCGCGATATCTATACGGCGCTACACGGGCACGGAAATGAGTTTGCCGCGGAGATCGCGCCGCTTCTAAGGGGCAGAGACGCGCTGTATCTGCGTGCGCGCGAGACGGTATCGAAGCTGGAGCAAAATCTATCTAGCGCCGGCGTGCGGCTGCAAAGCGTGATCGCCTATGAAAATTCCATTCTCAGCCTACCCGCCGCCGCAAAGCCGCCGCAAGGCAGCACGCTGATTTTTACCTCGCCTAAAAACGTCCGCGGTTTTACCGCAAATTTCGGCTGGGACGGGGGCTACAAGGCGATCTGTATCGGTAGGACGACGGCGAGCGTTTTGAGCGAGTTTTGCGAGCCGATAATCTGCGAAAGAATGTCGATAAAATCCTGCGTCGATCTGGCGCTTTTGCCATAGTTTAAGCAAATTTTGACTATAATTTTGCCCAAGCCTGGGTGAAGCGAGAGCGTTTTATATGAGGGTTCAACATATTTGTATAAGCGACGACGTGAGAGGTCCGTGTGACGCGGCTCGGCTCGAGCTTTTTTAAAGTTACGGGTTGCGACCTAGAGATTTTTCCTAGTTGCAAGATTGGCTTTGTTTGAGCCGATTCTTTTTACGCAACGCTCACTTGGGTTTTTTACGTTACGGAGGCTTCATTGAATATCCTAATAATCGGCGGCGGCGGTAGAGAATACGCGATCGGGCTAAGACTTCGCGAGGATAAAAACGTTTTAAATCTGTATTTTGCTCCTGGAAACGGCGCTACAAAGGCGCTCGGTAAAAATTTAGATTTAAAAGATTTTAATGAGCTCGCGCTCTTTGCCAAAAACAACGACGTAGCCCTTACCGTCGTGGGCGCCGAAGAGCCGCTTACAAAAGGCATCGTGGATATTTTTAAAGCGCAAGGCCTCGCGATATTCGGCCCCAGCGCTGCTGCGGCGAAGCTTGAGGGCTCTAAAGCCTATATGAAGGACTTTCTGGCGCGAAATCATATCAAAACCGCAAAATTTCTAAGCAGTGACGATCTCTCCGAAATTTCAAAATTTATCGATACTCTAAACGGCCGCATCGTGGTCAAAGCGGACGGCCTGTGCGCGGGCAAGGGCGTCATCATCGCAAATTCCAAAGATGAAGCTAAAAAAGCCGCTGCGGATATGCTAAGTGGCGAAAGCTTCGGCGAAGCGGGCAAGCGCGTCGTCGTGGAGGAGTTTTTAGATGGTTACGAGCTGAGCTTTTTTGCGATCTGCGACGGGGAGAATTTCGTAAGCTTGCCCGTAGCGCAGGATCACAAAAAATTGCTTGACGGCGATCTAGGCCCAAACACCGGCGGCATGGGAGCTTATGCGCCAAGCCCGCTAGCGGATGCCGCGCTGATAAAAAGAGTGCAGAGCGAGATCGTAGCACCTACGTTAAAAGGGATGAAACAACAGGGCGCGCCCTTTTGCGGCGTGCTATTCGTGGGGCTTATGATCGTGGGCGGCAAGCCTTACGTGCTGGAGTACAACGTCCGCTTCGGCGATCCCGAGTGCGAGGTTTTGATGCCGCTAATTGACGGAAATTTGAGCGAAATTTTATACA
>ERZ772807.1599-NODE-1599-length-12413-cov-7.497896_pt1 | contig 12413 bp, 11 predicted proteins | sample MGYA00511472_ERZ772807 | MGnify/ENA primary metagenome ERZ772807 (study PRJEB29015, sample SAMEA2737947) | human oral metagenome | biome: human oral; feature: human-associated habitat; material: dental | place: China | collected 2039 ...
TGCTATTCTATCTGAAATAGATAGAGCTTCCTGTTGATCATGAGTTATAAATATAAAAGTAATTCCAACTTCATCATGAATTAAGTCAAGTTCTATTAAAAGATTTTGTCTTAATTTTGCATCAAGAGCAGATAAAGGTTCATCTAGCAATAGAACTCCTGGCTTATTAATTAAGGCTCTTGCTATTGAAACCCTTTGTTGCTGTCCCCCTGATAATTGACTAACCTTTTTTGTGCTATGTTCTTCCAGTCCAACAAGTTTTAAATATTTTGTAACTTCTTCATTTATTATTTTTTCATCAACTTTTTTAAGTCTTAAAGGAAATGCTACATTTTCAAAAACGTTCAAATGTGGAAAAAGAGCATATTTTTGAAATATAGTATTTACATTTCTAAGATTTGGTGGTAAGTCAACTATATTTTCATCTCCAAGATATATAGCACCACTATCTGGTGAAATAAAACCAGCTATCATTCTTAAAAGTGTCGTTTTACCACAACCTGATGGACCTATTATAGAAAAAAATTCTCCCTGTTCTATCTTTAAATTAATGTCTTTTAAGATTTGAACTCCATCAAAACTTTTATTTACATTAACTATATTTATATCTTTTTTTTCCAATTTTCTTTGTACCTCCCAAATTCTTAAATTACCATATTTCTATTATTTTATCATTAAATCCTAATATTTTCAATCATTCATTACAGTCTAATAAAAATAGGTTAGTTTTAATTTTTCTTGAAAAGATAATTAAATAACTTTTAAATGAAACTACTATGATGCCCTCTAATGTTAAAAAAGTATTTTGGAGTTTAGGAAATATTAGAGGTATCAAGTAGTTAATTAATAAATTTCGATAGTAACAAACTATCTTTAAGTATCCACATTATATTTTATTTTTTTTACAAATATAATAGAATCTATTTATAAAAAACTTGAATTTAATTATATTTTTATTTATACTTTATTATAGATAGAATATAACTAATTCTAGGAGGAACTATGGAATTATTAAAAGTTCAAATAAAAAATTGGCAAACTTTTTCTGATGTAAGTTTGGAGTGTAAAGATTTTTTGGTATTTATTGGAGCATCAAGCACTGGGAAATCTTCATTTATGAAGGCTCTACTTTATTTCTTTCAAGTAAGAAATTTACATGATGGAGATATAAGAAATCTTAATTTACCTTTGGAAATCATAGGTACTTTAAAAGGAGAAAAAGGGCATATCTTTCAATTAAGAATTTTAAATAATCCCTATCAAAAAACCAGATATTTTGTTAAAAATAATGTTTCTAAACATGAGAAGAATTTTAGAAATTGGGAAGAAATAGAAGAAAAAGATTACAAAAATTATGTTTCAGAAATACATATTTTTTATGTTCCAGCTTTTATGAAAATAAGCTATTTAGATTATCTAGTTGAAAAATTATTTCAAAATGAAAATTTAAGAAAATATTACAAGTACTATAAAAAATTCAAAGATTCAATGAATAAAAAAATGAGTTTTGGTTATTATAAACATATTTTTATCAATTTTCTTCAAGAAATTGCTGAAAAAGAAAAATCTCATAATTTTTGGGAAAATTCTATTTTATTATGGGAAGAACCTGAATTCTACTTAACTCCTCAACAAGAAAGAGCTTGTTATGAAGCACTTTCACAAAATACAAAGCTAGGACTTATGGCTGTAGTTTCAACAAATTCTAGCCGTTTTATTGAGCTTGAAAATTATCAATCACTTTGTATTTTTAGAAGAATAAAAGAAGAAGTGGAAATTTGTCAATACAGTGGAACTCTATTCTCTGGTGATGAAGTAACTGTTTTTAATATGAATTATTGGATAAATCCAGATAGAAGTGAGCTTTTCTTTGCTAAAAAAGTTATATTGGTTGAAGGACAAACTGATAAAATTGTACTTTCTTATCTTGCAAAAAATTTAGGTATCTATAACTACAATTATTCAATTATAGAATGTGGAAGTAAAAGCTCTATTCCTCAATTTATAAGACTATTAAATGCTTTTCATATACCTTATGTTGCTGTCTATGATAAGGATAATCATTATTGGAGAAATGAAATAGAATTAGAAAATTCAACTTTAAAAAATAAAATAATACAAAAGTTAGTCTGGAAAAAACTTGGGGAATGGGTTGAATTTGAAAATGATATTGAAGAAGAAATTTATGATGAGTCAAGAGATAAAAAAAATTATAAAAATAAACCTTTCTATGCCTTAGAAACTGTTATTAATCCTAAATATATTGTTCCAAAGCGATTAGAAGAAAAAGTTAGAAAAATTTTTGAATAAAAAGAAAAAACATGTTATTATACACAGACGAATATTTTTTAAATAGGGGGATATATGGCAATAAAAGTTAAGTTAGAAAAAGATGGTTTTATTAAAGATGGTTTTGTTGGTTATAGTTGGACATCTCTATTTTTCAATGTTTGGGTTCCAGCATTTAGGTTAGACTTTGATGGTTTTATAATATTTTTTATAGTTTATTTAATTGAAACGATACTTCCTGCTTTTATTATGATAACTTTAATTCGTACTCAAAATATTAATAATCTTTCATCAGTCTCAATTTTTCAATTTAGTTTTTATATTGTAAATGTTATTGTTGGATTTTGGTATAATAAATATTATACTCAAAAAATGTTAAAAAATGGTTGGAAATTATTAGAAAATGATGATTATTCTTCTGCAATTTTAAAAGGTTATCGTTATTTAGATTATACTGAATCTGAAATATCAGATAATAATAAAATGCAAGAATATTCTGAAATTATAGCAGAAGCTAAAAGAAAAGAGAGAAAAAAATTAATTTACTTTTTATTAGCCCTTGGTTTAATAATTTGTTTAATAGTTTGTTTAGCAATATATTTTTAAAAAATTTGAAAGGAATCAATTATGTCAGTAAAAGTTAAATTAGAAAAGAATGGTTATATTAAAAATGGATTTACAGGTTTTAGTTGGACAACTATATTTTTTGGATTTTGGGTTCCATTATTTAGATTAAAATTAAAAGACTTCTTAATGTTTTTTATATTTTTTGGTTTCAAAATATTTGTTTTTTACTTATCTTTTCGTCAGGCATTTGAAAATATATATTCCCAATTTTCTACCTCTTATACTGCACTGATACCATCAATACTATCTGTAGTGATATTTTCAGCAGAAATATGGATAGCATATTATTATAATAAATATTATACAGAAAATTTATTAGCTGATGGTTTTTGTACAATGGATGGAGATGAATATTCAGCAGCAATTTTAAAAAATTATACTTATCTTCCTTATACTGATGAAGAAATGGCTGACACTGATAAAATAGAAAGATACCTTAATTTTGCAGAACAAGCTAGAAAAACTGAAAGATCAAAAGTTATTGCTTTTTTTGTAATATTGATTATTTTTTATATTATTATATTTATCATAGTAATAAGTACTGCTAGTAATTATCTTCAATAGGAGTCTATTATGTCTGTAAAATTTCAATTAAAAAAAGATGCTTATATAAAAAAAGGAGCTGTTGCTTTCAGCTATACTACATATTTTTGGGAATTTTTTGTTCCTATATTTAGAGGAGATGGCAAAGGATTTCTTATGCTTTTAATTGCTCGGATATTACTTTTAGGTCCTGGATATTTAATAAAGTATTTTTTTAGAAATTTTATTTTTAATCCAAATTCCCTACTTACTAAAATTCTAACGCCATTATTAGATATAAAATATAAATATATTGTAATTTGCTATTATCTTTTCCTAGGCTTAATATTAATAATTACTACTTTAATATGGTTATATATAGGAAGTTTATACAATAAAAATTATACTATGAGGTTGCTAAAAAAAGGATATTCAACACTAGAAAATGATGACTATGCACTTGCATTATTAAAAGGATATGGGTATTTAGAATATACAGAAGAAGAAAAAGAAGATAAAGAAAAAATGGAATTATATAAAAATATAGTAGAAACAGTTAAAAAAGATGAAAAATCAAAATATTATATATTTTTGGTATATTTTATTATTACTTTTATTATTGTAGTAATAACATACTATTCAGAAATAAGTAGAATTGGTGATATAACATATTTTGAAGCTATACAGGCAACAAATTTTTAAGGGGATAGGTTATGGCAGTAGAAGTAAATTTAGAAAAATATAAGGTTAGAAAAAAAGGATTTATAGGTTTTAGTTGGACTACATTTTTCTTTAATTTTTTTGTTCCTTTGTTTAGAGGAGATTTTAAATGGCTTCTTATATTTTTATTTCCTTTTATTTTTATTTATTTGGCTAATATTCTCAATTTAGATTTAGATAATGGTTATATACTTTTTATTTTGGTACTTCCAGTACTTATAACAAGATTCGTTTTACCATTTATCTATAACAAATTTTATACAAAAGATTTATTGAAAAGAGGTTATCTTCCACCAGAAGATGATGATTATTCAAATGCTATATTAAAAGGAAATAGATATTTAGAGTATACAAACGAAGATTTATTAGATAAAGAGAAAATGGAAAGATATAGATTAATTATTGAAGAATATGAAAAAGAAAGAAAAAATGATTTATATAGTGTTATTATGGTTTTTGTTCTTATAGGGGTTCTAATTGCAATTTTTGCCTTTATGGCTTCTTATTAATAAATATTTCAGTTGACAACTGTTCTATTTTTGGTATAATATATATGAAGTATAAATAGAATATTAGACTAGTGAATGGTGGGTCGTGAAAAAACAGGAGGGTTTCTGTCTTTTTTGCGACTTTTTTATTTTAATTAGGAGGGACGATATGTTTGATGTAGTTGTTATTGGTGCTGGAATAATGGGAGCAGCAGTTTCAAGAGAATTATCTAAGTATGAATTAAAAATTTTATTACTTGATAAAGAAAATGATGTTTCTTGTGGTACAACAAAAGCAAATTCTGCAATAGTTCATGCAGGTTATGATGCAAAAGAAGGAAGCCTTATGGCAAAATACAATGTACTAGGAAATGCAATGTATGAAAAATTATGTGAAGAGGTAGATGCTCCATTTAGGAGAGTGGGTTCTTATGTATTAGCATTTTCTGAAAAAGAAAAAGAACACTTAGAAATGTTATATCAAAGAGGATTGAATAATGGTGTGCCTGAAATGGAAATTATAGATGCTGCTGAAATTCAAAAAAGAGAACCTCATGTAAGTAAAGAAGCAGTTGCAGCCTTATATGCAGGGACAGCTGGTATAACAGGACCTTGGGAACTCGCAACAAAACTTATAGAAAATGCTATGGAAAATGGTGTTGAATTAAAATTAAATTCAGAAGTTATAAATATAAAAAAAGAAAATAATGTATTTAAAATTGAATTAAAATCTGGAGAAGTTATTAAAACAAAAGCTCTTATTAATGCAGCTGGAGTTTATGCAGATTTTATAAATAATATGCTTTCAAATAAACATTTTAAAATTACTCCAAGAATAGGGGAATATTATTTATTAGATAAGGTACAAGGATACTTAACTGATAGTGTTATCTTCCAATGTCCTACTGAAATGGGAAAAGGGATTTTAGTTTCAAAAACTGCTCATGGAAATATAATAGTTGGTCCTACTGCCTCTGATGTTGAAAATAAAGATGATGTTGGAAACACTCAAGAAGGACTTGATACAGTTAGAAAATTTGCAACAAAGAGTATAAAAGATATTAATTTTAGAGATAATATTAGAAATTTTGCTGGACTTAGAGCTGAAGCTGATACAGGAGATTTTATTCTAGGAGAAGCTGAAGATGTAAAAGGTTTCTTTAATATGGCAGGAACTAAATCACCAGGACTTACATCTGCTCCTGCAATGGCAGTTGATTTAGCTAAAATGGTAGTTGAAAGCTTAGGTGGAGTAAAGAAAAAAGAAAACTTTATAAAAAATAGAAAAATGATACATTTTATAAATCTATCACCAGAAGAAAAAGCAGAAGTTATAAAGAAAGACCCTAGATATGGAAGAATAATTTGTAGATGTGAGAACATAACAGAAGGAGAAATTGTTGATGCTATTCATAGAAAATGTGGTGGAAGAACATTAAATGGTATCAAAAGAAGAGTCAGACCAGGTGCTGGAAGATGTCAAGGAGGTTTCTGTGGTCCTCGTGTACAAGAAATTTTAGCAAGAGAACTTGGAGAAGATTTAGAAGAAATAGTTATGGAACAAAAAGATTCTTACATCTTAACAGGAAAAACTAAATAGGGGGAAACGATATGAATATGAAATATGATTTAGTTATTGTTGGTGGAGGTCCAGCTGGACTTGCAGCAGCAGTAGAAGCTAAAAAAAATGGAATAGATAATATACTTGTAATAGAAAGAGCAAAAGAATTAGGTGGAATTTTACAACAATGTATACACAATGGTTTTGGACTTCATGAATTTAAAGAAGAATTGACAGGTCCTGAATATGCTCAAAGATTTATGGATCAATTATTTGAATTGAATATAGAATATAAGTTAGATACTATGGTTTTAGGAATTTCTGAAAATAAAATAGTTCAAGCTATAAACTCTGTTGATGGTTATATGATAATAGAGGCTAAATCTATAATTTTAACTATGGGTTGTAGAGAAAGAACAAGAGGAGCAATAGCTATACCAGGAGATAGACCTGCAGGAATCTTCACAGCTGGAGCTGCTCAAAGATATATCAATATGGAAGGATATATGGTTGGTAAAAGAGTTGTTATCTTAGGTTCAGGAGATATTGGACTTATTATGGCAAGAAGACTTACTCTTGAAGGAGCAAAAGTTTTAGCTGTTGCTGAACTTATGCCATTCTCAGGTGGGCTTATGAGAAATATTGTTCAATGTTTAGATGACTATGATATTCCACTATATTTAAGTCATACAGTTGTAGATATCATTGGTAAAGATAGAGTTGAAAAAGTCATCATAGCTAAGGTTGATGAAAATAAAAAAGCTATACCTGGAACTGAAATAGAATATGAATGTGATACTTTACTTCTATCTGTTGGACTTATTCCTGAAAATGATATTTCAAGAGCAACAGGAATTAAAATTGACCCTAGAACTAATGGACCAATAGTAAATGAACTTATGGAAACAAGTATATCAGGTATATTTGCTTCTGGAAATGTTGTTCATGTCCATGACTTAGTTGATTTTGTAAGTATTGAATCAAGAAAAGCTGGAAAATCAGCAGCTAAATATATAAAAGGTGAAGTTACTGATGGAGAATATATTGAAGTTCAAACAGGAAATGGAATAGGATATACTGTTCCACAAAAATTTAGAATGGAAAATATTGAAAAGAATTTAGAACTTTCTATGAGAGTTAGACAAATTTATAAAAATGTTAAGATAGTGGTTAAGTCAAATGATTTTGTAATACATTCAGTTAAAAAAAATCATATGGCTCCTGGGGAAATGGAAAAAATAACTCTATCTAAGACTGTACTTGGAAAAATTGATGCAAATAAAATTGTTGTAGAAGTAGTTGAGGAGGATAAATAATGGAAAAGGAAATGATATGTATAGTTTGTCCTGTTGGTTGTCATATAAGTGTAAATACAGAAACTTATGAAGTTAAAGGAAATGCTTGTCCAAGAGGAGCTGTCTATGGTAAAGAAGAATTAACTGCCCCAAAAAGAGTTGTTACTTCAACAGTTAAAATAAAAAATGCTTTGGATAAGAGATGTCCAGTAAAAACTGAAAAATCTATTCCAAAGGAATTAAACTTCAAATTGATGGATGAGCTAAAAACCATTGAGCTAACAGCACCTGTTAAAAGAGGAGATATAGTTATAAAAAATGTATTTAACACTGGTGTTGATGTAGTTGTAACTAAGGATATGTAAAATTAAAAAATCTCTTTTATTTAGATAAAAACTAAATAGAGGAGATTTTTTATTATGTAATTAGATATTGCTTGAAAATAAATGATTTATTATGTATAATTTAATCACATTAATAATGAAAAGGAGAGATTATGCTTAGAGATAATAATAACTTTTTAGAAAAAAAAGATTTTTTTGAACAAGGAATACTTGCATTGCATTTTAATAGACCATTAGAAGCAATTAAATATTTATTGTTATTAGAAGAAGAAAAAAATAGTGCTGTTTCTTTCAATATTGCTCTTTGCTATTTAAAAGCCCAAAAATATGAAACTGTTTTATTTTATTTGGAAAAAGCCTTAGCAGAAATTAGAAGAAATAGAAGTATTGAAATATCAAAGGATAATTATCCAGAATTATTAGCTTTTGAGGAAGAAAATGAAGCTTATACAAAACCTATGTTATATTTTACTCCACTTCAATTTCCAGACTTAGCAAGAGAACAAATTTTAAGACTTATGGTTGATATTTTATTTATATTAGAGAAAAAAGAAGATATGTATAAAATTATTAACAGTTTAAAAAATAAAAATTATAAAAATGTAAAAGATAAAATATCAAGGAGCTAAAAATATGAGCTTATATGATTTAAATGACTTATATTGGAAATTAAAAGATGAGCCAGAAAGTAGGGAAGAAGTTTTAGAATATTATAGAACTGCTGATATAGAAGAAAAAGATAGTGTTCAATCATCTCTATTACATATAGCAGCTGAACATGGTGATAGTCTTGCTATTGAAGTATTATTAAATAGAGGAATGGATGCTAATATAGAAAATAGTGAAGCTGAAAGACCTTTACATCATTTAGCCGAAGGAACAAGGCATATTAATAATGGTGAAGAAATAGCTAAATGTGCAGAATTATTATTAGATGCAAAAGCTAGTATACTTAGAAAAGATAGGTTTGGTAGAACAGCAGTAATATTGGCAGCTAAAAATGGTTATTATGAAATATTGAAAGTTTTTATAGATAGAGGATTGAAATTATCTTTAAAAGATAGTGAGGGAAATAGTGCTTTACATATAGCTTGTCAATACTTTTCAGATTATGATGAAGAAAATGCAGATAGGTATTTTAAAACTATAAAATATTTATTAGAAGCTGGGTTAGATCCAAATGAAAAAAATAATGATGATGAAACAGCAACGGATATTGCTATAAAAAGATGTAATAAAAAAATAACAGCTTTATTATTAGGAAATTATGATGAAGAAAATCCAAATGAACTATTAATTCAAACAGGTGGGTTATCTTTACACAGAGCGATTGAGAAAAAAGACTACGAAGCTGTAAATGCTCTTATAAAATTAGGAGCTGATGTTAATGCTTTTTCAGAGGAAGAAGATACACTTTTTAAAGAAATGACACCATTAGGAATAGCTTTCTATATGTTTGATGAATACAGTGTAAAAGCTTTATTAGAGGCTGGAGCTGATGTTAATCTAAAAACAACTGCAGAAAATACTGCTCTTGGAGAAATTTTAGGATATATGAAAGATAACTATTTTAGTTTTGACAAAATACCTCTTATAGAAAAACTTTTAAAACTTTTAGTAGATAATGGTTTAAAAATAAATGATACTGTGGATAGCAAAGAGAATACAGCTTTTATAAAAGCCTGTAAATCTATTGACGAAAATAATTTAAGTAATGGAAAAACATTAGCAGCTGTTGTAGCAAAATTTCTTTTGAAAGAAAACTGTGATGTTAATTTAACTAATTTAGATGGTCAAACTGCTTTAATGTTTTTATGTGCTAGTCGTGATGTGGAATCTCAAGATTTACAAATTCAAGTATTAGAAGCTGGGGCTGATATAGAAGCTACTGATAAAAATGGAAACACTCCTTTAATATATGCAGCTAAAAATAGAAATGCAAGTATTGGGAAAGAAATGGCTGAATTACTATTTGATTTTGGAGATCCAAAACTAGGACATGTAAATAATGAAGGTAAAACTGCTTTAGAAATAGCAACTGACTTAAATAATGAAGAGTTTGTAAAATTTTTACTAATAAAAATGTAAAAAGGAGTTATATAAAATGGATAATAGTATGATATTTTTAAATGCTTGTAAAAATGGACAAAAAGGTGTTGTAGAGGCTTTTATAAAAAAAGGTGGTCTTGATTTTAATAAAAGAGATACTCTTGGAAATACTGCACTTTTTTATGCTTGTATGAAAGGAAGTAAAGATATTGTAAAATTGCTATTGACTAATGGTGCTGATAGTTCTTTGGCTAATAACAATAGTATGCTTCCACTTCATGCTGTATCAAAAAGTGGAAATAAAGAAATTATTTCTCTATTATTAGATGAAGGTACTGATATTAATGCAACTGATAAAGAAGGAAGAACTCCTTTGATATATACTCTTATGGAAAATAGAACTGAGGCAGCAAAATTATTATTAGAAAAAGGAGCTGATAGTCAAATAAAAGATAATGATGGTCATAAGGCAATTGATTATGCTACTGCTAATGGGCTTCGTGATATTATTACACTATTACTAAAAAATGAAAATAATGATAATAAAAATAATTTTGGAAATACTCCTCTTCATCAGGCTTGTTATAATAATCAAAGTGAAGTAGTTAGAGAACTTCTAAAACAAGATGGAGTAGAATTGAATACTGTAAATGATAATGGAAACACACCATTAGTAATAGCTTCTATACAAAGTAATTTATTAATTGTTCAATTATTATTAAAAGCTGGAGCAGATGCAAACCAAAGACTTTTAAATGGAAATACAGCTTTGCATTTTGCAGCAGAAAATGGAAATCAATACATAGGTAAAGCATTATTAGAAGCTGGAGCAGAAATAGATGGTCAAAATGAAATAGGAGAAACAGCACTGTTAATAGCTGCAATGGAAGGATACAATGATTTTGTCAAATTATTGGTAGAAAGTGGAGCAAATGTTAATCTTGTTGATAATTCACAAAATTCTCCTCTATTCTATGCTTCTGAAAAAGGATATACTGAAATTGTTGAAATTTTATTACTTGCTGGAGCAGAATAATTTTTTGATAAGAAAACTGCACCTTCAATCCTATATTGTACTGCACCCAAAATCTTGGACACAAGATTGGGGGTGTAGTTTTTTTGTGAGTAAATTAACAAGAGAAGATAAAATTGAAATATATGAAAGAAGAAAAAATGGTGAAACTATTTCTTCTTTAGCTAAAGCTTTTGATGTTTACAAGTCTACTATTGAATATTTAATTGCTTTGATTAAAAAACATGGATATGATATTTTAAGAGATGCTAAAAATAGAGTTTATTCTAAAGACTTTAAACTACAGACAATTAATAGAGTTTTAGTTAATCATGAATCGCCTAGACAGGTTGCTATTGATATAGGTTTGGCTTCTAATGGTATTTTACATAATTGGCTTTCAAAATTTAAAGAAAATGGGTATAATGTTATAGAAAAGAAAAAAGGAAGGAAATCTAAATCTATGACTAAACCTAAGAAAAGTGATAAAATATTGCTGGAAAAAGATAAGATTAAACAATTAGAAGATGAAATCATTTACTTAAAAGCTGAGAATGAATACTTAAAAAAATTGAGAGCTCTAGTTCAAGAAAGGGAGCTAAAAGAGAAGAAAAAGTAAGAGTAATAGCCGAACTTAGAGCTAAATATCCTTTCAAAATGCTATTAAAGATTGCTGGAATATCAAGATCAGTATATTATTACTATATTGATAAAAAAGATATTGATGAGAAGAATAAAGATGTTATTGAAAAAATCAAAGAAATTTACTATGCGAATAAAGGAAGATATGGTTATCGCAGAGTAACATTAGAATTAAAAAATCAAGGTTTAAATATTAATCATAAAAAAGTGCAAAGACTTATGAAGAAATTTAATTTGCAAAGTATTATTCGTAAAAAGAGAAAATATTCTTCATACAAAGGTCAAGTAGGTAAAATAGCTGATAACCATATCAAGAGAGATTTTGAAGCCACAGCTCCAAATCAAAAGTGGTTTACAGATGTAACAGAATTCAATTTAAGAGGAGAAAAGCTGTACTTATCTCCAATATTAGATGCTTATGGAAGATATATAGTTTCATATGATATTTCGCGCAGTCCTAACTTGGAGCAGATAAATCATATGTTAAATTTAGCATTTAAAGAAAATGAAAATTATGAAAATTTGATATTTCATAGTGATCAAGGATGGCAGTATCAGCATAATTCATATCAAGAAAGATTGAAAGAGAAGAAGATAACTCAAAGTATGTCAAGAAAAGGAAATAGTTTAGATAATGGATTAATGGAATGCTTCTTTGGATTATTAAAATCAGAAATGTTTTATGAGCAAGAAGAAAAATACAAAACATTAGAAGAATTGAAAGAAGCAATAGAAGATTATATATATTATTACAATAATAAAAGAATAAAGGAAAAATTAAAAGGATTAACTCCTGCTTCTTACAGAAGTCAATCCTTATTGGTAAGTTAAATTAAATTTGTCCAACTTTTTGGGGTCAGTACA
>ERZ772807.1602-NODE-1602-length-12404-cov-4.490242_pt1 | contig 12404 bp, 22 predicted proteins | sample MGYA00511472_ERZ772807 | MGnify/ENA primary metagenome ERZ772807 (study PRJEB29015, sample SAMEA2737947) | human oral metagenome | biome: human oral; feature: human-associated habitat; material: dental | place: China | collected 2039 ...
CCCCAACGCTGCCGCCAGCAGCAACGCCGCGACCAAATGGGGCAGATATTTAATCAGTTTCACGGGCATGGTCGCTCTCCACTTCTTGACGCTTCACGCTGACAAACGAGCGTGCTACGGCATAGCCGCCGACGATGCCCAAATACACCGCCCAAATCTCCGCCGACGGATCGGCCAGTACCACAAATTTATAAGTTCCCGCCGCGCAGGCAATATTCGCCCACAGCTTCGAGTGCGACACCTTGCCCGTCGCGGGGTTTTTAAAAATATCAAAAATACGCATTATTTATCCCGTAGGTCGGGCATTTATGCCCAACAAACATCAGTGCTTTTTTTTCACAATGATTGGGCGGTCGTAATAACCACTGCCGATACAACGTGTTTCAATTCGGACTTCCCAATCATTTGATACCAAATTCAAAAACCAACAAATCAGACGTGCTTTCAGCATTTTCTCGTCTTGCGTTTACGGGCCGCACGTTTCGCGGCTGCCACGCCCGACTTGCCCGAACGCAGGCTCGGATGCTGTTTCAGACGACCGATACGCTCCGGTGCAATCACCCATTCGGGGTTATTGGTAGACAAAGCCGCAAGGCACAAAGCAATCAAAGACTTTTTCATTTTCAGACGGCCTTTCCATTAACGCCCAACTCGCGGGCAATGGCCGTCGCAATCGCGCGGCAGATGCCCCATTTTGTAGCCTTAAACAAGGCTAAATCCGCATCGTTACTGATAAAAAACGGTTCGAACACAATGCCGCCCGCCTGCGCATAAGCCAAACGGCTGTGCTGCCCGGCGTTGTCGGGCTTATAGCCTCCCTCGCCGCGCAGCTTCCAGCCGGTCGCATCGGCCACGGCGCGGCTCAACACCTGACACCAACGCTTGTTTTTCGGCGTACTCAATGCCTCGACGCCCGTTGCCGCTTTGCTGGCGGCAGCATTTGTGTGGAACTCAATCGCCACATCCGAGCCGCGAATCAGTTTGACGGCCTCGCGCAACGGCAGATTTCCCTTGCCCTCGCCGTCGGTTTTAACCTCCAAGCCATAATCGTTGCGTAAAATAGATGCCACGATATTGCGCACATCCTGCGCGATGTCCGCCTCGCGGTCGCTGCCGTTCACCGCGCCCGGGTCGGTGTTGCTGTGGCCGGCGGTCAACGTAACGGTTTTTGTCATGATTGCTCCCGATTGGAAAATTAAACTGGTTTAAAACTCGCCTGATTATGCCGTCCGCACCGCAGGAGGACGGGCGGCAGGGATGCAGTAAGCGGGCGGCGGGCGGATAAAAAAAAGCCCCGCAGCGGGGCGGGGCAAAAGGGGATGAATGTCAGACAAAGAGCAATGATTGTACATCGGGAGGGGCAGGCACGGCATCGGGCAGCTTCAGGATGTCCCACACCCGCCGCGTGGCCAAATTGTAGTCAAGGGCAAGGTTGTTGATGGCGAGGTTGGACGACATCCGCCCTTCGCGGGTGTAGTGGTCGAAGTCGCGGCGTATGGCGCGGTTACGGATGGCCAACATCACGTCGTAGCACTTCGGTATTTGAATTTTATATTGTCCGGCATAGGCCGTTTCTATTTTTTCCGCCGCTGCCTCGCCGATATATTCCGACAGCACGGCATGCAGGACTTTACCCTGCTTGGTTTTGTTCTGACCGACCGGCATCACCGTACCGCCCAAGTGTTTGACCAACACAAAGGCCGCTTCAAAACCCGCCACCGTAATCAGTGCCGTTACCGATGCGGGCAGCAGGTGGGCAAAATCCCTAAAATCCTGTTCGCTCAAACGTTCGTAAGCCATTTATTCCTCCGTTTTCGTCTGTTTCCGGTTGGCGGCAATCTGCAAAGCCGCCACCAACTTGTGCAACTGATCGTTGTCCAGATACTCGACTTTTTCGCAGCCAAACATCCGCCGCGCCATCGCATGCGCGTAGTTCCAGTGATAGCCGCCGTCGGCCAACAGGGCTTCCACCTTGTCCATCATCGCGGCCGCCGTCGTGCGGCGCAGGTGCGGCCTGCCGTGCTTCTCCCGTGCCGTAGACGTAGACGTAGACGGCTTGAAGCCGAAACGGCGCATTTCGTCAGCCACACGCTCCAGCTCGCCGATATCCATCACCGCGCACGAGTTTTTACCCGTGATGCGCAGCAGCATGGCGCGGTAGGCCTCTTCGGCCATCGCGAGTTCTTTTTGGGCGATCTTTATTTTGGCAATCAGTCCGTTGCGGCTTTTCATGGCTAAATACCATATCTAGTAAAATATTCGCTATTATACAGCAATTTAATACCATATATAGTATTTAACCGATTATTGGCAAATACAAAAAGGCCGTCTGAAACAGGTTTTTCCCATTTCAGACGGCCGTCGATTTCGCGCGGCTCACAATATTTTTTCCAGATATTTCCAATCCAACCGTTTGCCATGCCCGATATGCCATTTGCCGCAGTGGCAGAGATAGGCCTTCAGTGCAACGGCACGTACAGTACCGTTTTTTTGATTTTCGGCGCGAGTTTTGCGGATAGCGACAACGGCGGCTTCTTTGCTGTCATGTCCGACTTTGCCACCGCACATCCGCCGTTTCCGCTGCGCCTTAGTCTTGTATTTCATTTGTCGCCCCATTGAAAAGGGCGGTGGTCATACCACCGCCCGTTATCATCAACCCTTGAGCAAATCCTTCAGCCCTTTGGCCGGTTTAAACTTCGGCGCGCGGGTGGCGGGGATGGCAATCGTTTCGCCCGTTTTCGGATTGCGCCCCTGCCGCGCGGCGCGTTCCGCCGTGGCCAGTGTGCCGATGCCCGGCAGGGTAACTTCGCCGCCTTCGAGCAATTCGACCTTCACCGCTTGCTCCAGCGCGGCCAGCACGCGCTCGGCTTCGGTTTTGCTGACATCGGCGTGTTTGGCCAGTACGCTAATCAATTCGCTTTTTTTCATGGTTTTAACTCCGTTTTAAAGTGGTTTAAATGCGGCAAACCGTGCCGCGCGGTTGGTTTATTGCCTATTGACCAAGTCCGGCTCCCTGCCGGTTATCTGCCTAATTTCACTCTTAAGGACGGCCAGGCAGATAAGGCCTGCGTTTTGGGCGATGCTGCCGCCGTCTTCGTCATCCTTCGGCATCGGTTCGTCGGAGGTCAGCTTAATAAACAGGCCGCCCGGTTGGTCGCTGATGAGGATGTTCACTGTTGCCATGTCTTTACTCCTGCCAGCCGCCCAATAATTCGGCCAGCTCGTCCAGCATGGTGGTCAGCGTGTTGGCCATGATAACTTGCGAGGCATAAGCTTGTTCGGCGGCTGTGTCGCCACCTTGAGCCTCCTCGGTCAGTACGTCCAAATAACGGATGTTTTTCATGGTCAGTTTGTCGGTCAGCACAAAGGCGATGCTTTCGCGCCATACCAAACCCAGCTCGGACACGCGCTTGCCGCATTTCACATGCTGCACCACCTCTTCGGCGGTTACGTCTTTGCGCTTGATGCGCACCTCGGGAGCCATATCTCCGGCACCGACCAAGACCACGTAGTCATCCAGTTCAAACATCCCGTCCGCCTCGCCGTTGTGCAGCCATTCGGTCATCAGCTCGGAAGGCGAACGGTGGGCTGTCGTCGTCCAGGCATGTAACCCGCCCAGTGCTTCGCGCAGGCGGCCAAGCAGGGTTTCGGCCTTATTGCCGGTCTGGTTAATCAGCAGGTAGCCACCGACCAATACGGCATCGGTGCGGCTAGTGCGGGTAAAGGCGCGTGGCAGCAGCTCGTCGATAATCTGCTCTTTCAAATCCTGCTTTTCTTTACGGCCAACGGGGCGGTCTTCTTCGACTTCAATGGAGGCCACTCGGCGCGCCAGCTCATCGTTAACCACCGCACCGGGCAGCACTTTCTCTTCTCGGCGAAGGCAAATGCCCAGAGTTTCCCCAGCGCGGAATACCAGCGGTGTAAACAGCTGCGGGTTATCAAAGCCGTCGCCAAACCAATCCATCCCGCCTGGCTGCACAAAACGGTGTTCGTCCAGCGCCTCGGCTAAAACGGCCGTATCCGGGGTTTCAGGCAGTCGATAGGCTTTGCATTGTTTAAACCACATCTTTTTGCTCCTCGTCGTCGGTTACACATTTGTTGCCGTTTATCCAGCCTTCTTGGTAATCCACCTCTCCGGCTTTGACCTGTACGGCATGGGCTTTCACTTCGTCCCAATCCATGTTGTTGGCCGCCCAGTCTTCGATTTCGTATTCATTCTCGGTAAACAGCTGCTCAGTTTCAGCTTTAGCCTTCTCACGGTCTTCACCGCACTGCTCGACGTAACAATCCGTCATGGAATCGGCAATAACCTGTACCGGCACGCGCCACACCGACAAATCTGGCATTTCTACCAATAGGTATTTTTTCATCTCACACCCCCTCCAGCACTTGATCGTGCGGCTCAATGACAAAAAACTCCTTGCCCAGTACCAATTTGATGCCCGGCACCTGACCGTCGGCAAACAGCTCCTGTTCGTTGAGGATGGCCTCTTTGTTGACTTCGCGTTTTACGCGCAAAAAGCGCGATAGCTCGGGATTGCCTTCCAACAACGCCACTACGGCATCCACCCCCGACACGCTCACTTTGGGCGGGTTTATGCGCCATTTCACGATGCCGGTTACAAAGTCGGCAAACTTAACTTTGCCGCCGTCGGTAATAGCCATTCGGTTGGCTTCGCACCACAGCTGCACGCTGTCTTGCAGGGCTTCGATGCGCTCGTTGAGCGGGGCGGCATCGTTGGCGTACTGCTCCTGCAATTCGGCAATGCCGTCATTCATGGTGGCGGCTAAACGGTCGCGTTCACGGCTTAAATCGCCGATTTCGCGGATGTAGGCCACCACGTCGTCTTTGCTCTGCGCTGCCACTTGGGCGGCTTGTTTCAGTCTGGTTTTCTTGGTTTTTGCTACCATTGCTTTTTCCTTTCAAAGATTTCAGCGATTTTTTGATACAGTTTTGTCAGATTTTCCCGTCCCCGGGCCTGTTCTTCGGCAGTAAGCCGCTTTTTATGTTCCAACTGCGGCGGCGGCTTCCTTGGCGGCAGGTGTTTAATCAGCATCTTGGGAGCCGGCCAGCGTTCGATTTCGGCCAGCAAGCAGGCAAATGCCCGAGTAACGCGCCCAGCATCCTGTTGCTCGTCCCATTGGATGGGCAGAGAGGCAATCGCCTCCATCCATACACTAGCCGTCAGCTTGATACCGTCGGCGGGCGGCGCACCTTCCAGCCGCAGCATCATCAGTTTTTGCAGCCCGGTCAGCAGCTCATCGCTGACAAACTTGGGCAATGGCTTACTCATTTTTCATTTCCTCCAGTTGTTGTACGGCATCCACTACTTTGCTTCCCCGCGGCCGGCTGCCGCCGATAATTGCCCGAGCGGCTGTGCCGTTGTTGATGGATACCGGAACCGATGCCACATTGCCCGTCCAGCCGGCGATAATCTCGTACAGGTAGCCGTGGGATTTGAGCGGCGTCTTCAGACGGCCGCTGTCACGAGCGGCCACTATTTCGTTAAACGCATAAGCCCAGGCGTCCACTGGGGCGGGGTAGGATTGGCCGTTGCGGCAAATCTGCCCGGCTTGGATATCCGGCAGCAGTTCGGCCATCAACGTGGCCATGCGTGAGGCAGAGAGGGCGGATTTGGCCGGGCGGAACAGCCCCAAATAACGCACCAGCCCTTGGGTCATCGCCCCGCCGATATTGGCCAGCGTCCACAAACTCTGCCGCGCCTGCTCATGGGCAATCAGCGCATCGAGGGAGTTTTCCGCACCGCAGCACGGGCAACGGGTTTTCATGTTTTTTCCTCCTTCAAAAATGTAAACCAATGGGTTTGCGTTTGGTTTCTTTTGTGCTTCATTGTGGGATGCCCGAAAAGAGGTTGTTGGTCGGTCAAAGCCAATATCTCCTTCACAGGGATTTGGTTTTCGTTCCACTTGAAAATCAATACCCCGCCGTCTTCCAGTACGCGGAAGCATTCGGCAAAGGCAAGCCGCAGGTCTTCGCGCCAATCCTTGCCGAGTGTGCCGTATTTTTTGGCCAACCATGATTTCTTTCCAGCATGGACAAGGTGCGGAGGGTCAAGCACTACGACCTTGAATTGCCCGTCTGGGAACGGTAGCGCGGTAAAGTCAAGTTGCACATCCGGGCGAATCTCTAAATGGCGGAGATACTGACGGTCTTTTAGCAGGTGCATTTCTGCGCGTTTATCGCCGAATAGGCAACGTTGGTCTTGCTTGTCAAACCACATCATCCGGCTGCCACAGCAAGGGTCTAGGACTGTTGGCATTTCGCCTCCAGCTGCTTCCGCTCTTCGCCGCCACCCATCGCGTGGTACAGCTGCGCCTCTCGGCCTTTTCTTACTCCGGCAGCCAAATCCAACACTTGACTGGCTTTCGTGCCGCCGCGCACATCGCGCTTTTTGGCCTGCCCCATATCGCCCATCTGCTGTTTGTAGTGTGCCAACACCTCTTTTTCTGCCGGTTCGGCGGCAAATTCCTCCACTTTTTTCACGATGGCATACACCCAACCCGTACAAAATTGGTCGGCGCGGGCGGTCTTGTTGCGCGGCAGGCGCACCGCTTTAAGCTCGGTTTTGATGTATGCGCGCCGTTCTTTTTTCAGCTGGCGCAGCAGCACCTCGTAAGCGTAGGCGGCCAGCTCCGGCTTGATACCGATGCCGAAAAACCGTGCTTCGGCCAAACCCCACTGCGTTTGCTGGTAGCACTCAACCCCGAATGCCTTGGCGCACTGGGCAATCAGGACTTGATGCCAAGTCGGCAGGCTTGAGGCGCAAGCCACGCCTTTTTCGGTTACGGCAGACAGCTCCACATCTATTTCGCTGATGCCGTACTTTTTCATCAGGATTTGTGCCTGCCGGATGGCCTGCGCCGCCTCATGCTCGTTGGCCGATTCGCCCAAAGCCAAACACTTTTTAATCTTGTCCAATACCTTTTCTTTATCCATTTTCTACATCCTCATCCTTCAAAAAATCACTTCCGCGCCGCAGCACGCCCTCTCCGAACTTCTCCCGGACTTCCGAGAGCACCGCATTGATTTTGCGCTGCCTCTCTTCCGCTTCCTCGCGCCTGTAATCCTCATACGTCTTTTCCGGATACCGCCCCCACCGCCTGCTTTTCAGGCTGCCGACATGGCGGCCGAACGCGAAGGGGTCGCTGTAACGCCTACCCCAACTCATTGCGCCAACCCCGATTCAAAATCTTCCTCGGTCGGCTCAAACGGCAGGTCGGGATATATGCCGTGGGCAATCGGCATTTTTTCTGCCGCATCCGACTCCTCAGCTGTTTCGGCAGCTATATGAGACGGCCGTATAGTGACTTCATCAGGGGTACAGCTGCTGATTAGCACGGCATAACCCAACGCAATCAGCGTGCCCGCCATCCAGCGCCACAGTGCCGGTTTCAAACTGTCTTGCCACATTCCCGTTTCCCCCTTTAATGGATCAACATCTCGGCAAACTGCCGTACCATTTCCACGGAGGGTTCCTGCCGGTTAATCCGGGCAAGCCGCACTACCCCGCGCAGCATTTTGTCCAGCCGCCGTGCGTTGCCTGCGGCGGTGAGCACCAGTTCGGCGGCGGCCTCCTCATCCATATCCGGCATCGCTTGTGCAACAATCTGCGCCAAGTCTTCATCCGGCACGCTCTCGCCCAAATCCAGCTTAAAGGCCATGCGGCTGTAGAGCTGTTTCAATTCGCCGTTTTTGCCGCGCAGGTTCACCAGCAGCCTCGGCATCCCGGCCAACACCAAACCGCAGCCGGTTTTGTCGTGCACGCGGCGCAGGCATTCCAACGCCCGCAGCGGCAGGTTTTCTGCCTCGTCCACCAAGATGATGCGGCCGCTGTCTTTCAGCCTGCCCACCACCGCATCCATCAGCTCGTTCAGGTTGCCTTTGCCCTCTGCGCCCAGCATGGCGGCCAGCTTTTGCAGCAGCACTTTGGCGGTATAGGTCGGATCGGTCTCAATCATCAGCGCGTCGGGTGCCTGTTTGCAGTATTCGCGCAGCGAGCTGGTTTTGCCCAAGCCGGCCTGCCCGAACAGCACCACCGCTTCGCCTTCCACGTGTGCCAGCCGCAGCACGTCGCGCACCCGCTTGGCCGTAGTCGTGAGCACATAGTCCACCTCCAGCTTTCTTTCGGCTTCGCGCTCGCGCTGCTTTTGCAGATAGGCGGCAATCTTGCGTTCGATTTCCTGCACATTGCCCGGGTATTTGCCGTGCAGGTATTGGTTCACCACGGGCGAGGTGACGCCAACGGCACGCGCCACCGCCGATTGCGAGAGGCCGTTATCGCTGATATAGTCTTGTAAATCCTGTCTGATGCTCATCTTTAAAATCCTTGTAAAAAGGGGTTTCAGGGTTTCAGGTAGCCTGTTGCCGCAGGCTGCCTGTTTTACTTCGCTTGCTGCCGCTCCCATTCGTCGCGGTCGCTTTCAAACATAAAAATCTGAGGTTTTTTCGCCGGCACGGGCTCGTAGTTCCCATTGCCAACCAGTAAGCCGAAGTCGGGCTGTTGCTCGATGGCCGGGCGGGTTTCTTCTTTCGCCAGCCGGATGGTGTTTTCCGCGCGTTTGATTCGGCCTTTGGCACGTTTTTCCGCCAGCTGGTCGCGCACCGTAATCGGCATGGCCGCGCGTTTGTTGCCGTCCACCTTGGCTTTGCACACAAAGCTGCCGTCCATCTTGTACACATACACCCACTCGGCATCGTCGTAGTCGTAGGCCACCCGCACGTCTTCGCCGTGCAGCTCGGCCAATTCGGTCGAAAAATACACATTGCCAAACAGCTCAATCTGCCCGCGTGCCGCCTTGCGCACTTCTTGCGGCCTAAACAGCACATCCAGCTCCGCTTCGGCCAGCAGGTCGGGGGCGAGGTTTTCCTGCTGCATCCGCAGGTCGCGGTATTCAATCGGCGTGTAGTGGCGGCCGTCTTCATGCTTGGGCAGCTCGCTGTGCGGCCGGTTGTTGTAGTCGGCGATGCACTGCATCACATCCGCCATAAACTGCTGCCAGCTCGGCAGCTTGGCCTTGTAGCGCTGCTGCTCGGGTGTCAATTCCTTGCCCTGCCGCCATGCGTTAAACGCGCTGTCCATCTTGCGGTAGAGCAGGTTTTGCGTGCTTCTGTCCATACTGCTGCCGGTAAAGGTTTCGTATTGCGCCGCCAGCCGGATCAGGTTGTCTTGCCACCATCTTTCGATGATGCCGCGCCCCTGCGGGTTGCCCGGCAGGCCGGTTTCGTGGTGGATGCCCAGCCGCGCGGTCAGGCCGGTGATTTCATGGTCGATGGTTTTGCCGGTTTGGCCGCCGCCGTTGTCGGAGTAGTACATCAGCGGCACGCCGTTGTGCTTGATACCGATACGCAGTGCATCCGCTACTGCCACACAGCTTTCCGCCAGCGAAAAGCTAAACCCCACCACCATGCGCGTGCAGCCGTCGATAATCACGGTTACCTCGGGTTTAAACGGCTGGCCGTGGATAGGGTGCTGCACTTTGGCTTTAAAGCTGTGGCCGTCGCCGATCCACACGTCATTTGGCCGTAAAGCCTGCCAGTCGCGCCGGATATAGGGCAGCAGCGATTTGTAGGCCGCACCCGTCATCCGTCCGCGCTGCTGCATAATCTGCGGCAGCTTTTTCCATACCCGCCGCACCGTATCCAAGCTCGGCAGCTCGTAGGCCGGTTGGGCGGTAAGCCAGCCTTTGGCAAATTCCTGATAGCTGTGTGCCAACTTCGGGGCGCTCGGGCGGCAGTGGTGCGCCATAAAATCCGCCAGCCAAGCAATCTGCACCACCGGCGTCTCTGTTTTGGTCGGGCGCGGTGCCAAAGCGGCCAACCGCGCATTAGGCGAACCGGCGGCGCGGTAGGCCGCCACCCAGCCTTTCAGCGTGCGTACACTGATGCCGCGTTGGTTGTTGGCGCGGGCATTGGCCACCGGCACCAAATACGCCAGCGTTTCCGATAACTGCCCGCTTTCCACCTGCCGCACCACAAACTGCACCGCATCCGTAATGCCAAAGCCGGCTACCTCATGCAGCCGCAGCACCTCCGCCGCCAGTGCCATCCGCGCATGGGCGCAGTCGCGCTGTTTGTCGTTCAAACCCATTGCATAATCGTCAATCGGCAAACCCAGCTGCTCCATCCGCCGCACCGCCACAGGCCGTTTGGCTTTGGCTACACTCGGCAGCACCGCCGGCTGTGATTGAGCCAGCAGCTGTTCTGCCTGCCGCTCCCGTACCGCGGTTTGGATTTCTTCAGGTAGTCCGGAGAGCACAAACTTTTTGAGTCGGCCGCCGCGCCCTTGTCCTTTGATGTATTCAAACGGCCAACCGTCCCGTTTGGCCACATGCTCAATCCCCTGTTTGCTTTTTGGCAGGATTGGCAGCGCCATTTCGGCCAATTGGGCGGAGCTCACTAATTCACTCATCGTCCTCATCCTCAAAATTCAGCTCGGGAGCTTCTGCTTTTTTCACGTTTTCTCTTTGGTAGGCGAGGAGAGCCAACACATTGGTGAGCGCCTCAATGGTCTCATCTACCCCGCTGCCGTCCTCGTGCCATTTAGCCAACAATGCCAAAGCTGCTGCCGTTTGGCTTTGCACCTGCGCCATATCCGCCGCTTTACCCTTGCGGCCGCGCGGGATTTCAATCACCACCCGGTCGCCATGCAGCACACTCAAATACTCGCTAATAAAGCGGCTGCCGGTCAGCGCCTCAAACTGGGCTATACGGTTGAGCGGCAAAGTGTTCTCCAACAACCACCGGTAATACGTTTTAAGTTCCACCCCCATCAGGTCGGCCATCACTTTTGACGGCAGCCGACGCTCCTTGGCATGACGTTTGGCCAGCTCAATTGCGTGGTCTAAAGAGGTGGCTTTCGCCTGTCGTTTGGTGATTCTCATAATGGAAATTCGCTGTACGGGAATTTAAATGCGTGATTTTTTAGCTTAATTAACCTACAATTCAGGCATTCACTACTTTTCGCAGTGTTGGCCGGAAGTTTCGGGCAGCGTAGCGTTGCGGCCAAATGTCCTCTGGTTTCATCCCTAAAGCATCGGCAATAATTCGCTCTGCTTTTGGATAGGGCATTGATAATGCACTTTTTAAAGTGTTCGGACTTAGTCCGTTGGCAACAGATAATGCTCGTACCGACCACCCTGCTTTTTTAAGCGCAGCAACCACATCCGCGCGATGCCAGTCTGCTGTATTTTTTTGCATTGCAATTACCTCCATTCGTTTAGCTTAAATGTTATGCGCTTTCGTTTAACGTGTCGGCATATTACTAAACAAATGCAGAGTTTGCAATCGTTTGTTTAGTCATTTTTTTACATTAATGTAGATTTTTTGCTAATCGTTTGATAAGTATGTGAAAAAAATACTAAACAAAAAACAACTTAATTTGTTTAGCTTTTGTTTAGCTGACAATTAGCTAAACAAAAGAGTTGGATTCGCTATGAGTAGCTTTAAAGAACGCCTCCAGTTTCTATGGAGCGATGCCAAGCCAGCACAAATCGCAAGAGATTTAAATTGGTCTATTAGCGGTGTATTAAGAATTTTTGAAAAAGATACCATCCCAAAAGCTGAAACCCTTGTTTCTATTCAAAAACTGAAAGGGTGTGATTGGAATTGGCTGATGACAGGGGAAGGCGTGCCATTCCCCGAAGAAGTTGCAACCGGCAGCAATCAAGAATTGCTAGAGCCTGTGGGTCATAATGCAAAATGGATCGCACAAGGTGCCACAACAGCCCTAGAGGTGCTGGATACGCTCGGCAATCCAGTAGACTTGAGCGAATTTGTCTTCATCCCACGCTACAACGTTAAAGTTGCGGCGGGACATGGTTATGCCGTTGAAGATGAAAAACCAAGATTCACAATGGCTTTTCGGAAATATTGGATTCGGTTTTACCTCCGCACTGACCCTAAATCCCTTTCCGTTGTCAAAGTGGCAGGCGACAGCATGGAGGGCATATTATTTGATGGTGATAACGTGTTGGTGGATCACAGCCGAAACCAACCCGGAAACGGCTTGTATGTGCTCCGGATTGGCGAGGAGCTCATAGTCAAGCGTACCCAAACCCTCCCGGGCAACCATCTACTGGTTTCCTCTGCGAACGAAGCTTACCAACCATTCGAATTAAATTTAGCTGACGAAACATCAGGCGTTGAAATCATCGGCAAAGTAGTATGGTTCGGTCGGCAAATTTAAGAGAGTTTAAATCCCCTTTAATAACCGATTATTTTCCGTACATTTCAGTGCAAAAGATAACGCATTTTTTATCAAACTAAAGCAAAAGCTGGTGCAAGTTTTTTCCCGCACCAGCTTTGCTCAAACCCACGCCCCATAAAGATTTTCGCCGTTTTTTTTCTTCTACCCACTCAGTGCAAAAATAAACACCTCCCCACA